>AMWB02018366.1_pt1 | contig 38143 bp, 32 predicted proteins | sample 200311 | NCBI WGS metagenome assembly AMWB02 (sample SAMN02737377, study PRJNA173069) | bioreactor metagenome | biome: anode biofilm in microbial fuel cells | place: USA: California | collected 2010-12-16
AGCTCCTGCTTGTCACCGCCCGGTATCGGTCGAGCCGCTATAGCTTCATCACCATCACGATCGACTTGCGCTTATAGGGCAGGGGACCGATCAGCGACGGGTCGGCGTGCTGGAACCCGGAACTCAGGTACAGGTGATTGGCCGCAGCGAGCTGCTCGCTGGTGGCCAGGACCAGGGTCTCGGCGCCCAGCGACCGGGCCTTTTCCACCGCCGCCTGGACCAACCGTCGTCCAATTCCGCGCCCCTGGACGGTGGGGGAGACCGCCATCTTCGCCAACTCATACTTCTTCTCGGCATGCCTCAGGAGGGCGCAGGTGCCGACCACTTCCTGCCCGATCAGGGCGAACAGGATATGCCCGCTACGGCGGATGATTTCGGTATAGGGATCATTGAGGACGATGCGGTCGTAGGGCTCAACACTGAAATACTGTTCCAGCCAGGCATAATTGAGGTCACGGAAGGCCCGCGCGTACTTCGGCTGGAATTCGACAATTTCAATCCGGCTTTGTGGCGTCGCCGCGTTGGTCATGATTCATCTGCCCTTGGTCGTGAAAATACCAGTATACCGTGTTATACTCCGTAACCGCAAGAGTGGATGCGAGGGTCCCCCAAGCCGTCGGTTTTCTCTCCAACCGGCCAACGCCATTATGTTGCGCGGTCGTAGGGCCATTTCTATATTCTGCGGCACGAAACCGATATTACGGAGGATTCGATGCCTACAGCCAAGCGCTCCACCAGGCGGACTATCCGCGAGCTCTCCTATGACGAGATCGACTACCACATCAGCTATAAACCGACCAAGGTGGCGTCCACGAATGACCTGACCGCGTGCGCCGAGATCATCGGCCAGGAACGGGCGATCAATGCCATCAAACTGGGCCTGAATGTTCAGACCAAGGGGTACAACATCTTCGTGACCGGGATGGGGGGAACCGGCCGAACCACCACCATCAAACATCTCCTGGAGCAGCTCGATCACCACAAGCCGGAGCTGTCCGATGTCTGCTATGTCAACAACTTCAAGAACGAAGACAACCCGCGCGCCCTGGTGTTCCGGGCAGGCGACGGCAAACGGTTCAAGAAGGACATGGCGTACCTGATCAACTCGATCCGCAAGGTGGTCCCCAAGATATTTCTTTCCGAGGAGTACAAGGATCGCACCAACCGGCTGGGGCGTGAATTCGAGACGCGGCAAAAGGAACTGATCTCGGGTTTCGAGGACAAGCTCACGTCGGCCGGTTTCGTCATGGTGCAGATTCAGGCCGGACTGGGGGTCCGCAACGAGATCCAGCCGCTGGTCGATGGCGAGCCGGCCTCACTGGAGAAGCTGGAGTATCTCTCCAAGCAGGGGAAATTCGCGCCGGCGCAGCTCGATGAGCTTCGTCGCAAGTGGGACAGCCTGCGCCGGGACTTCGACAACACGACCATCGAATCCAAGAAGCTCAGCTCCAAACTGGAAGAATCGCTCGAGAAGCTGAACTTCTCCATGGTGGCGCCGCTGGTGGCGGACAAGGTGAACCTGCTCAAAAAGCGGTATCCCGATGAGAAGGTCGTGCAGTACCTCGATGAGGTGCAGGAGGCGCTGAGCGGCGATCTGGATCGGTTTCGCGAGTCGCAGCCGCGCCGGGGAGAGGAGGAAGCGCCCCCCTACCGCAAACGGGAGCCGTTCGAGGAGTTCTCCGTCAATCTGCTTCTGGACAATTCCGAAGCGGAGAAGGTGCCGATCATCATCGAGAAGTCGCCGTCGTACAAGAACCTGTTCGGGTCGCTGGAACGCGTGGTGGACCGGTTCGGGTACTGGCGCACCGACTTCACCCGCATCTTCGCCGGTTCGCTGCTGAAGGCCAGCGGCGGTTTTTTGGTGATCAACGCCCTCGATTTGCTCAGTGAGATGGGGGTCTGGTGGCCGCTCAAGCGATCGCTGCGCAACGGGGAGATCGAAATCACCGGCTATGATCCGTTCTACATGATGGCCGGCTCCGGGATCAAGCCGGAGCCCATCCCGCTCAATGTAAAAGTGGTGCTGATCGGCGAGCCGTATCTGTACAATATGATCTGGCGGCTGGACGAGGACTTCAAGAAGATTTTCAAAGTGAAGGCCGAGTTCGACAGCGTCATGCCGCTCACCAACGACAATCTCCGCGACTACTTCTGTTTCATCCGGCGGATCATCGACCAGGACCACCTCTTGCCGTTCGATATGGGCGGCATGCAGGCGGTGGCGGAATATGGTCGGCGGCTGGCGGGGCACCGCGAGAAACTGAGTATCCGCTTCACCTCCGTCGCGGACATCGTGCGCGAGGCGTCCTTCTGCGCCGTGGAACGGAAAGCGGAGTCGGTCACCCGCGAGGATGTGCGCAACGCCATCATTCGCAAGCGCCAGCGGGTCAACCTGCTCGAAGACAAGATTCAGGAAATGTTCGACAAGGGCATGCTCCTCGTCTCGACCCAGGGATCGGCGGTGGGGCAGATCAACGGCCTTTCGGTGTATGATCTGGGGGAATACGCCTTCGGGCGCCCGAGCCGGATCACGGTCAACACCTCGCTCGGCAAAGCGGGAGTGATCAATATCGAACGCGAGGCGGATCTCTCGGGTCCCATTCACGACAAGGGCGTGCTGGTGCTGGGCGGCTTCCTGCGGCAGATGTTCTCGCAGGATAAGCCGCTGGCCATGTCCGCCTCCATTTCGTTCGAGCAGTCGTACAGCGGCGTCGATGGCGACTCGGCATCCTCGACCGAAATCTACGGCATTCTCTCATCGCTCACCGGCCTGCCGATCGATCAGGGGATCGCCGTCACCGGCTCGGTGAACCAGAAAGGAGAGATCCAGCCGATCGGGGGAGTCAACGAGAAGACCGAGGGGTTCTTCGATGTCTGCTCGGCGCGCGGACTGACCGGACGCCAGGGGGTGATCATCCCGCACCAGAACGTGCAGGACCTGATGCTCCGTCCCGATGTCATGGACGCGATCAGGGACAAGAAATTCCACGTGTATCCGGTCAAGACCATCAGCGAGGGGATCGCCATTCTCACCGGTGTGCCGGGCGGCGAACGTCTGCCGAACGGCAAGTTCACACCCGGTTCGGTGTTCGCGCAGGCGGATCGGAAGCTTCACGACATGGCGATCGCGTTCGAACGGTTCGGGCGCGAGGCGAACAACGACAATGGCAAGAAGCGCGCCGGGCGGAAGGCGACGAAGCGGAAAGTAACCCGTCGGCGCTGAGTCCGCCCGCCGTTTTCGGTGATCGGGGACATCGTTGGGCATGCTTCCCGATAGTTTTTTTCTTGACAGATTTGTCTCCGTTGTCAAGATTGCGCCCGACACTTTGCTAATGGAGGTTTTTCAATGCGCAAAGTTAAGAAAGCAACAAAGAAAGCGGCACGTGGGGCGAAGCGGATGCGCTGTGCGGCCAAGACGAAAAAAGGGAAGGCCTGCAAGCGGTTCACCGACGGCAAGGCAAAGCTGTGCTCGGTGCACAAGAAGTAATCCGCCAGGGATGAAGAAGACGAAACGGCCGGTGTGTACCGGCCGTTTTCATTTGGTGTCCGCTCGATTGGAAATCGTCGTGATCTAAAACTCCGCGCCGAGCGAGAAGTAGTAGGTCGGCTTGTCGGAGACTTTGTAGAAGTCGGTTGACCAGGCCAGATCGTAGCGCAGGAGCAAAAGCCCGAACATATTGGCCCGCATGCCGAACCCGAACCCGGTCCGGATGTCCTGCAGGCGGTTCCCCCCCTTGCTCGTGCCTCCCTTGAAATCGCTGCCGAACCAGGCCGATCCGATATCGGTGAAGATGGCGCCGTTGACGTTGCTCAGGACGAGCGGCAGCGGGAACCGCATGGCCAGCACCTGGATCATGGGGAAGCGGAATTCGGCGTTGATCAGCGCGTAGCGATCACCGGCCAGCTCGTAGTAGTCGATGCCGCGCATCGGCGTGACCACATCGGCGAAATACAGGTTCTCCACATCATACACTTCCGGCTGCAGATCGCGGCTGCCGATCCAGTTGGTGGTCCCGCCGAGAAAATACCTCTTGGGGGTCTTGCCGAACGAGGCGCCGCCGCTCAGACGGAGCGCGGTGGAGAACCCTTTCCCCAGATGCCAGTATTTGCGCCAGTCGAGTTCGGTCGAGTAGAATTCGATATCGTTGGCATCGAAGAGATTCACACCACCCGACAGCGTCAGCTTGGCGCGGCGGCCGTTCATCGGGCCCGTATACCCCCAGAGAATGTTGTCCGTTACGTAAGACGCCGCAAAGGTCGTGACTTTGGAACTGCGGTCGGTGCGGGGATCATCGAAGTCGTAGTACTTGCGGTCGATGAAGTACTGGGCGCCCACCAGTTCGAACCGGCTGAACATCGACTTCGGGCGACTGACGAAAAACTGCAGGCCGTAGAAGCGGTCCGAGAAGAGATGGTCGTAGCTGTCCACATAGTAATTTTTGGTGTGGAACAGACCGCCCCCCCAGTTGGTGCGGCGCGTGTTGTTGAAGTAGTAGATCTGCACGTTGGACTGGTCGATCGTATTGACGAGATCGGTCGCCAGATAGATCTGGTGATTCCCCAGATAGTCGGAAAAGACGAAATAGGACTGTCCGCGCAGCCCGAAGAACGTGTCGTAGGCGAACCCGCCGCCGACATAATCGGGCGTGAATTTCGTCTTGTACTTCTTGATTTCGTATTCGCCGCTCGGGAGCGCGCCCGGGACGGAATCGAAGGAGGCCGGTTCCTTCATGGGACCGCGGGCGATGTTGGTGTCCGAAGTGATATCCTGCATGAGGGAGTCGAGCGGGTCTTTCTTGCGGGGCGTGCTCTGGTAGACGTATTCATCGCCGACTATACCCGAAGCCGGTTTGGTCGTGTCCGCCGTGGCTACGACCGGCTGCGCCGTCGTGTCGGTCACCGAAGCGGCCGTCGTGTCGACGGCCAGCAGCGTCGTATCGCCGGCCGGAACCGCGGCCTTCGTGGTATCCGCTGCCGGCTGCGTGATGGCCGGAGGTTGATCCTTGGAAAGAGGAACGGAAGCCAGGGGCGATGCCTGATCGCCGGCAGGGATCGAGTCGTACTTACCCAACGCAAAATCCGTCGACGCCAGGACGCCGCTGTCCCCGACCGGCATGAGGTCTTTCATGACGAAGATGTCGAATGCGCCCTGGTGAAACGCTCCGAACGCGATCTTCTGGCCATCCGGGGACCAGGAGAACGAACGGACGCCGGTCAGCAGATCGGTGACGGCGAAGTACTTGGACGAATCGAGAAAGGCGACATAGATATTGTCCGTGCCATTCCGGTTGGAGATGAACGCGACCTTCTTGCCGTCCGGGGAGACCGCCGGCTTCTCGTTGGCGCCCGGTCCGACTTCGACCGGCGTGACGCGCGAACTGGCCAGGTCGATCCTGAACAGGTCATAGCTGCCGTAGACAAAATCCCCCGGCATAGGTGCCTTGGCGGAATCATAGGGCTGCCCCAGATGGTCGAACGCCGGGATCGTGGCGTGCGGCCGGTCCGAGGAGAAGAGAAGCGTCGATGAACTCGGCAACCAGCTCGGATCGAGATCATCGAAGCGATCATCGGTCAACTGGTACACCGTATCCGTCTTCAGATCGAACACATACAAGTCCCGCTTGTAACCGTCGAGCGCGCTGAACGCGATTTTCGTGCTGTCGGGCGACCAGGCCGGGGAGAGGACATTGGAGAAGGTGAGCTTCTTGCGCCGATAGATGTCCTTCTTGTGAACATCGAGCAGCATGATGGCGTCGTTGCCGCCCGACTTGGCGACAAACGCTATGCTCCGGCCATCGGGTGAAAACGACATCCCCGAAACGTAACTGTGCAGTGACTCCAGATCGCCGGACCGTTCCCCCTTCACCAGACTGCCGAGCGGCTTGCCGTCGAGGGCGGAGATGAGGACGATCTCGGTGTAGTCGGATTTGTCCGTATAGATCGCGAGCTTGTCGCCATCGGGGGAGTATACCGGCTGTTCGTTGAAGTAGGAGCCATCCTTCCGGGCATGGGTCAACTGCTTCCCGATCTCGTTGGCCTCCTTGCGCCGGGCAATTTCGGGCCAGTAGCGCCGTTTCATTTCCTTGGAGAACAGGTCCCACAGTTCCTTTTCATCCACGCCGAGCGCCGCCTTCAGGGTGCGATTCATCGTCAGATGGATCTTCCCCTTTTGCAGGATTTCGCCCAGTTTCTCTTCACCATAGCGATCGACGATGAAATTGATCATGGCCTGCCCCTGCTTGTAGGCAAGGAACCCCCCCAGGTACTCCGGCGGGGTGAGGTAGCCGCTGATGGTGGCGTCACGAACGAACATGTCCGCGAAGTAATCCCAGCCGTGCCGGGAGGAGTATTCGGCGTATCCTTCGGCGAACCAGAGCGGCACGTTAAACAGCCGCCGCTGCGACAAGAGGGACCCGAACATGTTACCATACAGCAGATCGTACACGATGGCGTGGGTCAGCTCGTGGTGCAGAACGTGACGGAAATCCTCATACGATCCGGTGAACGGGATGACGATGCGGTTCTTGAACACCTCGGTGAACCCGCCGACTCCTTCGGGGATCAGGTCCGGGATGATATTGGTCTGCTGAAAATCGTTATGCGAATTATAGATGAAAACCGGCACCCGTCGCTGGATCTTGTAATTCAACTGGTGGGAGATTTCGACATAGGCCGATTCCATGACGGTCATGGCGAATTTGGCCGTGGGATAGGCGTTCTCGTAGAAGTAGATGTCGAAGTGGCGCGACTGAATGTAGCTCCAGGTAAACGATTTGTACTGGACCTTGTTCTTTCCGAACGAGACTTCCTGTCCCGCCGCGGTGGTCGCAAACACCAGGAGAGCAAGTCCCAGCCAGCGCGTAAATCTCAGCATATGGAAAATCACCTTTCCCTTCAGTGACGCCTCGGGAGCCGGGCCTGTCCAGTCCCAAATTGTATCAGTCATCCGTGACGGTCGCTCAGATCGCGGCCCCCTTCTCACGGTGTATATCGGCACCCAGCTCGGAAAGTCGCTCCTCGAGGCGGTGGTAGCCACGGTCGATATGGTAGACCCGCAGCAGTTCCGACTTGCCTCTGGCCGCCAGGCAGGCCAGAACGATACCAGCGCCGGCCCGGATATCGGGCGCCATCACCTCGGCGCCGTGGAGCGAGTCGACCCCGGTTATGACGGCCTCCGTGCCGGAAACATTCACGTCGGCGCCGAGCCGCCGCAGCTCCATGGTATGCGAGAACCTATCCGTAAAAACAGTCTCCTTGATGTGAGAGGTTCCCGAGGCCAGACAGGCGGAGGAGAGAATACAGGCCTGAAGATCGGTCGGAAAGCCAGGGTAAGGGAAGGTGGTGACACTGACCGGGGCCAGCTTCTTCGGTCCTTTGACGGAGAGGCCCCGCTTGCCGGTCTTCACCTCGCACCCCATTTCCAGCAGCTTATGGTTGACCAGGGTCAGGTGGGTCGGATCGATCCCGGTCATTTCCACCGCGCCGCCGGTGATAGCCGCGCCGAACGCAAACGTGCCGGCCACAAGACGATCTCCCGAGACCGTATGCTCGACCGCCTGCAGCTTTTTCACCGGCTCGACCACGATCGTGGGTGTGCCGACCCCGTGTATCTTGGCGCCGGCCTTGTTGAGGAACTCGGCGACATCCACGATTTCAGGATCGCAGGCGGCATTGATGATGGTGGTCTTGTGCTTGGCGAACACCGCACCATAGAGAATATTCTCGGTCCCGGTGTGGGAGGGGCGGTCGAAATAAATATCACCCCCCATCAGCGGTTTTCCTTCGGCGATCACGTACCCGGCTTCTTCCGAGATCTTCGCCCCGAGCTGGCCAAACCCCTTGATGTGAAAGTCGACCGGACGGGCTCCCAGCGAGCAGCCACCCGGCAGCGAGACCTTGGCCTGCCCCATTCGAGCCAGAATCGGCCCCAGGACAAGAAACGAGGCGCGCATCTGGCGCATCAGATCGTATGGCGCGGTGGTCTCGGTGAGATGCTCCGCATTGACCGTCATGACCTCGGCCTTGGCGTCATAGGTCACCTTGGCGCCCAGGAACTTGAGCATCTCGATGATCGTGTGGATATCGCGCAGCGGCGGGATGTTGCGGAGAACCGACTCCCCCTTCTGTATCAGAAGTGCCCCGGCGATGATCGGCAGCGCCGCATTCTTGGAGCCGTCGACCTTCACTCTCCCTTTCAGGACAGCGGGTCCCTGTATAACGAACTTGTCCATGCTGTACCTTTCTAACCTCGCTTGCCGATTCTGTTCCGTACTTTCGTGTGGTTCCAGGCCGATGAATCGGACGCCGGACAATCTGCGTCCGGGCCGATGGGAAAGGAAGCTAAAAACGGGTGGGAGAACGAAATCAGCCAGCCGCTAGGAGTTCGACGGAGCTTCCAGCGCTTCGGCGACTATCCCCATGCTCTCGCGGGTCCGCAGGAACAGGTCGATTGCCTCGTCGTGGCAGAAATCCTTGTCGGTCCAGGGGAGGCGGACGAACTGCCCGCGCGAGTAGACCAGGACCAGCTCGGCGAACACACCGTCGCGGATGTAGATCCGGTGCCCGAACTCCCGGTGGCACGCCATGACCAGATTGCAGGGAGTCAGGATGCAGGGGTCGATATTGACCGTCCGGAACGTAAAATCATCGACCCGGTCCCCCAACTGGGACTCGACTTTGTGGCACGCCGCCTTAGTCTCCACCAGCTCCTCGCGGGGGACGAGTTTGTCGAACGTGAAGAAACGCCGCAGGAGGCGATTTCCCATCTCCTCGGCGTACATCTTGCCGTTGGAGTGGGGGATATCGGTAGTCTCGAACTGCACCCGGCCAAAGCGTTTCTCCAGCAGGGTCAGCGCGTCATTGAGCGCATCAAGGGACGAGTGGGTCACCGAAATGACCAAGCGTCCCGGTTCCGGTCGTTGTATCCGTGCCATGAGGCGGTATTTTGGCGTGTTGACGCCAAAAGGCAAGAAAAAAAATCCACCACCAATCGTGGATACGGATTTGCCCGCTTCGCCAAGGTCAATCCCGTGCGACAAAGAGAATCCCGATGTGTTCGCCGGAGGGTAATCGTGTCGGTCGCAGCCGGGTTTACCCGTCTAACAGTTTGTTTGACTTGGGCTTCACGGCGACGTATATTCGCGCCAGAATGAGGAACTACGTGGGAGTCTGTCCATGAAACCTGTCACTGTCAAGGCGGCGCACGGGCTGAAGTTGTCATGCAAGGGCTGGCATCAGGAAGCTGCGCTCCGCATGCTCAATAACAACCTGGATGCCGAGGTGGCCGAAAAACCGAAAGAGCTGATCGTCTACGGCGGCTCCGGCAAAGCGGCGCGCAACTGGGACTGCTACCACGCCATCGTCAAGTCCTTGCAGTCACTCGAAAACGATGAAACGCTTCTGGTCCAGTCCGGCAAGCCGGTTGGGATATTCCAGACGTTCGAGCATGCTCCCCGCGTACTGATTGCCAACTCCCACCTGGTCCCCAAGTGGGCCAACTGGGAGAAATTCCGCCAGTTGGAAAAGGCGGGATTGATCATGTATGGCCAGATGACGGCCGGCAGCTGGATCTATATTGGAACGCAGGGGATTCTGCAGGGGACCTACGAGACGTTCGCCTCGGTTGCGGACAAGCACTTCAAAGGGGACCTGTCCGGGCGCTGGATTCTGACCGGCGGTATGGGCGGGATGGGTGGCGCCCAGCCGCTCGCCGCGACCATGAACGGCGCTTCGGCGCTGATCGTCGAGATCGACGAAGCCCGCATCAACCGCCGTCTGAAAATCGGCTACTGTGATGTCAAAGTGAAGCACCTCGATAAGGCGCTGAAACTGATCAAAGAACACACTAGGTCGGGTAAGCCGATCTCGGTCGGGCTGGTCGGGAACTGCGCCGAGCTGTTCCCGGAGATCTTCCGGCGCGGCATCATCCCCGATATCGTTACCGACCAGACCTCGGCCCACGATGAACTGAACGGCTATATCCCGGAAGGGATGACGGTCGCCGAGGCGGATCGCCTCCGCAAGGCGGATCCGAAAGCGTACATTAAGCAGGCGTACGAATCGATGGTGAAGCATTGCGACGCCATGATCAAATTCCAGCAGGCCGGTTCGATCGTGTTCGACTACGGCAATAACCTTCGCGGGCAGGCCGAGATCGGCGGACTCAAGAACGCCTTTGCCTTCCAGGGGTTTGTGCCCGCTTACATTCGCCCCCTTTTCTGCGAAGGAAAGGGGCCGTTCCGATGGGCAGCGCTCTCGGGTGACCCGGCGGATATCGCCGTAACCGACGAGATCATCCTGTCGAAGTTCGCCTATAACAAGCCCCTGGTTCGCTGGATCACCAAGGCGCGCGAAAAAGTCCCGTTCCAGGGGCTTCCGTCCCGCGTCTGCTGGCTGGGGTATGGTGAGCGGGCCGAATTCGGCGCCATTATCAATGACTATATCAAAAAAGGGAAGATCAAGGCGCCGGTCGTTATCGGACGGGACCACCTCGACTGCGGCTCCGTGGCTTCGCCGAACCGCGAGACCGAGGGGATGCTCGATGGCTCCGATGCCATCGCCGACTGGCCGCTTCTGAACGGACTCCTCAACTGCGCCTCGGGCGCCAGTTGGGTCTCCATCCATCACGGCGGAGGGGTCGGCATCGGCAGTTCCATCCATGCCGGGATGGTGATCGTGGCCGATGGCTCCAAGGAGATGGGAATTCGCTTGCAGCGCGTGCTGACCAACGATCCGGGAACCGGGATCATGCGCCATGTCGATGCCGGGTACAAGGACGCGTCCGGCTTCGCTCGCAAACACAAAGTCAAAATCCCCATGTTGAAATAAGGGGCCGCTCCGGATCATGTCATCGGCCACCCCCGCATCACTCCTCATCACCAATATCGGGCAACTGGTCACCATGCAGGGACCCGTTCCCCGCGTGATGGCCGCCATGAACGATCTCGGCCTTGTATCCGGCGGCGCAATTGCGGTCGATGGTGGCCGTATCGTCGCCGTCGGGGATGCCGAGTCCGTCCGGCAGTCGGTAGCCCCGCGTCCCGATGCTGTCGTCATCGATGCTCAGGGTGGGTTGGTAACCCCCGGTCTCATCGACCCCCACACCCATCCGGTCTTCTCCACTACCCGTGAAGATGAGTTCGAAATGCGCCTGCAGGGGAAAAGCTACATGGAGATCGCCCAGGCGGGGGGCGGCATTCGCCGCTCGGTGCGCGATCTCCGCAAGACTCCGCGCGCCGTCCTGCTGGCCAAGGCGCGTAAGCGGCTGGATCGGTTTCTCTCCTCCGGTGTCACCACCATTGAGGCCAAGTCCGGTTACGGCCTTTCGACCGAATCGGAGCTGCTGCAACTCGACATCATCCGCGAACTGAACCAGACGCACCCGATCGATCTGGTCCCGACTTTCCTGGGGGCGCACGAGTTCCCCGATGAATACCGTTCGGACCGCGAGGCCTACGTGCGGATCATCATCGAAGAGATGTTGCCCAAAGTGGCGGCCGGGAAACTGGCGGAGTTTTCCGACGTGTTTTGCGAGGAAGGGGTTTTCGACCAGGAGCAGTCCCGTCGCATTCAGTCAGCCGCCAAGTCGCTGGGGCTCGGGATCAAGTTCCACGCCGATGAACTGGAGGGGACCGGGGGCGCCGAACTGGCGGCCTTGCTGGGGGCGGTTTCGGCGGACCATCTGATTCACGTTTCCCAAAGCGGCATTCGGGCGCTGGCCGAGGCCGGAACCGTGGCTGTCCTTCTGCCGGGGACCAGTTTCTCGCTGGGGGCAAAACACTTTGCGCCGGCTCGGAAAATGATCGAAGCCGGCGCGGTGGTGGCGCTCTCTACCGACTGCAATCCGGGATCGAACTACACGGAATCGTTGCCCATGATGCTCTCGTTCGCGGCGGTGCATTACCGCATGACGGCGGCCGAGGCACTGTCGGCCGTGACGGTCAACGCCGCCTGTGCCATCCGACGGGGAAATCAAGTCGGCATGCTGGCCGTCGGCCGCGCAGCGGACCTGGTGATCTGGGATTTGGCCGACTATCGGGAACTGCCGTATCATTACGGCCTGCCGCAAGTTCGCGCGGTCGTAAAGAACGGAAAAGTGGTGCTGGCGCACGAGAATGGCGGGAACGAATGAGCCGGTTTCCGGGTGTAAGGGGAGGAATGCGCCTCTCGTTGCTGGTCATCCTGGGAATGACCGTACTCGTGCTCTCCTGCGGTGTCTATACGTTCAATCCGAAAGGGAAGTCGGATATCAAGACGATCGCGGTGGAACCGTTCGACAACAAGACGAACGAATTCGGATTGACCGATCGCCTGACCGAAATCGTGATCGATGCCCTGATCGCCGACGGCTCCATGAAAGTAGTCTCGGCGGCCAACGCCGATGCACTGCTGCTCGGCACGCTGACCCGTTACGAGCGGGTGGCCAGTGTCTACGACGCCTCCGATGTGGTGCAGGAGTACAAGGTCATCATGAGCTTCGAGGTCGCGTTGCAGAGCGCCAAGGACCAGACCGATATCTGGAAGCAGCAATTCACGCAGGAAGGGCCGTATGATGCGGCCAGTCAAACGGAAGAGGACGGGCAGAAGCTGGCCGGTAAACGGCTGGTGGAGGCCATCTTGAACAAGACTACCAAGTCCTGGTAGGAGACCGGCCGGATCCGGTTAAACATTGACAGTAGTAATTGCCGCACGTATACTCACGGCAAAGGTGGAACCATGATGTGTAACAGGCAGATTTCGGTACTTGGGGGCTTGGCCGTGCTGATCGGCATCGGCTGCAGTGTGGCATCGGCAAGAACCATCAGCAGTCAGGCCGGCACCAGTTCGTTTTCGTTCCTGAAGATCAACACCGGGGCGCGGCCGGTGGCGATGGGCGGAGCGTTCACCGGTCTGGCCGATGACGAGGCCACCCTGTACTACAACCCCGCCGGGATCACCGCAGTGACCTCCAACCGCTACCTGCTCGAGTATCACAATTACTTCATGGATATGCAGTCGGGCGCCGCGGCGTTGGTTCACCCGCTCTCGGAAAAGAGGTTCCTTGCCTTCCAGTTGAGCTACCTGAATTACGGCGACTTCACCGAGACCAATACGGCCGGTACCGTCACCGGTACCTTCAGCGGTGGGGATCTGCAGTTCGCCGGGACCTATGCCATGGTTGTGAAGCCGTTTCTTTCCGTGGGCGGGACGGTGAAATTCCTTTATGAGAAAGTCCAGGAATTTTCGGCCACCGGGATGGCGTTCGACTTCGGGGCCAAGTACACCAGCAACCGAGGCCGTTATACCGGCGGCCTCATGGTACAGAACCTTGGCTTTCAGTTCTCCGGACTCGGTGAAGAGAAAGACAAGCTCCCGATGGTGCTGCGTCTGGGGGGCGGCGCCAGACCGCAGGGACTCAACATGCTGATCGCCGGCGATATCATCGTGCCGACCGACAATCGGGCCGAGCTTGCGATCGGGGCCGAGTACCTTCGACTCAAACCGCTCTACCTGCGGTTGGGCTATAACACGTTTGGTTCCAATTACCAGGTCGAGGGTTCAAGCAAGAACTGGACCGGTATTTCCATGGGGGTCGGGTTCGACATCAAGCGCATGCAGATATCGTACGCCTATTCTCCGGCCGCCGACCTCGGTGAAAGTCATCGTATCACGTTAACAGGTGGATTCTGATGATGTACAGACGATTCGGACTACTCGTCGCCGCGCTGACCCTCGGGATGGTCGGCTTGCTGACCGGCTGCGGCAGTGACCCTACGGAAGGGGATCCCCGCCAGGTCGTGATCGCGTTTTTCGGGGCGATGGAGAAAAACGATCAGGCGACGCTCGCCCATCTGCTCGATCTGCCGGAGTTGATGAAGAATGTCGAACAGGATTATGCCTTCCAGAGCGACAGCCCCCGGGTTTTTCACAATCCCAAGGAGATTCTGGATGACCTGACCGACAACGGGCTGACCAAACAGCGCTGGTTCTCCTATCAGCGAATCATCAACGAGTCCCAGATCAGCGGTGATGGCGGCACGGTCGAGGTGACCTTCGTCGACAAGCAGGCCTCCCAGGGGTATCGCACCTACTTCGGCCTCCACAAAATCAACGGCAAATGGAAGATCTACAGTTTCAAGACCATCGAGGAGCCCCGCCAATAGGGTCTCTCAAGTCGGTCCTCTGCGGAACCATCGCCGTTCTCCTTTGTTTCTCCTGTGGTTGTACTATGTCTTCACAGCAGAAATCGAATGCCCAGATATCGGTGGAAGAGCTGCGGCGGCTCTCCGAATCGGACCAGGAACTGTTTCTTCTGGACGTACGAACGGAGTCGGAGTTCACCGCCGAGCGACTCAGTTTCGCCGACGAGCGGATTCCTTTCGACAGCCTGACCGATAATCTCGGCCGGTTGCCCTCGGACAAGGGAACGCCGATTTACCTGTTTTGCCGGAGCGGGCGCCGGAGCGGCATCGCGGCCGGTTTCCTGCGCTCGGCCGGCTATACCCAGGTATACAACGTCGATGGCGGCATTATTGCCTGGAAAGCAGCCGGTTTCGAGACCGTCAGCGGGCAATAGCTTCCGGCCAATCTGCCCAAATTCATTGTAGTTGACCCGTTTGTGGGCCGATATCTATACTGAATCGGCCTATGAGACACCTTGCCACAATAGTCATAACCTGTTGCCTGATCGCCTCGAGCGTTTCGGCCCAGGATTCGTTGGCGGTCAGCCCCGAGTCGTTCGGCCTGACCTATCTGATGGAGTACCTCAATCTCCAGCCCGACGACATCTCCTTTCGCTCCGATTACACCGATCCCGACTCTCTGCGCCTGAAAGTGGTGGCTGACCTGATGGCGAAACCGCTGGGGATGATGGAGTACTCCGCCGACCTCCGCGGTGCGTATGCCAAGGGGCAGCCGGAAATCGCGGCGGCCATGCTGTTCCGCCAACTGGCCACTGAGTACCAAAATGGTCGGTCCCGCGCCTATCGTGCCGATGGGACCGAGGTGCAGAAGAAGTACACGCTCTTTTTCACGAATCTGTATCTCAACCAGTTGCTGACGCAGGCGGCGGTCTATCTGGATGTCATTTTCCCGCGGTCGACCGAAATGTCGCTGGCCCGGCTGAGCCCCGAAGAGAAGAGGTTCCTGCGCCGCGAATTCAAAGAGCTGCTGACTATGGACGAAAAAGAGGAGTTCATGTCGGCGACGCAGCTCGACTCTATCGAGAAGGCGCAGGAGCGGTATGCCGACAGCTTCGCCACATTCGGCAACCGGATCGACAAGGACCCCGTCATGGCGGCCGGCGTGGACTACCTGCGGGAGCTACTGCCCCAACTCAACGATTTCCGCACCTATCTGGATACCTCGAAGGGCGCGGCCGAACGGATGATGAAACCGAGTGGCTTCCTGCCCGGCAATCTCACTACCGATCTGTACCTGGGGAAGCAACCGGGCTGGGCGGTCGGCGGGCCGGGGGATGATACCTATCGCGGGGATTATCAGTTCATTCTCGATCTCGGCGGCAACGATACCTACGAATTGGCCTATGACCCCTCCAAACCGCACGGCGTCATTGTCCTCGATCTGGGCGGTGATGACCACTATATCGCCCGAACTGATTTCACGATCGGCTCCGGCTGCTTCTCGGTCGGGCTGCTTCTCGATTTTGGCGGAAACGACCACTACGACGCCCGCTCGTTCGGCCTCGGCTCCGGCTACTTCGGATTCGGACTCCTCTATGATGACTCCGGCAATGACCGGTACGATGGCGACACGCACGTGGAAGGGGCCGGCAGTTACGGGTTGGGCATCCTGCTCGATGAAGCCGGACGGGATATCTACAATGCCGCCGTCTATTCGCAGGGGTTCGGCTTCGTCCAGGGGCTGGGAGCGTTGTACGATCTGGATGGTTCGGACAGCTATTACGCGGGCGGCAAATACAAAGACGTACTTCGCTACGAGGATCACTATCTCTCGTTGTCACAGGGGTTCGGCTACGGTGTCCGCCCGACTCTCTCCGGCGGGATCGGCGCGCTGATCGACCTGAAGGGGAATGACAACTACTTTGCCGACATCTTCGCCCAGGGGACCAGCTATTGGTGGTCGCTGGGGATCCTCTACGATTCCTGCGGTAACGACAATTATCAGGCGTATCAGTATGCTCAGGGTGCCGCCACCCACATGACGCTGGGTGTGTTGGTCGATGATTTCGGCAACGATGTCTACTTCGGCAAGGGGCTCATGCATGGGTGTGGCCACGATTACTCCTGCGGCCTGATCCTGGACCGCCACGGCAACGACACCTACACGGCGTATGATCTCTCGCAGGGAGCCGGTTCGGCCAACGGGGTCGGCATCCAGATCGACAACGAGGGGAATGATCGATATCTCGTTCACAGCACGCGCAACACCCAGGGGTTCGGCGATGCGCGCCGGGATTACGGCTCGATCGGACTGCTGATCGATCTGGGCGGGATTGACCAATATCTCGGTAACGGGCGTGATTCGGCCTTCTGGCAGACGCCCTCGAAGTGGGGCGGCGGCATGGACATCCAGTATCCCGCCGCAGACAGCACCAGGGCGGGGAAGTGACACCATGCGAAATGTGATAGGCAAATTCACTCTTGGGCTGATATTGCTGTTGACGCTGGCGTCCCATACCAAGGCCGAGGGCCCCTTGCAGAAGCGGGTCGATTCCCTCTTCCTGATCGCGTCTTCGGGCGAGGTGATGTTCAAGGAACTGGTCCAGCCGGCCATCGACTCATTGGCGGCCATGGGCGCCGATGCCGTCCCGGCTCTGGCCGAAAAGCTGAACACGAAATCGGCGCGTGAACGAGTGACTTTGATGCAAGTCTTAAAGAGAATAGGCTCTCCGGCTGTTCCGCATCTGATGGCGGCTCTGCGCCTCAGTGATGGTCTGGCCGTGGAGCGGGCCTGCATGGCGCTCGGCGAAATTGCCGATAGTTCCGCCACGGCATCGCTGGCCGCGGTCGCCTCTCACCGGCGCTGGCAGGTTCGGGAACAGGCCCTGGGGGCGCTGGGGAGAATGAAAAACAATCGTGGCGCGGAGGCGGTCTTGGCCGGGCTTGCCGACTCGATCGGGCAGGTGCGCAAATCGTCCGCTGTGGCCTGCGGCCAGTTGCGTCTGGCAGAGGCCGTTCGACCACTGGTCCAATTGCTGGGGGACGAGTTCTATGGCGCCCGAATGTCCGCAGCCACATCGCTGTCCATGCTGGATACCGCCGCCGCTGGAGCCGCGTTGCTGGATTCGCTCCATTCGGGCAATGCGCTGGTCGGCAATCTTGGCTGTGCGCTGTTGGCCAACGCTCCCTCGGAGTTGATCCTGGAAACGCTGCTGTTGGAATCTCAATCGCCCGACCCCTCCCGACGCGCTCATGCGGCGCTGGCCCTTCTCAGAGCCGATCCGACCGACCAGTGTGGCTTTCGGGAAACGTATTTTCTTCTGGAGCCGGATCCGCTGGTGCGCCTGAAGATCGAATCGGCGCTCAAGAGTTCCTCCCATGAGCGACCGTGACCTTGCCGCCCGCCTGAACGCTTTCCGCAGTCACTTCGGCAACCCTTCTCCGCCCTCCGGCCCGCCACATCAGCCATCACGCTATCAGAAGCTGGCCGAGTTCCTCGGAGCAGAGTTGGTTTCAGCTCCGGCCGGAAGCTACTGCCTCGTTACCACGACCTACCCCGCACATTACGGCCATGGCCAGTGCCGGCTGGGGGACATCGACGCGACGCTTGAACTACCGGTGTCGGCCTTCACCGCCAATGACGTGCAGGGTACGGTTGAATCCTCCAAACTCCTGTTTGTCGACACGGAGACCACCGGATTGGGCGGCGCCGGGGCGGTCCCGTTCCTTATCGGTGTGGGGAGATTCGTGCCCGATGGTTTCGAGGTGCGGCAGTACCTGATCCCCGACTACCCCGATGAAACCGCCATGCTCGAGGCCATACAGACGGAGCTCACTCCGGATCGGGCTCTGGTAACCTACAACGGCGCCGCTTTCGATCTGCCGCTCTTGTCAGACCGGCTGGTGATCAATCGCGTGGCGCGCGGGATTCCCGACACGCAGCACTTCGACCTCCTTCATTCGGCGCGCCGTCTGTTCAAGCGCCGTATCCGGGATTGTTCACTGGTCAGTGTCGAACGGGAGCTCTTCGGCTTTCACCGGGTCGATGATGTCCCTGGATATCTCGTTCCCTCCGTCTATTTCTCGTGGCTGGCCGATGAGACCCTGGACCTGCTGCCGCGCGTGCTGGAACACAACCGGCTCGATATCGTCAGTCTGGCTTTCCTCGCTCACCGGGTGGCCGACATCTTCGCGCAGGAGGGAGAGCCGCTTTCGGAAACGGATGACATCCATTCGCTGGCCCGCGTGTACGGCCGTCGCCGGCATCTCGACAAAGTCGTGCGAATGGGTGCGCGACTCGAGGTCACCCAGGACCGGAATCTGGCCTCCGATATCCTCCTCTACCATGCACGCGCCTTCAAGAGGACCGGGCGATGGGCGGAGGCCGTGGGGATATGGGAACTGCTGACCGAACGGGAGGGGCGGGAGGCGTATTGGGCCTGTCTGGAGCTGGCCAAGTACTACGAGCATGAAGTCGCCGATATTTCGAAGGCACTCCGACTTGCTCATCGGGCACAGCAGCTCTGCCCCTATGGCGCCCGTCATGACGAACGGCTGAGCCAGCGGCTGGCCCGCCTGCAGGGGCGGTTACCGGCCGAGCCCTGACGGCCTCGCTCAATCTCTCCTCAATCAAGTGGCGAATCATCCGATATATGGGGTACAGGGATATGGTATGCAGAACGATGTCATAGCCAAAATACTCGCCGAGCACAAAGAGCTGCTGTCGCTGCCGCAGACGCTGGCCGAAGTCCTTCGGGTGGCCCGAGACGAACGCTCTTCGGCCAAGGAACTGGCCGATGTCCTCATGCGCGACCCGGCGCTGACAGCCAAGGTGCTGCGCATTGTCAATTCATCGTTCTACGGAGTCGGCCGGTCGGTCGGGACCATGACCCAGGCGGTCGTGACGCTTGGCACCCGGACGGTCACCGCGCTGGCCCTCTCATCCTCGGTGTACAAGTCGACGGAAAAGTGGAAGACTTCGTTCGATCGTTTGCGCTTCTGGCGCCATTCGCTGGAGGTTGCCATTGCCTCCCGATTGCTTGCCGAGGCGGCCCGGTACCCGCACCCGGAAGAAGCCTTCGTCGCCGGCTTGCTGCATGATCTCGGCATCATCATCCTGGAGGGTTCGTTCCCGGACCAGTACCGCCGGGTCTGGACGCAGGCACAGAAAAGCGGGTCACTAATCGACTATGAGGACGAGCAGTTCGCCACGAACCATGCGCGCGTCGCCCAATTCCTGCTCGAGCAGTGGAAGTTGCCGCTGCACCTCTGTCAGGCGGTGGGACACCATCACGCCACCTTCACCCCCCACGAGCAGGGGAGCGACCACGCCCTGGACCAGATCGTGTGCCTGGGGAATCTGCTGTCGCGGTTCCGCCTGATGGATCGCCACGGTCTGGATCCGGTGGACGCCATCACCGCCAAGCAGACGCTGCGCGACAATCTCCGGCTCTCGGCGGAGCAGCTCCTGCAGATCGAGCAGCAGCTGTTCACGCGTACGGTCGAGGAAGCCCGCTATCTCGAGATGGAAATCGGCGGCGCCGAGGAACTGCTGGCCGAGGCGAATCGACTGCTGTTCCAGCAGTACATGACGGTCGAGAATCTGCTCTGCGAAAATCGTCGCATGCAGCAGCAGATCGCCCGCGACCAGATGAAGAAACTGGCGCTGGAGTCGGTCCGGACCATCACCGCCACCATCAATCATTATCTGAACAACGCCACGGCTACGATCCTGGGCCGGGCGCAGCTCGTGGAATACGCGATCTCGAACGGCCAGGTCCGGGACCCCGATGGTTCCCTGGCGGCGGCCATGCAGGTCATCTCCGGCGGCGTGAATACTATCAGCGCCGTTATGGACGAACTCCAGCACCTGGCCGAGTTCGAAACCACGGTCTATCACGCCGAGACGCACATTATTGATATCGAGAATCGCCTGAAGGGGCAGCTGGCGCGTCTGCAGGAGACGGCGGCTGCCTCACGAGTCCCTTCGTCTGAAACGGAAAAAGTCGGCGCCTGACGCGTGCGCGTCAGCGTTTCTCGTCGATGAAGATCGACGCGTTCGCTCCCACCAGCAGCAACGAATCGCCGCCCCGCCCCATCACCATTGCTGCCGATTTGGCCACGCCGCGGTCATCGATCCGCAGCGGCAGGAAACTCTGGACGTTGCCGAAAGTCGTTTGCGCATCCAGTATCAGGTTCGCCGTCTTAGGGAGCGAAACGTTAATTGTGCCGAAAGAAGTCTGGATCAGCGACTTGCCGGCCAGCCGGTTGTCCAGTTCGACCAGGATATTGCCGTTCTGATTGATCAGTTTCACCGGCCCGCGCAGCGCGTCGCCGGTGATTTGCCCGAATTTGTTGCTGGCCGAGAGCATCCCGGAAATCTCCGACAGCTGAATGGCCGAGTTGCTGTTTTCGACGGTGACCGTCCCCCTGACATTCTCCACCGAAATCGGCTGGAAGGCGTTTACCGCCAGGACATTCCCGGAAACACCATTGACTTCGACCGATCCGAGCGAATTCCTGATGCGCACGTCTCCGGTGTGGTCACTGACTTCGATCACCCCCGAGTTCGTTATGGTGGCATTGCCGCTGCACGAAGAGACTGTTACCTCACCGTAGGCATTCTCGACCGATAGTTCGCCGTTGGCTCCGTCGACGCTTATCGGCGCATAGGTCGTTTTGATGGCGATCTTGCCGGTCACTTCCGAAACGGACAGCGCACCCATCGTGGTGACCGCGGTTACCCCTCCGGTAATATCCGTCAGGTCAATCTTGGCGTACGTGCCGTTGACCTTGGCGCCGCCGTGCAATCCGGACAACTGAATACTGCCATAGCTGTTTTCGCACGACACGAAGTTTTTGGCCGGGACGGTCACGGTCAGACGGCTGTTCAACACGCGGAGGCGGCGGGAACTGCCGTTTGGTATGATCGCCTCTATCCGGTAGCCATCGCTGCCGGAGTTACAGACCAACGTCGTATTGGCCAGAAATTCCTTCTCCATGGAACGGGATTCCCCCGAGACCTCGATCTCCAGCTCGGCCGTGATCTGCTGGTCATCGGAACCCTCGATTAGCACATCTCCCATCCGGCTGACCACGGCAATCGGCAGGCGACTCGACGAGACGGTCATGTTGGCGTTCAGCGTCTTGGACTGCCCGACATCAACACCGGGCGCACGCGGTTCCCTCGTCGTCACCACCGCTTTGGGCGGCTCAGGCGGCTGTGGGACCGCAACATGCACACCCGGCAGCGAAACGAAGACGCTGTCCAATTCGCCATCCCGACCGTGTTCTTTCGAGATAATCGACATTGGCCCGGTCTCGATGTAATACGTCGTGGCGCCGTCCGGGCCGGTGACCGATTTGATATTCAGACCCACCAGGACCTGCCGCACATAGTCCTCAATTGCCTCGAGTTGTATCGTATGATCGGCCATCCGCGCGCTCATTTCCTCATGCAGGAGTTCACGACTCGACGCCATTTCGCGGCGCAGACTGCGCAGGAGGCGGGTGACTTTGGCCGGATGATCTTCCCGGGAGGCATCGATTTTCGCCTGCAGCTTGGCGATCTGTTCCTCGGTCCGCTGCAAATCGGCGGACAACCGATCCGGTTCCGATGCATAGGCGCCGTTCTCGAGCTGGCTCGACAGCTTTTCCAGTTGTCCCTGCAGTTGCACCAGTGAGGTCTCGTGATATTCGGCGAGATATTCCTGGTAATCCGCTGTCAGGTCTCGCAGCTCTTCAAGCAGATCGGCGTACTCCTCGGCCAGCTCCTTGGACTCGCGGTTGAGCACGATAACGCGTTTTTTCTCGCGGCGATCCTGCTCGATATTCGGCGGCAGCGCCGTCTGCGCCAACACCGTGCCCGCCACCACGACCGTCACCAGCATGGCGCCCCAGCACGTGCTGCCATACCCCGATGTCCCGTGTCGCCGCTGCATGCTCTAACTCACCAATCCTTCGCGTATCCTGTCGTTCACGAATCCCACGGATGTTCTCGAAACAACTCACTCAACAGCTTTATGATATCCATATCCAATCCAACTTTGTTTCTTCCCGACCAAACTCCAAAGAGCAAAGCCGGGCACTAGTCTCCATCTGACTATTACGGTCACCAGCCCCCGGAGTTTCGTTTTTCTTCCGGGCAACGTCAAGCAAAACAAACAGTTAGGTATAGTTTGATCAAGGCGGGGAAGGGGTGGCACGGCGGGGGCAGGGACGGTCCGGCCGAGGCTTGCTAGGGGAGACCTAACTGCCTGACAACAAATAAGATAGAGAATGTATCGATTATTGGGGGAAGAACAGTGCCCCAAAATCCTGGAAAAAGTGCGCAATGATGCAAGGCCAGAGGCTGCCGGTCCGGATATACAGCAGCGAGAACAGCACGCCGTAAATCGAGATAACGACAAATCCCGGTATCCCCTGGTAGGCGTGGCAGATGCCGAATGCCACGGCCGAGACTGCCGTGGGGATGAGCCAGCTATTGAATTTACCGATCAGGCGAAGGCGCGTCATCAGGTAGCCGCGAAACGCCACTTCCTCGCAGAAACCGGCCGTGAATGATACGACCACCCACAGGACTTTCCCCTCCGGGCTCTTGGGAACCAGCAGCCCAACCTCGCCCGGCATGGGATGCCCGAGCTGCCCCAGCACCCAAGCCACGCCGGAGAGCAACAGGTTCGCCGCCAGCAGGAACGCAATCGCCCACGCCCCGTGAATCAACCGGAGCTTGCCGATGCCGATCCCGTTCAGGCCGGTCTGTTCGCGGAAGACCGCCACATAGTTCGCCAGGAAGATTATCCACTGGAAGACGACCGTCGTCACCAGCAGCACCATCAGCATTCCCGAATTGAGATTGCGCAGAAGTTCGCGCGGGTCATCGCCGACGCCGATCAGCGACATCCCGGGATATAAGAGCAGCAGAATGCTCAGTGAAAACCAGGTCGCCAGCGACCGGCGGAACTGCTCGTTGCCGGATTCTATCTTGAAGATGTCGAACGACGACGCGGGCTCCTGGTAGGTACCCTGCGGGTACACCGTCTCGCGCTCATACGATGAATATTCCATCTCCGTTCCGCCTTTGCTCTGTCACTGTTGCCCACCCGATCCGGCGAGCGGGCAATCAATATACGGTTTTCGCCGCCCGGTTAAAGCGCAAAAGGTATGCCGATTTGCCCGCACCGATACATCGCGTGAGTCACGTGATACGCATCGGCTATGGGGGAACTCCCATCACCTGATCCCCAAGTGGTAGCCGCCGATACGGTTCTCCCCGTAGGTTGGTCGAAAAGAAAACCACGCGGCGGCCATCACGGCGGCCGCAGAAGGGAGGCCGAGTGGCTATTGACCGCGTTGTCTTTCGGAACTGGAAGGTCGAAACGGCGCAAGCGGATGCTCAGGATGATGACGACCGCTGGCTGAGCGCCGAGGAACGGCTGGGCCTATTCGAGTTGCCGCTCGAACCACCCGACCCGAGAGCGCAGGCCCGTTCGGAGCGCGTTATCCGGGCGGTTCGTCGGGCGATCGCGCTGCTCGACGAGGATGAGCGGGAGCTGATCATCCGGTACCATTTCCAGGGGTTCGGCCTGCCGGAACTGGCCGAGTTGACCGGGCGACCGCTCTATAAGCTGGCCAGCCTGCAGAAACGAGCGCTTCGCCGCCTGAAGGGCCTGCTCCGGCCGCTGGTGGCGCGGGAGTTCGGGATCGGCCGAAGCACCGCACGCCTCTGCCCGGTCTGCCTCTCGCCGCAGCGCGAGCGGATCGACATGCTGATCGCCGCGCGTGACCATCGCGCCACCTGGATTCCGGTCATGCGCGCTATCGCCGAACAGTGCGGGCTGCCAATCCGCAACCCGCAAATCCTGATTGGACACGAGAAATATCACGGAGAACTATCATGAAACCCACCAACCAACCAAAGAACGAATCTGGAATGAATGTCACCCGCAACCGTACCGGCCGCGCTCCGGCCCCGAGCACCGACGCGACGCGCAAGCCCGGCGACGAACCGATGGGCGAGTTCGATCCCGGCAAACCGATCCGGGGCGACCACTGCCTGACCATCTACATCACGCACGATGTCAAGAGCCGCCTCAAGCGGCTGGGGGACCGTTACGACCGCCCCATGTCCGATATCGTGCGGGGGGTGCTGCGGGTGGGGATTCCAATGATGGAGGCGATGACGCAGGCGGAGGAAGTGATGGTGCACGAGTACATCAAGCTGTTCCGCAAACTCCGCAAGGTCAAATCGCTGAAGGAAGTATGAGGGGACTAGAGCAGCTTCTGCTGTTTCCGCTTGTCCTTGTCTCGGACTTCGCGCGTGGCCTTCTTGAGCGTCTCGCTGGTGTCGGGCAACTCCAGTCGCTTGCCGTCGAAGAAGTCCTGGATCGTAAATAGTTGAAGAATGGGGAAAGACCGCTTACTGCCGGGCATCTGCCACTTGCCTAGAGCCGCGGCCTCTGATTTCATTCCTTTGGTCGGTTCCTTGAGCGCGATCAGGACACCAAGCGGAGACTCCTCGCGATCCATCACTGCCTTGAGTGCGCGGACGTCTTTGGGGTGATAGCCTCCGCCTTTGACCTCAATGATGACGCGGTGAAACTTGCGCTCATAGTCCTGGAAGTACAGAAAGCCGTCAATACCCGTGTCGCCGCCCCCCTGACTCTTGTAGGGCTGGCCTCCGATAAGCGATACCGCCCAGCTTTCGAACTGGAAGGCCGACTGCTCGAATAGCATCTCAGCGTCGTAGACTGACTTTGGCTCACCAACTATCTCGAACTGCGCATCCGGGAAATGGTCCCTCATGCGCTTCTTGATAAGGGATATCGCGAGGTGAGTAATGTCGATTCCAATCCACTTGCGACCCAGCTTCTCGGCAGCGACAACAGCCGTGCCGCAGCCGCAAAACGGGTCGAGCACAACATCCCCTTCGTTAGACGACGCTTGGACAATGCGCTCCAACAAGGAGATTGGTTTCTGTGTTGGATAACCGAGCGTCTCTTTGTTCGTGCCATGCAAGTGCTCAATGTCAACCCACATGTCGGTGACAGATGATCCGTGCATTTCGTCCAAGTAGCGCTTGTAAGCCACCACCTTTCCTTGCCCCGGTATGACAACCCGGCCCTCCTTCCAAGCGGCCGTCATTCGCTCCTTTGTCCAGCGCCAAACGCGCACCACGCCGCTTCCCGGTGGAAACTCATATGTCAGATTCGGCCGGTTCTTGTTCGGGTTGGCTAGGTCGCCGAGCCTATATCGCCTCCCGGTCTCTGGTTCAACGTACTTGTAAAAGGACTCTACGTATTCGGGGTCGTGGGCTGTGTACTGCGGTGTGAATTGAGTTCGGTCGCTCTTAGAATAAAAGAGAATCGTATCGTGGGAATTCGAGAAGCGGTTGCTGATGTGTGACTTCGGCTGCGACCTCTTCCACACGACTTCATTTCTGAAATTTGCGGGTCCAAATACTTGATCGAGAAGCGCCTTCAAATAATGGCTTGCTGTCGGGTCGCAATGCAAGTATATCGAGCCAGTTGGCTTCAGGACGCGATGCAACTCCACCAGTCGAATAGCCATCATCGTGAGATATGCCATCAGGTCCGAGTTCCCCATAAACGACCGAAACGCCTGCATAATGCCTTTGAGATCGGCTGCGACTGTGGGAGTGAGAATCAAGTAGTCGAATGCTTCCTGTGTCTCGTGAGTCCAGGTCCAGGTGTCCTCGAACGCCTGAATCTGCGCAGTCGATGCCTTTCCGGTCTTGTCCTGAAATATCACGTTGTAGGCGCGTTGGGAGTTGAAGGGGGGATCAAGATAGACCAGATCGACGGACTCGTTCGCAATATGCTTGCGAAGGATTTCCAGATTGTCACCGTAATAGAGTTTGTTCATCCCGCTGCAATATCAGGGGTTGGCCGAATCCGGTCAAGTATACAAACGGCGGAAGCGCGCCCAAAAAACCGCTTGAGTCACCCGCCCCTTTGCCGTATACTCCCGCCAACTTGTTCGCCAATCTCAGGTTATGAGATGGCTACCATCGGCCGCCGGGCAGCTCGGCCGAACAGGACGACAGCCGACCGATCGCGCGCGAAGCAAAGCGATGCGTCGCATCTGATGGCTGCCGGGACTCAGGGAGTTTCGACCGGCTAAAGGGACTATGTACGAAAAACAGCGCACCATCCAACGCGACATCACACTGAGCGGCATCGGGCTGCACACCGGCACCAATTGCACCATGACTTTCAAGCCGGCCCCGCCGGACCACGGCATCCTGTTCGTGCGCGCCGATCTGCCGGGGAAACCCTCGGTCCCGGCCGATATCGATCACGTCGTGGATATCTCCCGCGGCACCACGCTGCAGCAGGGAGAAGCGCGCGTGCACACGGTGGAGCACGTGCTGGCCGCGTTCGCCGGCCTGCAACTCGACAACATGATTGTCGAACTCGACGGCAACGAGCCGCCGGTGGGGGATGGTTCCGCCCGGCCGTATGTCGACAAGCTGCTCGAGGCGGGCATTGTCGATCAGGAGGCGAACAAGCAGTATCTGGAAATCGACACCCCCATGTCCTACAGCGAGCCGGATCGACGAGTCGATCTGGTCGTGACCCCCTCCAACGACCTGCGCATCACGTTCATGATCGACTACCAGAGCCCGGCGCTCGGCACGCAATACACCACGCTGCAGGATCTGGAGAAGGAGTTTGTCGAGGAGTTCGCGCCGGCGCGGACCTTCTGTTTCCTCTCCGAAGTCGAGATGCTCAAGCAGGCCGGACTGATCAAGGGGGGCGGCCTGGACAACGCCGTGGTGATCTACGACTCCGATCTGGGGCAGATCGAAGTGGACCGGATTCGCCGGGCACTCAATCTGAAAGAGCACGCCTTTGTGGGCCGGACCGGCATTATCAACGATATCCCGCTTCGTTTTTATAACGAGCCGGTGCGGCACAAGACGCTCGATCTGCTGGGGGATCTGTTCCTGATCGGCGCGCCGTTCAAAGGGCACGTGCTGGCGGCTCGATCGGGCCACAAGGCAAACGTGGCACTGGCCAAAAAGATGCGGGAGCTGTACAAAAAGAAGAAGATCGCCGGGCGGTATCGCGGCGCCGGGACCGGCGCATTTTTCGATATCAACGCCATCATGAAGATCATGCCGCACCGGTATCCGTTCCTCCTGATCGACCGGATTCTCGATTTGGTGCCGGACAAGAGCGTGACCGCGATCAAGAATGTGACGATCAACGAGCCGTTCTTCCAGGGGCATTTCCCGGGACACCCGATCATGCCGGGCGTGCTGATTCTGGAGGCGATGGCCCAGGCCGGCGGGGTGTTGCTGCTCAATGCCATCGAGCATCCGGACACCAAGCTGGTCTATTTCCTTTCGATAGACAACGCCAAGTTCCGCAAGCCGGTGCTGCCGGGCGACCAACTGCGTTTCGAACTGGAAATGCAGGCGTTCCGCCGCAACACCTGCAAGATGACGGGACAGACGTTCGTGGATGATAACCTTGTAGCAAGCGCCGATTTCATGGCGATGGTGATTGACCGATGAGCCGAATTCATTCCAGCGCGATCGTTTCCCCCAAGGCAGAGCTGGCCGACGATGTCACGATCGGCCCCTACAGCGTGATCGAAGATAACGTCATTATCGGTGCGGGATCGGTGGTGGCCTCACACGTGCTGCTGGCGGACGGCGCCGTCCTGGGGAAAAACGTGCGGATTTCGCACGGCGCGGTGATCGGCACGCAGCCGCAGGATCTGAAGTTCGGCGGCGAGAAGACGCGCGCCGTCATCGGTGACAACACCGTGGTGCGCGAGTACGTGACCATCAACCGCGGCACCAAGGCGCACGGCGAAAGCTCGATCGGGTCGAACTGCTTCATCATGGCCTATGCCCACGTGGCGCACGACTGCGTCATCGGCAACAACGTCATCATGGCTAATTCGGTGAATCTGGCCGGCCATATCGAAGTCGATGATTACGCCATCCTCGGCGGCGTGCTGCCGGTGCACCAGTTCGTCAAGATCGGCGCCCACTGCATGGTCGGCGGCGGCTTCCGCGTGCAGCAGGATGTCTGCCCCTATGCGCTGGTGGCGGGATATCCGCTCAAAGTGGTCGGCATCAACTCCATCGGTCTCCGACGGCGGGGCTTCCCGGACGAGACAATCCATCGGCTGGAGAAAACGTTCAAGATTCTCTTCTTCTCCGGACTGAACACCTCGCAGGCGGTGGAGCGAATCCGCGGCGAGATCGAAATGGGTCCGGAAGTTGAATTGGTGCTGACGTTTCTTGGCCGCTCCAATCGCGGCATTATAAAATAGGCCGCCCGGCCGACCGGTCGCGGCTACGCGACGATATGAACAGAATTCTGCTGATCCTCTGGCTGCTCACCCTGGCCACGCTTGTCTGGCTGGGTGTCGGCTCGTATACCAGTCTGCCGGACACCATGGTGTCGTCGTTCGACGCTGCCGGGCAGCCCAAGGGAGAATCCGGCAAAGGGGACTTCTTCCTGATCTGGTACTTCGCCGTCGTTCTGATCAACGTCTTCGTGCCGCTCATTCCCTGGCTGGCCCGCGTTCGCCCCGCTCTGGTCTCCGTGCCGAACAAGGAGTACTGGATGGCGACTCCGGAGCGCCGGGAGGAGTTTTCCAGTCGTATGGCGAACTTCACGCTCGTCCTGACCATTCTGCTGAACCTGCTGTTCTGTTTGATCCTGCAGGGAACCATTGACGTTAACCTTGAAGGCCGGACCACGCTTCCGATGGGGCTGATCTGGGGCACGGCCGTACTACTACTCATCATGCCGCTGGTGATGGTCTTTCAGATGTTCCGCGTGCCAAAGGAGGGGTAATGAGAAAACAAATTCTATGCCGGGCAGTAGCGGTCCTTGTTGTGGGTTACGCTACCTCCGGCGCACAAACGAAGGTCGGTACCGTCAGCACGGCCATGCCCATCAGCCCTTCGGTGACGGCCAACGGCATGGCCGGGATCGGCATGGCGACCCGCGGTGAATCGGACTTCATCATCAACCCGGCGCTGCTGGGGTTCTTCGATCGAGCGGCGAGCGTGGGTGCCTATCCTGTCTGGGCGAAGCCGTATCAGATGTATTCTGAGCCGAGGTACTTCGCCGCCTCGGGCGTGGTAGGGCCGTCGCACCTGTTGCGGATGTCCGCGTCACGCCTGCAGTTCTCGGTCGGTGCCAGTTGGCAGCAACTGAAGTATGACTTGTACGAAGTAACCTACGAGGGAATAACCCTTCACAAGATGGCCATGACAACCAGGCAGGCCGCGCTCGGTGTCGGCTATCGAGGGTTGGTCGATGTCGGCATTGGTCTGGGCTGGAGGCATCTTACGACCGATCTGGGTGATCTCGAACAGTCCGCCAATTCGTATGATGTCGGTGCTGTGGTACGGGCGCCACTGGGCGCTCCCATGCCGATAGACCGAAGCTGGAGCGGGGGACCGCTGTACGTCGCGCTGATCGGCAGCGCCGTCTGGACCGGCTACGGTCCGGACATCAAAATGGGTGCGAGCGAGTACTCTCAGGTGCACGGCCGCCGCTATGGCATCGCCGCCGAGCTGGCCTATCGCTGGCTCCGACTCTGCCCGGCGGTCGAACGGGAGGCGACGCCCGGATACACCAGTACCGTGATGCGCTACGGCGGCGAACTTGCTCTGGCCGACATCCTGTCGCTTCGGGCCGGCAAGATCGACTACAGCGAGCAAGATGTGGTCGGCGATGATCAAATCACGTTCGGTTTCGGACTTTCCACGCGCGGCATCAAGCGCCTGATTTGGCCGCAGGCCGATGCCGGTTCGACCGAACCGTCGGTGTCGCGCTCACCGTGGTGGCGAAGATTCGATCTGGAAGTCTCGTTTGCCGCGGTCTGTGATGCGAGCGAGCTGGTTTACTCGAGCGAATTCTATGAGTTGCGGCTGACCTATTGAGCGGCCGGGAAACGACGGGTGCCCCGCAAGTGAGGAAGGTATGGAATCTGTACGAAAGCTGAAGACAGCGGTTGTCGGTGTGGGCGGGCTCGGGCGGCACCACGTGCGCTGGCTGTCGCAACTGCCCGCCTCACAGATTGTCGGTGTGTATGATGTCGACCGGGAAAAGGGCGCCAAACACGCGGCCGAATACCAGATCAGGAATTTCACCTCGCTGGAGGAAGTGGCTGCTGAAGTTCAGGCCGCGACCATTGTCGTACCCACAACTGCCCATTTCGAGGTAGCTTCTTTCCTGATCGACCGCGGCATCCACTGCCTGATCGAGAAACCGATCGCCGCGCAGTTAAGCGAAGCAACCCGGCTGCTGGAACTGGCCCGGGCGCGCGGGGTCACCGTCACCGTCGGGCAGATCGAACGCTTCAATCCGGCCGTCCGGGCGCTGGAACCGTTCGACATTCGCCCGTCTTTCATCGAGGCGCACCGGCTGGCCGCCTTCGATCCGCGCGGCACCGATGTCGCCGTGGTGCTCGACCTCATGATTCACGACATCGATCTGGTGCTGAAATTCATCAAGTCGCCGATTGTCGACATCCAGGCCTCGGCGGTGGCGGTGGTGTCCGATCAGGCGGACATCGCCAACGCCCGTCTGACCTTCGCCAATGGCGCGGCGGCCAATCTCACCGCCTCACGCATCTCGCTCCGGGCCATGCGCAAACTCCGCATCTTTCAGCAGTCCGGCTACTACTCGCTCGATCTGGCCGAGAAACAGGCGGACATCTACCGCATGGCTACTCCGGGCGATGATGCGGTCGGCATGCGCGTGCCGCTGGGAAAGTCGGGACGAGATCTGGTGTACCAGAAGAAATCCGATGATGGTCAGGACATGCTCGGCAGCGAACTGGCCGCGTTTCTGAACGCCGTACTTGCCGGCACGCCCGTGGCTGTGCCGTTGAGCGAAGCGACCGAGGCCTTGCGCGTTGCGCTCGAGGTCGAGCGGATCGGCCTGACCTCCATCTCCCGCATGATGGCGGAAACGCTGTAGATGACCGAACCGCTCTTGTTCATCTCGGCCGGCGATCCCTCCGGCGACAACGCCACCGCCCGGCTGGTTTCCGAACTGCGGCTCCTGCGCCCCGGGGTTCGCCTGCTCGGTCTCGGCGGACCGAAATTGAAAAGTCTCGGGCAGGAGCAATTTGCCGACAGCGCCGATCTGGCGGTGCTCGGATTCTGGGAAGTGGCCAAGCGGTTCTGGTTCTTCCGTGCGCTCATGCAACGCTGCGTCGATGAGATTACTGCCCGGCGTCCCGCCTGCGTGCTGTTGGTCGACTATCCGGGCTTCAACCTCCGTCTCACCAGGCGAATCAGGCATCTCGGCATTCCTATCATTTACTACATATCGCCGCAGCTCTGGGCCTGGGGGAAGGGGCGATTGGAGCAGGTGCGGGAGCTGATCGACCTCATGATCGTCATCCTGCCGTTTGAGCAGTCGTTCTACCGCGACCATGCGGTCCGTGCGGAGTTTGTCGGGCACTACCTGCTCGAAGATATCCCGGCCGAGTTTATCGGCTCGCCCCTGCCGGGACGCAAACAGATCGCCCTGCTGCCCGGTTCGCGCCCGCAGGAGATCGACCGCATGCTGCCGGCGATGCTCGCGGCCGCGCGGCGCTGCCACCAGCAGCTCGGCAGCACAGCGGTGGTGGCGGGGCTTCGCTACGGCTACGATTACGAGCAGCATGTCCGTTCGTATCGGAACGACGGCATCACGGTTACGTACGATGCCGCCCGCCGGGTTCTGCACGAGAGCGACCTTGCTCTCACCGCGTCCGGCACGGCGACTCTGGAGACCGCGATCACCGGCCGGCCGATGGTGGTCGTGTACAAGACGGGATTTCTCACCTACCAGATCGCCCGGCGGCTGGTGACCATCGACAAAATCGCCCTCGTCAATCTGGTGCTGGGGGAGAAGCTCGTGCCCGAACTCATCCAGAATGAAGCTACGCCCGGACGCATGGCCGATGAACTAACCCGCTATTGGCGTGATGCCGAATATGCCGAGCGCGTTCGGGAGCGCCTGCTGCAGGTCCCGGCGCTGCTGGGCGGGCTGGGGGCCTCGCGCCGTGCGGCCGAACTCGTGGGCAGGTACCTGTGATTTGGTTGTACCGCGTGATCATGTATCTGGCGTACTGGCTGATGTATCCGGTCATTCGCGTCAATGCAGCGCGCGGCCACGAGACCTGGCGCGGACGATTGGTGCTCGACAAGGCCGGGTCGCCGGTCGACCTCTGGCTGCACGCGGCCTCGGTCGGGGAAGTGCGTGTGATCAGCCACTTGATTGAGTTTCTGCGGCGCCGACGGCCCAGCCTGTCGATCCACGTGACCGTGATGACACGGGCCGGCGCCCAGACCGCGCGACAGATTCTCGCGCCCGACATCGCCGTCTCGTTTCTGCCACTCGATCTGCCCCACCTGATGCGGCGGAAACTGGCGTCACTCTCGCCGAGAGTTCTGGTCATCGCCGAAACCGAAATCTGGCCCAATCTCATCACCGCGGCGGCCGCCCGCCGCTTGCCGCTGGTGCAGGTGAATGGCCGAATGTCGGAGAAGGCGTTTCATCGGTACGTGCGGGTTCGCGGCTCACTGACCAGACTGCTGGCCGCGTATGAACGCTTCTTCCTGAAGGGGAGCGATGATGCCGCCCGGTTCGCGCAATTCGGCGTGGCCGGAGACCGTGTCACTGTGGCCGGCGATATGAAATTCGATGCCCCGGTCGCCCAACGCTCCGAGCCCGAACGCCTCTCCCTGCGCCAGTCGCTCGGCGTAGCGGCCGATCAGTTTCTCCTCGTGGCCGGATCGACCCGGCCGGGTGAAGAACAGATTTTGCTGGACAGTCTGGATGCGATCCGAAGTGAACTTCCCGGCCTCCGCCTCGTGCTCGCGCCGCGTCATCTGGAACGGATTCCGGAGATCACCGACCTGATCGTCGCAAAAGGGTTCACGCCGCTCCTTCATTCCGCCATCGCCGGAGATGGTCTGCTGGCATCGGGCAAGCCCCTCGACGTGATTCTGGTCGATCGCATGGGGTTGCTGGCCGAGCTGTATGTGGCCGCCGATCTGGCGTTCGTGGGCGGGACGCTGGCGTCACTCGGCGGGCACAACATCCTCGAGCCGGTCTGGGCCGGTGCACCGGTCCTGTTTGGCCCCTCGCTGGACAACGTCCGCGATGCCGCCGAGTATATCGTCTCCGGCAACTACGGCACACAGGTAACCGCCGAGACCATCGGCCCCGTTATCGTCGAAGTGGCCAAGCGACACCGAACTTTCAAACTGAAAACCGAGTCCGACATCGAACAAACCGCCACCTCCACGGCCGGCGAATACCTGTTGCAACGGCTCTCTCATGCTTGACCAGATTTGGAAACGGATTATCCGAAGCCGGGGAGTCTCCGCGTGGCGCCTGCTTATGCCAGTCTTGTGGCTGTTTTCGCTCGGCTATCGGGTGGGGTTGGCCCTGAGCCGGTGGATGGCCCGGAGTCCGATCGAGGTTGGGGTCCCGGTACTCTCTATTGGGAATGTAACGGTCGGTGGCACCGGTAAGACCCCTTTGGTGTCGTACCTCGCCGCCCGCCTGAGCGATATGAATTTCCGAGTCGGCATCGTGGCATCCGGATATGGCCGGTCCGGCGATGCGCCGCTTCTGGAGACCGGCAGCGAGCTCTCTGGCCGGACCGCCGAGGCGATCGGCGATGAAGTGAAGCTCCTCGCGATGCGGTTGCCAACGGCTCTTTTCGCCATCGACCGAACCAAAGCTCTGGCCGCGCAGAAGCTGGCCGCGACCGGAAAAGTGCACGCGATCATCGTTGACGATGGCTTTCAGCATCATCGCCTCAAACGTCGTCTCGATCTGGTCGTGTTCGATGCCTCCGTGGAGCCGCGGCTGCATCACCTGTTGCCGTGGGGAGTTCTGCGGGAACCGATGGCCGGCCTGCGACGCGCGGATATCGTTGTCGTCACGCGGGAGGATCTGTGTGCCGATCGGACCATTGTGCAAGAGGTGTTGAGTGACCTCCCGGACCGCACCGTCCGATTTTCGGCAAAATTTCTGATTGAGGAACTTATTGGTCGAAATCAGCGTATTGCGATAACCAGTCTGCGTGGCAAGCGCGTGCTGCTGTTTGCGGGGATCGGGAACTTCGCGGTCCTGCACCGGCAGGTCGAAACGCTGTGCGGCGGCCCGGTCACGGCGCTTGAATTGGCCGATCACCAGACGTACGATCACGATCTGGTCGAGAAGATTCGCCGTGCCGCTGAAGAAGCGCGGGCCGAGTTAGTGGTAACGACGGAGAAGGATTGGATGAAAGTCTGCGGCTTTGATTTCGGGCGGGAAATCTATTATGTTGCGCTGAAGGTCGAGCTCGAGCCGGGTGGCGAACAGCTTGCGGAACTGCTGGTGCGCCGACTCGGCCTTACCATAACGGGACATTGATGGATCGTCGCTATGATTTCCTCGTCGCCGGCAGCGGTATCGCCGGGCTGTTTTATGCCCTGCAGGTGAATGCCCGCCAGCCCGACGCCCGTATTGCGCTGGTGACCAAGAAATCGGAAACCGCCACCAACACCAATCGTGCCCAGGGGGGAATCGCCGCGGTTCTCTCCAACACGGATTCCTTCGATGCCCACATCGCCGACACACTTCGGGTGGGCTGCGGTATGTGCCACAAGGATGTGGTGGAGCGGATTGTCGAGGCGGGTCCCGGCGCCATTGAGAAGCTGATCGACTACGGTGTGCAGTTCACGATGGCGGGAGACCGCTTTGACCTCGGGCGCGAGGGCGGACATTCCCAGGCCCGGGTGGCGCACGCCTCCGATCTGACCGGGCGCGAAATCGAACGCGCTCTGCTGGCCGCTATCCGCGCCAAGTCCGACAAGATCCACATCTTTCGCGACCATATCGTCCTCGACCTGATCATTTTCCGGAGCGGTTCTGAGAATCGGTGCGGCGGCGCGTTTGTGTTTTCCGAAGTGAACCGCGAGTTCGAGGGTTTTTATGCTCCGATCACCATGCTGGCCACCGGTGGCCTGGGGCAGGTGTACTTTCACACCTCGAATCCCCGAATCGCCACCGGCGACGGCGTAGCGATCGCCTACCGAGCCGGCGTCGCGGTCGGTAACCTCGAGTTCATCCAGTTCCATCCCACAACGCTGTACCGGCCCGGACGTGAGCCGTTCCTTATCTCCGAGGCGGTCCGCGGCGAGGGAGGGCGGCTCAGAGCCCAGGATGGCCGCTTCCTCATGGACAACGAGCACGAGTTGAAAGACCTCGCGCCCCGTGACGTGGTGGCGCGGGTGATCGACAAAGAACTGAAGCGAAGCGGCGATGAGTACGTGCTGCTCGATGTCAGCCATCTCGATCCGAATCATATCAGGCAGAGATTCCCGAATATCTATCAGGAGTGCCTGGGCAACGGCCTGGATATCACCAGCCACCCGATTCCGGTCGTCCCCTCGGCGCACTATGCCTGCGGCGGGGTGGTTTCCACGCTGCACGGCGAGACCTCGCTGCCGGGTCTGTTCACGGCCGGCGAAGTGGCTATGACCGGGATGCACGGTGCCAACCGGCTCGCCTCCAACTCGCTCTTGGAGGCGGTAGTGATGGCGCAATTCGCCGCCGAGCGCTCCACCGACTACTTCTGCCAAAGAGATTTCCCGGATACCGTTCCCATCGAACGGGCGTTTCACTCCTCGCTGGCGTTTCCCAGGGAAAAGATCCTCATCGCGCACGACCGCCGCGAACTGAACCGGGTCATGTCCGACTTTGTCGGCATCGTGCGCACCCAGGACCGCCTGCTTCTGGCGCTGGAGCGCATCCAGCGGATCAAAAACGCGATCGAGCAATACTATCTGGCGACTCCCGCCACCTATAACGTGGTCGAACTGCGCAACCTGGCGACGGTCGCCGAGCTGATTGTCCGATCGGCGGTCGGGCGCAAGGAATCGCGCGGCCTGCATTATCTCGAAGATATCCCGGAATCGCGAAGCGAGTTCCTGCACGATACGATCATTCCGGGGCTCAGTCCCCAGAAGGGTTCCTGATGGCTGCCTCTCACGAAATGGTGCTGATTCTCGATTTCGGCTCGCAGTACACCCAGCTGATCGCCCGCCGCGTGCGCGAGGCGCACGTCTACTGCGAGATCGTCCCGTTCAACGCTGACCTTACCCCGTACGCCAAGCGCAATGTTCGCGGCTACATCCTCTCCGGAGGCCCGTCGTCACTCAAAGACCCCGATGCCCCCCGGCTGGACAAATCGTTCTTTGCCGTTGGTGTCCCCATTCTGGGCATCTGTTACGGCATGCAACTGCTGGCCGACCAGTTCGGCGGCGAACTGGTGCGGAGCGATAAGCGGGAATACGGCCGGGCCGCTTTCACGGTCTCCGAGTCGACGCCGCTCCTGCGCCATCTGTCGAACAAGAGCCAGGTGTGGATGTCCCACGGCGACTCGATCGTGAAAATGCCCGAGGGGTTCCGCGTCATCGGCTCGACCGATTCACTCCATATCGCGGCTGTCGCCCACGAACAGAAGCACATCTACGGTCTGCAGTTCCACCCGGAAGTGCACCACACGATCGAGGGAAAACGGATTGTCGAGAATTTCCTGTTCGATATCTGCGGCCTGCGGGGCGACTGGACGGCGGAGTCGTTTATCGATGAGACCATCGAGCGTATTCGCACGCAGGTCGGAGACGGCCGCGTGGTGCTCGGCATCTCCGGCGGCGTGGACTCCACCGTGGCCGCGGTGCTGCTGTCGCGGGCGATCGACACGCGCCTGCACGCGGTGTTTGTCGATACCGGCATGCTCCGCAAGAACGAGTTCACCGATGTGGTCGCGATGCTGATCACACTCGGCATCAACCTCCATCCCGTCAATGCCTCCGCCATGTTTCTCGAACGGCTGGCCGGGGTGGAAGACCCCGAGCGGAAACGCAAGATCATCGGCGCAACCTTCATCGATGTCTTCGAGGCCGAAGCCGAGCGGCTCGGCCAGATCGACTATCTCGCGCAGGGAACGCTGTACCCCGATGTAATCGAATCGGTCTCCTTCAAAGGCCCCTCGGTCACAATCAAATCGCACCACAATGTGGGCGGGCTCAAAGACCGCATGAAACTCAAGCTGATCGAGCCGCTCCGTGAGCTGTTCAAGGACGAAGTCCGCGCCATTGGACGGGCGCTGGGGCTGCCGGAACAGTTCATCCGGCGGCATCCGTTCCCCGGCCCCGGACTGGCGGTACGGATTCTCGGCGATATTACCAAAGAGCGGTGCGATCTGCTGCGTGAGGTCGACGCCGTCTTTATCGAAGAACTGCACAACCACACCATCTACGATGAGATATGGCAGGCGTTCGCCGTCCTGTTGCCGGTGCGGGCGGTGGGCGTGATGGGGGATGAGCGCACGTACGAAAACGTGGTGGCGCTACGCGCAGTTACGTCGGTTGACGGCATGACGGCCGACTGGGCGCGGATCGACTATGATATCCTGGCCCACATCTCCAACCGTATCATCCGCAACGTGCGCGGCGTCAACCGGGTCACGTACGACATCTCGTCCAAACCCCCGGCCACGATCGAGTGGGAGTGAGGGGACTCACTCCCCGCACGGTTTGTCCGAGTACTCTTCAAAGCCGTGTACATTGACGATAATCAGCCCATTCATACTGCGCCCTTCGTCATCACGTAGCGGCTGTTCGGTGAGGATAATCAGTAGATCGGATGCCGCGTAGTAACGAGCCGATTTCAAACGATAGTTCTTGTACAATCCCCCTGTATACGGAAAGATATACTCGGGGCAGCCGCCGCCAAAGGTGGGCATGTCCGAAGCATCATCGGTATGCTCCCACTGCCAGGTCTTCAGATTCTGCTTCTTGAGGGATTGGAATTTGCCGCTGAAGGTCGAGTCGAACGGGGGAGGGCCGAACCAGGTCGTGTCATCCAGGCGAATCACCCCCATGGAATCCGGCATCAGGGCCACGTAGCTCTCGATATTCATATTGGCGTAGAGGCGGGGGACCCAGTTCCCGACCAGCCGATCGGAGG
>AMWB02167625.1_pt1 | contig 38040 bp, 24 predicted proteins | sample 200311 | NCBI WGS metagenome assembly AMWB02 (sample SAMN02737377, study PRJNA173069) | bioreactor metagenome | biome: anode biofilm in microbial fuel cells | place: USA: California | collected 2010-12-16
TCCGTCAATTTACAGTTAACATAACACTAGATAAATACGATCACGAATTGCTTTGGACTATAGTGGTAACTGAGGTTCTTAAGCAAGGATTCTTTATAGGCATTCGTTTTACTGAGCCTACTTGTAGTCAATGAGGCACTTATATGCAGATACGGCTAGTTTTGATTATCGGTTGATGAATGAAAATAACAACGAAAAAGTACTACCTTCATTTGATAAATCTGTCCAACTTATAGAAGGGGATTAAGACATGCGCAGCATGCATGTGCACAATTTTGTACAGACCGCATTAAGGTAACTATTATTAAGGCTATTTTTAAGGAATGAATCATTTCAATTCTATCAGAGAATTGCTTAATACTCTTAGCCGGGGTCAAAGGCTTCTTGCTGAGATGTTTGAAAAGCGAAAATCGCTCTCATACAAGTATGATTATGCCCTTGATCTTTTGGAAAATAATGAAGATGTGATTCAGCTGTTATTGAGTAAGAGTATCATAAGGCAGAATGGTAATTTTCTGGAACTCGATGATCAATTTTTACAGTTTTTCGAGCAGATACTGGAAGTCAATGAAGAAATAAACCCTTCTTACATAAATGAGAATATCCGGCAGGTCAAGGATGAGTACATGCTTTACTATCTCCAGGCAAGCAACGAGAGTGACAGATATAAATACCTCAAAGCAGTCAAATCAGCTTTGCGTAAAATCGGCCGAATTACTCTCCGTAATATCATTGACCTTAACAGAAATATTGAGAATGCTTTTAAGACAGAGCCCGATTACAAAATCAAACTTTTGAAACTCGAGAACTATAAACTGAAATTGGTTGCTATACAACAATTGATTGAACAGACTGAAAAACTGATCAATGAAGATGAACTGACCTTTTTCAGGATTGCTGCTGATGAGGAGTTAAAATATATTAGGATACAATTGATAAGTGATCTTACTGAATCACGGCAGAATCTGATTGAGACCAGGAAACAGATTATAGAATATATCAACCAGATTAAATTTCAGAGTCAGTTCATTGAAAAGCTCAGGAAACTCAAGTATCTGAAAGACCAGTATGAAATAAAGCATAAGACCAATATTCTCCCGCTTCTGGCGAAGAATAATGCAATTGCATTTGAATCAAAACCTTCCTACCCTCTTAAACTTTCTCTTGACACTATGCAGAAGGATGAAGTCTATCAGATAATCATGAGGGTAGGTAAAAGGTACAATACAGGACTAAAACCATTGAAAAAGTCAGCTGAGGATCTGTCAAATGATGATATGCAGCCTCAGACAGAAAAGGAAATCCATATCAACCTGGATGAAATTAAAAGGAATTTTGCCTCATCCGCTAAAAATCTATTTGACTATATGCTGGATTATCAATACATCAGGGAGGTTTCATTTGAAGAAAAGGTCACTCTTTACTGTAAGATGATTTCATTATTTGAGGATGAGTTTGATGTCATCGATGATTTTGGGCAGTTTAATGAGTTGGAATATGCCATAGTGTTTCCAAACAATACATTGAGAAAAAGGATATGAGTGCTATACGACAAACCGGAGAAATATTTGAGATTCTCAGCAAGGGACAATTTATCTGTTCCAACAGTACTGACATGCGAATCTGTAAATTGTTCGAGATCATAGATGAGGCCGACAATTACGAATGGCTGTATGATTATTTTCTGGCAATCAATTTTATGCTTGAAAAAGGAGATGAATTCTATTACTTTTCAAGAAAAGGCGAGTCCAGAGCAGACCTGGAAAGAAAGTTGGAAACTGCATTTAAATGGATTGACATCGTTGATTTTCTCAAAGCCTTTGATAACTCATTCTCCTCAGGCTATAGCTTCACGCCTTCTGAAATCACTGTAAGGATCAGTGTTGATGCAGTTCTGAAAAACAAGGCGGATGGAGTCCGAAGTGTTCTCAGGCTTGATGAAAAAGCACCCTATCCTGAATTGGTTCTGAAAGTCATAGAATCATTATGCAAGGATGGTTTTGCGGAACCTGAGAATGAGATACTAAAGTCATACAAAGTGCTGGCGTCCTTCAAATATCTTGAAGAACTTATCAATAATATCAATATACCTGAAGAAATACAAAATGAGATACCTGAATAAAATCGTCTTCATCAATAGTGCTCATATAAAATACGCCGAGATTAACCTGGATGGTAATGTTCATTTTATTGGCACACAGGGTGTGGGAAAGAGTACTATCCTCAGGGCAATTTTGTTTTTCTACAATGCTGATACTTATGGTTTGGGTATACCAAAACAGAAGGATTCTTATACAGACTATTATTTTAAGAATTCCAATTCGTACGTGATCTATGAAGTTGCCAGAAGTGAGGGAAAGTTTTGTGTGGTTTCCTATAAGTACCAGCACAAGGTTTGTTTCAGATTTTTTGACAGTGAATTCCGGCAAGATCTTTTTGTCAGTGAAACTGGCAATGTCCCTGATAGCTGGGAGGGGATAGCGCATCAGCTTGATCAGAGGAAAATATTTTACACCAAAAGAAAGGTTGACGAGCATAAGGAATACAGGGATATTCTATATGGGAATCATGACGGAAAAAAGAATGAACTGAAGCGGTATTCGATTCTTGAAAGTAAGGAATATCAGTACATTCCAAAGACTATCCAGAATGTGTTCCTGAATTCAAAAATGGAAGCTGAGTTTATCAAGCAGACAATCATTATGTCATTGGAAAATGATATCAGAATTGACTTGAATCAGCATGCTCATCACCTGAAGGACTTTGAAACCCAGCTTAATGATTTAAGAAAATTCAAGGCACCTGGCACTTTTGGTCAGGCGAACACAATTTCCAAGCTTCATATTGCAATCAGGCATCTTGACAGAGAAAAAATTCAGCTTACCAAAGAATTGGCTTGTGCCCTTGACAGAATTAATACTGTGGAACCTTTACTTTCCGAAAATCTTGAAAAAAAGAAGAGCATTGAGAACCTTTATAAAACGAAACTTTCAAAGGCAGAGGATTCCTTTAAGAGCAAAGAGAGAAAGATTTCAGGCGAGATAAGCGTGCTTGATGATAAGCTTAAGACCGCAAGAAAACTTTCGGAAGAATATGAAAAGAGAAATATTTCCCAAATTCTGGAAAGAGTCACAAATAAGCCTTCGCTCGAAAAAGAAAAGAACAAATTGCTTGAGGAGAAAGAATTGTTATCAATTCAGTTTAAGGAGCTAACACAGAAATTTCAAGTCCTGCTTGAGCGATTGGAGAACCGGTTCAATGATTTCCTTAACAGCAAGGAAGCTGAAAGGAACAGAATCAATTCAGATCTTCTGACTTTAAAAGACGAGATTAAAAAGAAAACTGAAAAGACCGTCGCAGAAATAAGAAAAGAACATTTTAGCGGGATTGAAGCTCTCAGAGCCGATTGGGAGAGTAAAAAGCAGTCAGTAAATAATCTGAAGATCAAGAGGGAGGAAATCAAGCATACACGGTTCCTTGAAAAGGAAATTGAAGCAGTCAGAACACTGATTTCGGAGCTGGAACGGGATTCTCTGAAACAGGAATCAGAATGTGTGACCGATAAACGTGAAATAGAATCTTTTGAGAAGCAATGGGAACTTGATAAAAAGGACTTGCAGAAAACTCTTGAAAGAGAGTTGGAAAAACTGAATGACCGGAGAAAAGGAGCCAATGACAGAATTTCTGAGATTGGTAACTATATCGAAAACAGCAAAGACTCATTTTACGGATGGCTTAACGACAGATATCCGGCCTGGGAACTCTCAATAGGTAAAGTCATTGATGAGAAGAACGTCCTGTTCAACACGTCCCTGTCTCCAAAACTGACAGACAGATCAAATAATTTCTATGGAATCGAGTTGGATCTTAATGAGATAAGTAAGAACGTAAGGACAGTTGCAGAATATGAGCAGGACATTAATCAGTTAGGTGAGGAAATCAATGCCATTATTTCAGCTGAAGCGGACCGGATGGCTGAATATGATAAGGACTGTGAGAACCTTAAAAGAAAGTATCTGCCAAAAATCCGTGAAAGGAAAGAAAGAATAAAAGAGAACGGATACTTACTTGAACAGAATAAACTTAAACAGGGCGAGGCTAAGATCAGGCTTAATGGATTTAACTTAGATGCCGAGACCAGAAAGAAGGAGGCACTTGACAATATAAGCATGATTCTTGCTAGGGAAATCGAATCAGAATTAACAATTAAGAAAGATGTGGATGCTGCCGGAGAAGAGCTAAGCAGATTGATAAAGGCAAAGGAAAAGGATAGAGATAAGAAAATTGAGGCAGAGGAGGAAAGTGTAAAGCAGCGGATTGTCAATTTGGAGGAGGATATAAAAAGTGAAGAGAGTGCCTATCTGGAAAGGAAAGAAGAAATCAATGCTCAGAAAGAATCGTCACTCTCGGAGAAAGGCGCCGATACTGCAAGGATGAAAGTCATTGATGAGCGCTTGGAATCTCTGCAGGTGGAACTTGGCTTTATAGAAGAGCACCGTGACTTTATTGCAGATTACAAGAAAGACAAGAGAGATTTTATTGACAGAACCGAAGAGTTCAGGAACAATAAAGCAACATTGGAAAAACAATTAGACCATGAGCAGAAAAAATTCGCACAGTCTACGGAAACAATCACCAGGGATCTGGAAATCGTCCAGGCTGAGATTTCTGAACTGACACGAACCATAGAAAGTATTACTGAGGACAAGAACGCTTTTCTAAACTTCAAGGTGACAGAATGCTACAACTCAGTCCAGGAATACCTTTTTAACACTGAAGGAGATAATCTTACAGAAAAAAGTGTTAAAATGCTGATTGATGAGATAAAGGAGATTCACTATGACAGACTGAATAGCAGGATAGATGAGTTGAGAAGAACAACCATTGATTTCCTGGGCAAGTTCAGTGACGAGAACATTTTTAAGTTCAGGAAGCAATTATCAGATAATAAATCGTTTCTCGATTTTGCCACGATGCTATCTGATTTCGTAGAAGATAATAAAATTGACAGCATTGAGAAAGAAGTCAATGAACGGTTCGCTCTTATTATAACAACCCTGGGAGTTCAAACGAACAACCTGATTTCCGAATCCGGGAAAATTCAGGCCGTAATAAAGAAAATCAATGATGATTTTGTAGAGCGGAATTTTGTTGGTGTAATAAAGAAGATTGAATTAAAAATAGAAGAGAGCAAGAATGAAATTGTTCAACTGCTAATGATGATTAAGAAGTTCAATGATGAGAATTCACTTGAACTCGGAGCAACAAACCTATTCTCTTCCGAAAGTCAGGAGAAGAAAAACAGGGAAGCAATTGACATATTGAAACAGTTTGTCAGGAAAATCAGCGACCTGAAGAGGGACTACATTTCTCTGGCAGACTCGTTCGAGTTGAAATTCAGAATTGAAGAAAACCAGAATGACACAGGCTGGGTTGAGAAGCTTTCTAATGTTGGGTCAGATGGGACGGATGTATTGGTAAAAGCAATGGTGAATATTATGTTATTGAATGTCTTCAAGGAGGGAGCATCAAAACGGTTCAAAGATTTCCGGTTGCATTGCATGATGGATGAGATTGGGAAACTGCACCCAAACAATGTCCGTGGAATATTAAAATTTGCCAATGACAGGAATATTCTGTTGATAAACAGTTCACCGATTGAAAATGACGCTCTTGCATTCAAGCATATTTATAAATTGAGAAAGGATGAGAAGAGCAACAATACAAGAGTAAACCGGATCCTGACTCAAGTTTCAGAAATATGAAATTACCGGTTTCTATAGCAGAGAAGTTGATTATGTTGCTGAATGGAGATAAAATTCCATTCAGCAGAATGAAACACACTTCAATAGAATTGATGATTGAAAACGGTATTCTGAATAAGCAGATTCAGGGCAGGAGCAAAATCCTGCTCTATCTAACGGATAAAAATTCCTTTGCTGCTTATTTAAAAAATCACCACGGCATTGATAATCTTGATAATTACATAGTTGCTTCCAAGTCCCATGATCTTAGACGGGCTGATGCTGTCGAGGTCTCTTCCAGTTCGAAATTAAAGCCGATTAGAACATTCAAGGGTTTTCTGATAAACTGTTATCAGCCTGTTAATTGTAAACTGAATAACGAACCCGTGATTGTCATGCCTCTGGAAGGCACCTTTACCTTCATTTACGACTACGAGAGGTTCATACCCTCTGAAAGTGTTACAATCATTGGCATTGAGAATCCTGAAAACTTCAGGCATATTCAGAAGCAAAAGAATTTATTTGAAGATATGGAGCCACTATTTGTTTCAAGGTATCCTCAGAACAAGGACCTTATCAGATGGTTGCAGTCTATTCCCAATCAATACCTGCATTTCGGAGACTTCGACTATGCAGGTCTCAATATTTATTTCAGCGAGTATAAGAAACACCTGAAGGGAAGGGCCCGGTTTTTCATTCCTTCAGACATTGAGAGTCTTCTTGCTGAAAAAGGCAACAGGGACAACTATCAAAATCAGATGATTAAGTTTGATCGCCTCCAGATTGATGAAAAAGGTATTTTAAAGTTGTTGGAACTGATAGAAAAACACAAAAAGGGACTGGAACAGGAAATATATTCGAAATAAAAGGGTCCTCAGAATATTATACTACCCCGGACACACTGATTGGAACACTATCACAGGCTCAGTGATCTAACATCAAAAATTGAAATATCCTATTGAGTGGTTTTCCAGTTCACCTATTAACATTGCTCTATCAAGTAGCATGTTTGATTCTTCGCAACAAGTTTCCGGTAATAACGAACAGTTATGACAAGCTGAAAGATTACATGAATTCGGACCTTGCCCATGACTGTCAATGCAGATTGGGTCACTTGAACACCATCTTGCATTTTCAATTGCATTGTAAACTATTGTTTCAAGATTGCCTTGTTTACCTTGTCTTACTAGTCCGCCTAATGAACCTTCAGAATCACCTGATGCAGTGTAAATCAAAACTCCGTTCATTGTTTCATTTGGAAATTCCAGGTTGCAATAAATTCTTTCTCTCAATGCAGAACTTCCGTAACCACATTCGTAACTGAACTGGTTTATTACCAAATGAGCAAATGTGTGAATCAGAACAAACTCAGGCTTTATTTCCCTGCTCTTTTGTCCTTTCGATTCCCGTGGACGGTTGTAGTTGTCAGATAAAAATTTTGTTCTCTTAATCACTTCATCTTTTACAGCCCACTCTTTCAAACGCTTCTCATTGAACTCAAAGAAAACACCTTCGCCTCTCACAACTACTGCTGGAAGCCATTCAATAAGATGTCCAAGTTTTATGAAGTTCTTTTTTTCAGTCAAGGATTTTCCATCATCAGGAAGCCATCTTGAAAACCCTACAAATGCTCTTGTCTCTCTCAATTTGTGCAACAAACCAATGCTTGTAAAACCGTTACTGATTGCACCGCTTGTTTCTGAATCATCATAAGTATTCGCCTGATTCTTAGTTACAAAGAAATCCTGATTCTCTCCTCCGGCTTCTGCAAGAATTGCATCGTATTCCATTTTACGATATTTCTCCTCGGAATCATCAGTGTTGGAACTGTCTGCACCTACAATTCTTTTTGATGCTGCTTCTAATAATTTGTCAGTGTAAAGTTCTTTTTTCTCCTCTGCAAAATTTCTTTCAGCAACCAATTCAAATCTCATTCGCTGAAAATTTCCGTTCTCCATTCCTGTTGTCAGAAACCCCCAATTTTTTTCCAATACTTCAACCAATCTTCTGTCAACTGATTTTTCCCATTGAGGCAAATAGATTGAACTGCGAACTTGTGAGAAATAAACATTTGAAGCACCTTTTTGAACTACGATTAAATGTTGTCCGCAGTGAGTTGTGTTGTTTCTTTCTGCTTCCTGACCTAACCACGGTCTGCCACCAGAACATGTAACTCCAATTTTTGTAAGTGATTGTTCGTTGAATGCACCTGCCATTGTTTTGTGAGCTCCGCAACTGCAAGTAATTTCAATACCCGACAATGCACCGGAATTTCTTCCTGCTCTCAATCTCAAATCATGTTGACCCTCTGGCTGTGCCCCGCCATGTACCCATTGCATGAAAGGGAAGTCTTCAATGTGTCCATGAGGACAAATAGCAATGAAACGAACCGGAATCAATCGTTGTCTTTTCCTTTCAGGTATTTCGTTACATGACCTTCCTGAACCAAAAGAAATTCCTGAACAAGTTGGTTTCTGCGAATCGTAAATTGAAACTTTCTCCATGTGTCCGCACCTTGTGCAATAGTGCCATCTTGGAAATCTTACGAATGGAATTTTAAGTGACGGATTTGTAACACCTGGTCCTGGGTCTCTGAAATCAGGTGGCAATCTGAATTCTTTAACTCCCAGTCTTTTTGCTAATCGTTCTTCTGTTACTTTAAATTCATCCAACTCGGAAATAGTTCTGAATTTTTCTTCCCACATATCAAGTCCTACAACCATCAATGATTCATCCTTTGGAAAGTTTATCATCTGTCCAACTCCCCACGGAGAAATTAACTGAGACCTTCTTATTGGCTTTTTAGCTGGCATATTTTAATTATCAATGTTTAAGTATTCTGCCGAAATAACATACGCATCACAAGTTGAATCAACATTTCTCATTGATGTTGGCGTTGACCATGCTCTTGCTTTGATATCTTCTGATGGATTTGTCCCTGCCGGATACATTAATGGAATATTTGTTTGCTGTCCAAATGAACCATAAACAAGAGGCAATTCGTTTTTCCAGTAGTTCAGTTTTTCTTCAATCAGTTCTAATGTCTTTTCACATTCTTCATCATCAATCAAATGAACTCTGTCAAAAATTATTCGAGTTACTCTTTCAATAATATCTTTTTGAGGAAAAGGTCTTGGAGTGCTTGAACTTTGGTCTGTTGAATAAAATCTAATCAGTCCGACTAAGATTGCATGCAATCCTCTTTCTCTTGCTGGTGCAGAAAAAGGTGTAACACTTGTCGGTTCAACTTTGCTGTAAATTTTTGAATGGTATTCCTGGAAATGTTCAAAGTGTGAACGGTCTCTTGGTTTTGAGCAGTTGTAAATTGTAAAGACAAGTCCGGGACCTTTCTTAGAACGACCAACACGGCTAGTTGCTTGAATGTATTCCGATGTGGTTTTTGGTTGTCCAATTACAGTCATTAAACCTAATCGTGGAATATCAACGCCAACTGAAATCATATTTGTTGCAAGACAGACATCAACCGGATATTCCGTTTTATCTCCTGTCCATGATTTTGAAATTTGTTCAAGATATTCAGGAATGTCATTGCTGTTGATACGACTTGTCAATTCAATATCTCGGTTGATGAATCTTCTTTCATCACCCTTGATTGCCTTCCGAATCCAAATTGAATTCATGTATTCCCGTATGTCTGCACGAATGAGTGTAGCTGCATGACCTAACTCACGAATACTATTGAAGTAAGTCAATGCTGTCCAATACGGGTCTCTTAAAATTTCTTCTGCAACGGAAATTGATTTTACTGATTGGAGTAAAGCGGAAATAACTCTTACCTGTGCGGTTGCATGTGAGGGCAATGCAGAGGCAAAGATGCCTGTGTAAATTCTGCCTGTGCTTGTAGTGTCCTCGTATGCAAAGAAGGAATCTCCGGCACTCAAACATTGAGCAGGAAAAATGTTCACATTGTTTGTTCCTCTGCCGTAAAGCGAATTGATTTGTTCTTTGGCTCTGCTAATAGTTGCAGATGATGCAATGATTTTGGGTTTGATTTTGTTTGAAGTGCAAAGTTCTTCAATCATTGTTTCATACAAACCAACCATTGAACCCAACGGACCTGAGATTAAATGCAATTCATCTTGTATAATCAGTTCAGGTGGTGAGAACATTCTTTCATTTCCTCTGAAACCGAAAATTGTTTTTGCCTCTGGCTTCCATGTAAGCATTGCGAACTTGTCAACTGTTCCGATTAGGAGAGTAGGTGGGTTGTCATAAATATCTTCGTCAATCACTACTAGAGGTAAATTATAATCGTGCTTGGAGAAATCACATTGCTGATTATCGCACTGGTAAATGATTGATTCTTTCGTTCCAACTCTCCTTCGCTTATATCCTTTCACTTTGTTTGTTCTTGCTTCTTTCAGATAACCCATTTGAGAACCGCACCAGGGACATTTCAAAACGATGAATGGATTTTCTTCCTCTCTGCCTTGTTCCATTATCTGAAATACTCTGCGTGCTTCGTCTCTCCTGTTCGGTGTTGAATCGGAGCCAACCCAAAGTCCAATTGTAATTCTTGCTGTTCCCAATTCTTCTTCGTGCTCTTTTCTGAGTTTATCACATGCACAAATCAATGCTGCTGCTCTTTGAAACTGTTGTGCTGTCAGCAGTCGCAATGTGTAACGCATGAGCACTGTTGTGCCTGAATCATTTTTGTCTTTTAATCTTTTCAGAAAAATTGTAAACGCTGATAACCCCAAATATGCTTCTGTCTTACCACCGCCTGTCGGAAACCAAATCAAGTCAACCATTTCTCTATCTGCATGACTTGAATCCAACATTGAATTCAAGTTCATCAGAATGAATGCAAGTTGAAACGGTCTCCATGCTCCAAGTCCAGGTTTCCAAGTTGAAGTGTCATTGATGTCAGGAATTATTGCATCCTTCAATCCGATAATATTCCCTTTTTCAAGAGTCCAGTTTCTTGTTTCAATGCTGTAATGAAGTTGCTGCAACAACATCGCACGATTCATCAGTTTGAAAGCACGTTTTACTTTTTCATTGCTTTTTAAAACTTCAACTCCCTCTTTCATTCTCTGCAGACACAAACGGCAACTATCAATGTGTCGCAGTGCTGTTTCCAGTAAGTAATCCTGTAACTCTGCATTTGCAATTTCTTCCTGCTTGTCTATCCATGCCTTATATTCTGCATTCAACTTTACAAGATTGGTTGTAATGTCTTTCTCCGACAAATCACTCAGGTCAAACATTTTCAGTTCAACGCTTTTCAATTCATTTGGCACTATCGGTTTTATTTCATAAACCGGAATAGCTTCTGTTGTAATTGAATCTGTAAAGTCTATGTCGTTATCATTCCATGAGGGAGAACAACCATGCCCGACTGCAAAAGTTTTTTTCTTCCTGAACAAAAGCAGGTTTGATTTCTCATCGTCCTTGTCTGTTTTAGATGCTGCTATTTTGTATGGGAAAAAGCATTTTTCGTTTGCAATTACGGAAAATGAAACTTGGAAAAAGCAATCTTCATTCTTGATATTCTCGCCACCTCCGGTATTCATGTTTATCAACGTAAATGTGAGCAGATGGATGTTTCTGCCCATTTCATTTCCATGTGTTCTGTTTCTGATATTCAGTTTGAGATTAATCTCCCTTCCATCTTTATCAACTAATAATTTGTCAATAGATTTACCTGACTGCAACGGGATTTCATTTGCAATTAAAAAGAATTTCTGGTCAAGTGAAATTCGGTAATATGCTTTTCTTGAAACAGAAGTCCCATCTTCCTTTTGATAGCTGTATTCTTTTATTTCATAAACACCAAGTGTTGCTTTTACAGTGAAGCCATCTTTAGGAATTCTTGAAAAGCAACTGAATCCCATTGCAGAAGGAAGAAATGAATTCGCAAGTCCGATTTCTTCTTCAAAATCTTCTGCCATGTCCACAGGTGCTTTGCTTTCTTCTGTTTTTACCGGATCGTCTGTTTCTTTATTTACTTCTTCAAGTTTTTCTAAAACATTTTCTTCATCTGATGTCGTTGCATCTGCTTTTTCAAAAGTTTCTGCTCTCGGAAATAAAACCCCTGCACCATATCTTAATCTTGGCGGCTCGTTAAGAAGTATTTCTTCTCCGTTCTCCTGTATGTGAGGTTTGATTGGGTCAGGACCAATCAATTCCTTTTTTATGAATTTTATAATATTGTCTCTCATACTAATTGAGTTTGCTTTTAATAATTTCCCTGTATTCGTTTCTCACTGATTCGGAAATGAAAAGAATCAGACCATACCTTGCTCTGCTCATTCCTACATACAATAATGACTTTGCAATTTCGCTTGACAAATCTTCAATGTCAATTATAAGAACATAATTGCTCTCCATGCCTTTGTAGGATTGAACTGTTGCAAAGCCAAAGAAATTTTGCGATGGTGAAATCTCACCATTGTTTTTTATTTCTTTGATTATAAAACCTGAAAACGATTTTGAACATGAGTTCTCAAATTTTCTCGGTGAGATAATCACCAACTCATTCAAAGGAAATTTGCTTGCTGAAAGTATTTGTAATTGCTCAGAAAGCAAAAGATTTTGATGTGCGTCATCATTATAGAAAATATATTCAACAGGAATACCTTCAAGGTGTTCCAACAAAAACGGTGGCTTCTCAAATCCTGAAATCAAAGAAGTTTCCTCACCAACTTGTTTTGTGTTTCGGCAATTTATTTTTAGTAAAAAGTTTGAGTGTTGTCCTGAACCTTTCAGCAAGTCCAACATTTCTCCTTTTGTTAGCTGTGCATAAATGGCTTGCCGTTCAAAGTCGCCATAGATTTCCCAATTACCATTTTGCAAACCACCTTGCAGCATTGAATCAAACAACAAAAGATATTCTTCTCTGATTAAGTCCTGACCTTCATCAATAATCAACTTGTCAAACTTTTTGTTGATTCCTTTCTGATAAATATCTTTGAGAAGAAGCGGTAAATACTTGGTGTAAAAATCCTGCTTGTTACTTTGCGAATTATCGTAGCCAAATCCTTTTGACTGCTCAAACAAAAAACTGTGCAAACTGGAAACAGTGATTTTGTCTTTCCATTCTTCAGCTTGCTTTTGCATCCACTCTCCAATCAAGCGATTGAAACAAGTTAGAAAAACCGTTTTGCCTTCGGCTGCTGCTCTCACTGCTGATTCAATCGCAATCATTGTCTTTCCGGTGCCAGCACTTCCTTGTGTAACACTTCTTTCATTCAGTTTAATTGAATCAAGTATTCTATATTGCTCCTTCGTGTATTTTTTTACTTCCTTGTCAAAATCTGTCAACCGTTCTTTCACTGTTCGCACTCTTTCAAAATCTCCTCTCAGGAAGTCACAAAGGGAATTCAAATCGTTTTCATCAGGCAATGAATCTTTTTCAGAAAACCATCTTTGGTTTTTGTGTTTGTTGGTGAACTGTTTTAAAAGATTCTGGAAAAATATTTCTGTTCCGTTGTTGATTGAATCTTTGTCAAGAATCTGCCACTGTTCATATTCTACGCTGTGCTTGTTAAAACTGATATGAGGGAATGAACACAAAAAGCCGAAAAGAATTTTGGTGAACTTGTGTCCTTTTCCAAATTCTTTTTCAATGGCTGAACGCAATGAAAACATTGCATCTCTTGCCTGGTTGAACGGACCAACATTGCTAGTGTTTGTTACATTGAATTTGTTTGTGTAGTGCCAAACCCCGTCAATACATTTTACATCACCGCCCTTAACTTCCATCACAAAAATACCACCGCCCGGAATCAGAACAAGGAAATCAATTTCACCATACAAGCGCACCGTGTGTTGCGACAAGTTGAGGGAATGCAACACAATCCAATCTTTAGTGAAAGGACTGTTCTTGAAAACCTCAAACAGCATTTTCTCACCTGTGCTTTTGCAACTCTTGTCAATATATGGTGGTAAAAGTTTTGCCATCAGATAATTTCTTTTTGAAGTAACCTGTTCACATAATGAACATCAATATTTTTCCACACATTTGAAACTTCAATAACTTTCAAAACAATTACACTACCTAATCCTTCAACCGGTATTTTTTTGTTGATGATCGAACTGTCAGCAAATTCATGAATCTGTGCTTTGATTTTGTCGGTGATAAAGTCAGATGCTTTCATTCTCCATCCGGTCATTTTTCTGATTGCTTCTCTGACCGTTGTGATGTTGTCATTCAGAAGATTTGAATTAGTGAGTAATGCAATACTGATTAGGTCAGCGTTGTCATCGGGGCCAATTCTGCTTTCGTCCTGCAACCATGTTTTGATTGTAACCTCATGTTTCTTACAATCATTCTTCCGTAAGTCCTCAACTAATTTTTTGCAGTTACTTCCGATTGAAGCGTAGTAATCCTTCAGAAGGTTTTTCCAAAGTTCTGTCCACTGCTTTACAGCAGCTAATTCTTTTGTGTTTGTGTTCCTCTCGACCAACTCAACCAAAATATCTCTGTCTGTATTTATGAAAGCAATCACATCACCCGATTGCAATGATTCAACTTTTCTCCTGTGAATATTTGCCTTCTCACCCTTTCTTTCAATCAATTCATTTATGACTAAAAATTTGTGTGATTCAGTGGTGTAAATAAAAAAGTCATTTTCAAATACAATTCGCTTTGCTTTTATGCTGTCAATCAGATTTCCCTTTGCAGCATATCTTGAATATTGTGCATTGTCAAGTTTTAATTCAAAATCTAAAATGTCAAAAGAACTTTCAGAAGTTGTTTCATCTAATTCATTACTGGAATACAAATCGCTAAAACCTTTTCGCTTAGTTGAATCTGTCTCGGAACGGATGCCTTTGTTGTTTATGGTCGCTTTAATATTTTCGCTGTATTGCCTGTTTCGCCTTTGGAGCGAATTGTAATATTTGTTCTCAAACTGGTAAAACAAAACTGTGAGTTCAGAAAAGAGAAAAGATGAAAGAATTCTGTTGATGTTGTTTGACTTTGCCCAACCTGTAAGAATTGCTTTCAGTGGTTTGCTTGAAAGTAATTTGTCGTTTACATCTGCAACAGATATTACCCTTGGTTTCGAAATGTGTACCGGAAACGAATCATCCAATGCTGTTGCTTCTTCTTCAGTAGAGCAAATAATGTAATCGTATTGCTTAGAACTCATTAGAGTTTTCAACCTTGTACACTTTTGAGATGGCTGTGTTGCGAACCTTGAAATAACAGATTTTAATAGTGAAATACTTTCTTCAATAGGTTTGTGTGAATCACCTAACCACATTCTGCACCGGAGAAACAAAGTTTCAATGCTGTTTATTTTAGAATTGAGAATTGATGTTTCTTCTTCGGTCAGTATGTGTGCAATCCTTGAAACAAGGTTAGTAAGTTGTATAAGAGAAATTTTCAGGGAAGTCAAATCATTGTTGGATTCATCCTTTTCAATTGAGTGAACTTTCTGTGTGGTTGCTTCAAGTTCTGCATCTCGGCAAATCTCTTTTACAACATTGAACGAAATATATTTTCTCAGTTTCTTTTCAAAGGAATGAAAGGGAGACAGGTTTGCTGAATGGTCAAGTTGCAAATTTTCCTTTGTGAAATTGAAAAACTCAAAACCATAGGTGCCGATTGTTTCAAAACTTTCAATCTCTGACAAATCTGTAATAAGAATTGTTGGAATTTTCTTTACATCAATGTCTGAAAAGTCAGTTCCTCTTTCCTGTATCGCTGAAAATCCATCAATGATAATTTTTGAAATTGAATCTGAAGAAAGCGTAACATACAAAGCAAGATTAGAAAGGTTGTTTGAAACAAGCAAAGGACTGTTTATGTCTGGTGCACCGTTTTCATCAATCTTACCGCTCTGGAAATATTCCGGTAATGAAGCAAGATTCATTGCAATGTCTTCAATAGAATCATCATAAAATTTGAATTTACTTACAAGGCAAATTTTATTTTTCATGAAGTCCTTGTTGCCGTAAGTATTTATTTCCAATAATTCGTCGGTTGGAGTAATGATTTTTCCCGGAAGAGCTTGCTTAACTCTTTTTAGAGATGAGAGTTGTCTTGCTTGTTCTGTTCGTTGAAGTTTTATTGATTGGGTTATGTCAATAGTGAAAAAAGCAATGTTTGGCTCTTTGCCAGCTTTAAAAGCAACTGAGTTGTTTCTGATTCCAGCCCATTCAACAATAGCATCTCCATTGAGTTTTAACTTGTCACCTAGATTATATTGCCTGAATGATTCAAAGATTTCCTCTTTGTATTGCTGGTAATCATTTTCAATTAGAAATAAAACTGTTGGCACAGAAAGCCATTGAGCAGAATACTCTTTTGACGGAAAAACCAAACAAAGTTTGTTGGTCGTGTTATTGGCGAAGAAATCAGAAATTAGTTGAAGTGAATCTTTCAGTGGCAACGGAAGCGAATAGGCTTCGTTTTGCCCCGTGAAATTGTATCGCAGTTTCTGAATTAAATCTTGATTCATGTTGGTTCAATTCAATGTTGCTTTAGCTGTTTAGCAAGAGATACTTTAATGATGATGCAATCTTTTCTGCCATCAATGGCGGAACTGCATTGCCTATTTGTTTGAACGCTGCTGACCTGCCTCCTTCAAAAAAATAATCATCGGGGAAAGATTGAATCCTTGCGGCTTCACGAACTGAAATTGAACGCACTTGCTTGAGGTCTGGATAAATGTAATAATGTCCGTCTTTCGCAATGTGAGCAACTACTGTGTGAGAATGTCCGGTTGGGTCAATCACTTTGTATCTGTCTAAAAATGCTTCGGTGTTTTTATGTGTTTGTAATCTTTTTGGAATGTCGTTATATTTTAATCGTTGTCGGTCATTCAACCATTTGTCAATTGCAAGAGAATAAATTTGCAAATCCCTGTCGTTGTGGTTTCGTGTTATGTGTTGCGTTGTGTAATCAATTCCGTTTCTTGTTTCTGTTGTTTTCAAATACTCATTTATGTTTTTTGTGTAGTTGGCAACTTCAAGTTCTTGTCCTGGCTTTAAATAGGGAAGGTCAAAAAATAAATCTCGTTTTGTCTCCCAGTTGTTTTCCACTTTTTGAAGTTCGGGGAAATGAAATTTTGATTTTCCTTTCCTGCCGATAATGACAACTCTTCTTCTTTTTTGCAGCACTCCGTATTCTTCTGCATTGAGAACTTTCATCTCGGCTGAGTAACCGATTTCCTCAAACAGTTCTAACATTTCATTCAAATACTTTGAGTTTCCGGCTGTTAGCAATCCCAACACATTTTCAAACACAAAGTATTTTGGTTTGTAGCGAATGAGAAACTTTGCATAGTAACGGAATAAAAAATTTCTTTTATCGCCTTTCATTCTGTTTGGGTCACGGCTTCTTCCTACAAGTGAATACGCCTGACAAGGCGGACCTCCAATAATTATATCAACTTTTCTTTCGTCAAGTTGTGAATCAATTTTTTCAAATATGCTTTCAATTGTCTTGTCACTGATTTCTTCATTGATAACTGATTCAAGCAAATGCTGTGGGATGGAATCCCACAATTGATTTCTTGAAATTTCCTTTTTCAAATAATCATAATAAGGTTTCTGTTGTTTTATTTGCCTGAAATAGTGATAAGCAATTCGAGTTTTCAGTGTATCAACAGCTTCCGTACACATTTCAACATGTGCAACCGGTTCGAATTCCCCTCGAATAAATCCTTCTGAGAGACCTCCTGCTCCTGCAAATAGGTCTATGTATTTTAGCTTACTCATCCTTATTTTTTGCTAACTTTTATTTAATTTCACCAATATGTTATTTAATGTTTTATTTAACTTTTCATCCTTTAATTCACATTCAAAGATGGTAATAACGTCCCAACCTTCATTCTTCAATTTAGAAAGGTTTTCCAAATCATTTTGTTTGTTTCGATTAATTTTACTCAACCACCAGTCAGTCTTCGTTTTAGGCACAACAAAATACTTGCAGTTTTCATGTCCATGCCAGAAACAACCGTGAACAAAAATTACTGTACGTATTTTGGGAAAAACAATATCTGGTTTTCCGGGTAGCTTTTTGTCATGCAATTTATATCTGAATCCATTTGAGAAAATATATTTTCTAACCAACATTTCCGGCTTCGTATTCTTACCTTTGATTTGGCTCATATTATAACTTCTTGTAGCCTTATTGTGCACGTCTGTCATAAATTAACTCTAATTTCAAGGTCGACAAAATTGCACTCTTTGACAAAGCTTTGGTTGGAGCGTTGGCTCGTGGGGCTTTAGCAATGTGCATGCAAATAGAGATGGCTTCTATTCTTCAATACGTCCAATAATGTCAAAGTCAAGGTAGTAATTAGTCGACCCTTAACAAGTCTTGTTTTTCAATAAATCAGTACGGTTATATATTTTACCGGTTTGTAGCCGGTCAGTAAATCCAGGACAAAATAAATGGCATTCCGGATCTGCCTTAGTCTTTTCATCATATTGAAGGCAACAGCTGCCATAATCGTATTAATCATATCACCTTCAACACCCTTGAGATAATTTCTTAGCATCAGGTAATCGCTCTTGAGATGCCCGATAACTGGTTCAACTGCAGCCCTTCGTCTGAACCTCGCTCTATCTCGTTGTTTCTCACTGGCTGTTTTACCTTTGCCTGAGCCTGGCATCATGATCTCTACCCCGAGGATGGTCTTGCGTCCTTTATAACCTCTGTCTACCAACGCCACTTTCGGTAGCCTGCCCATCAGATCTGATACCTGCTCCAACTGAGGCTCTAGTGTATGACCATCATAAGGGTTGCCCTCAAAAGCCATAGCCCCAAGTATGATGCCGCTTTTCTTTGTATTCACAAAACCGCTCTTGTTGCCAAACTCGTACTTCTTGTGATCCTTGCCCTTAGAGATACAGCTGACTTCCGGTGCATGAAAACTATAGATCTTGTGCTTGCTGTCTCTTTTCTGTCCAAGTACCCGGTAATACAACCATAACTGTTCATCATATGCCTCAAGTCGTTCTTTGTCATCAAGTCTCCTCTCAACATCCCTTACCAGGCGACCGGCAATGGTCTTTATCTTCCGGGCCGCTGCCATCGCCTTCTTTCTTCTTTTGGGATGCTCGCGGAACCGCTGATCGATCATCAACTGACCAAGTTTGCGGCTGTAACTCTGACGAAGTTCTATATCTTCTTTTTCTGCTATTTTCCAGCAGCCTTCTATGATTTTCTTATGCAGCTTCGCATCTGTTGGAAAGGTGATGTTTTTCTCCTGGACCGTAGTATCAATGAGTACTTCTTTCTCTTCTACTTCTTTCTTCTCAAAAAGACTGATGCTTAGCTTTAACAACTTCTCCGCTCCGTCAGTGCCAAGTCGCTTACGGAAGTGTACAAATTCACTGGGATCAAATGGCTTATCATATTGAAAATAGGTCTCGCCACAAAAGTATTGCCAGTATGGATTCTCGATCCACCTATCAACAAAGGCTTCGTCTGATTGACCGTACATCTGCTTCAAGAGCATGCAGCCTACCATCTTACGGACCGGAACTGCCGGACGACCCATATCGGCATAATAAGGCGCAAAGTCCTTATCAACTGATTTCCAGTTAATTCGCTGAGCCAATTCTACCAACTCATGCTTCATATTTATCACATTCACCAACGGGATCCGGAAAACGTTCAACTGCGGATTCTCTTCTGTTTTGCCTATCATTTTGCAAGCTTTTTAACGAATTTACCCAAAAGCCTGCAAACTGGCAAGTATTGATATTAACTTATATCATTAGTTATCAACAATATAGCTACTTTATAAGGGTCGACTAATTATTATTTTGGATTAACAGTGTTTTTACAAATCATTTATATCTTTTTCAATTAAACGATATTTGTCTTTTACAACTTCTCCTGAATAAAAGTCTAGCAGGTCTTTTTTTGTTAATGTTCCTTGACTTAAAAAGCGTTTCAAATATTCTTGGTTGAATTCCATTAAAAGGATTGATTTTTCCAGTTGCTTTAAAATTACTTTGTTGTTGTCAATATTGTTTTGAACCAATGATTTTATTGTCAAAATTTCGTTGATGTCTTTAATAATTCGGTTTACCATCATTGCCAAAATATCTTTGTCGAGTTCGACTATTTTTGCATTTAGAGCAATGTCGCGAGCTAACATATAAGCAATGGCTAAATTGCTGTAATCCCCTTTTTGAGAATTGATAATTGCAACAAAACCAACTCCGGGAATGTAACCTACATTTTCAAAATTCTTTAAAATGGAATTTTCAACTAAGGAAATATCAAAAACAATTAAACTTACTTTGCTGTCTCTGTTGGCTTGTGCTTCTATCAACTGGCTCCAAGCTGTATCAGACTTTCTTGTAAAAATATCTTTACTTTCAATGTCACCAAGTCGAATACTTTTATCAAACTTACACTCTATTGCGATTTTCAAGTCATGCGTTCCATTAACTTCACAAATAATATCACCTGTTTTGTTTTTCGGAATATTGCCTGCTGTATTACCAGTTAAAAATGCTCGGTCTTTTAGGTTTCTATCTGCGAAATATTGATTTAAAAATTCTGCGATTTCATCTTCTGCTAAAACTCCTTTTATGGTAGATTTATAGAAAAGTTCTTTCTTCATTTCAAAAATCATCTTCAAGCTTTCGAGTTCTGTACCCAACTCATTGGATGTTTTTGAAAGAAAAGAGGAAATTCGCTCTTCCATTAGTGCCAACACACCAATGTAAATTGCTCTTAGCAGTTTATCGTCTCTTTCACTTGTAGGAAGATTGTCAAAGTAATTGAAAACAATTTGATTTTCGATTTCAAATTCTTTGATCTCTATTCTTTTTAACTGTTGATTTACTTTGATTGTAGCCATTTTAAACTTTTGAGTATCTATAATGTCCTTTAATATTAGCAGCTAAATACTTTCCATGAGAGTCAGCACTAATTAATTCATCAAATATGTGTTGGGGCACATCAAAGTATTGATAAATTGAGCCATTAAGAAATTCAATTTCTAAAGTTTGACTATTTGAATCATAACCAATTGATTCAATGTTTGAAGATTCTACATGTTGTCTGTTCATAATATAGATTTTTAATTTATAAGTCTGTCAATTTTAGGATTCTGTGCTCTCCATGCTTCAACTAATTCTTCATACACAGTGTTTTTCTCCATTGGAATACCCCAACCACCAGTACTTTGAGAGTATTCATCTGTTTGTTCATCGTAAACAATGGGATCTTGGCTATCAGGCCTTCTATCCTTAGGAGGAGCTTCTATTATTGTGCGCATAGGTAATTTAACGGCTTCACCTAAAATTATCGCTTCACCTGTTCTTAATATTGGAAGCATATTTGTCAATCCCTCTAAATTATCAGATAATGCACCTGTAATATGACCTCTATCAGTTGCATTCGCAAGCCGTAATGCGATGAATGTACCACATTGTGAAAGAATTGTAGAATTTATTTCAGAAGGACGCTGACTAACAATCATTGCACCAATACCATATTTTCGACCTTCTTTAACAATTCTCTGAACGGTTTTTGATGCTATACCTCTAAAAGAATCATTCAAATAAATATGAGCTTCCTCCATAACAAGTAAAAGTGGTCTATGTCTTCCCCCTTGAGATAAGTCTCTTGCCCAAAATAGAGCCTCGTAAAGAATCCTTAAAACTACCCCAATAATTGTATTTAATATGTCCGATGGGACACCTGATAAATCTAAGATTTTAATTGGTTTACCACCACCTATCCAATCTTTTAATAAATCGTCTAAATCCTTAGTTATTTTTCCGTCTGTTTCTGGAGACCATTCACCTGGCTTAAAAATAAAATTATATCTCGGTATTCTAAGTTTTGAACCAAGTAATGATAATTGTTTTCCAATATTCAAATTAGATGATGAAGGTAGATAATTAATTTTTTCAGGATCTCCAGCTTCGTTTTTCACATTCTTAAAAACTGGAGGAATTCCTGTTTCGGTATTACCTTTCAAAGGAGTTCCTGTCGAATCAGTCATAAAAGCTAGGTTATCTATTGGTTGACCTGGATTCGATTTATAATATGTACCAAATCTTTCAAGAAAAAGTTGATACCATAAGTTGTGCAGGTTAAATGGTATCGGAGTATCAACACTTAATGAGTCAATTGTTGCACCTTTTTTCGGATATTTAATAAGAGATTCTTCCTTTTGTTTTTGAATTCTTTCAAGTACAATATTTCTATCCTTTTCATCATTAAACTCACCAAAACTAATTTCGCACAATTCATCAAAGTTTAATGCCCAAAATGGAATAAACAATTCGTTTTCTTTATATTTTGGAGATTTGTTTGCACCAATTTTGAAAATTTCAGCTTTATCTCGTAATGCTTGTGCATATTCACCATGTATATCAAGAATTAAAATTCGAGAAGAAGGATAATTCCCGCTGTTTGATAACGCATTTACAATACTAGCAACCGTAGTAGATTTACCTGAACCAGTTGTGCCAACTATTACAGAATGTCTTGTAACAAGTTTATTTACATCTATCAGAGCAGGTATAGATTCAGCGTTTGCGATATGTCCAAGCTTTACAAAGTAAGGTTTTTCAGGTTGACCATAAATTCTTTCTAGTTCTTTTTCCGAAACTAAATGAACTTCATCTCCGATTGTTGGGTATTGGGAGATACCTCGTTGAAATGTTCCATTTCTTTGGCCTTCTCCTATTAGTTGAAGTGTCATCCATCGATTCCCATATGGTTGGGTTTCAGCTTGGTTTTCAGGAACTGAGCTAGCTCCAACCTGTGAAATAATACCAAATAAATCAACAAAACCAATCGGTATTCTGATAAAACTTCCAATTTGGCCTATTCTATATCCTTGTCCGTCAATATATATAAAGCCTGTAAGTGATTCTTTAGAAATTGCTACACTAACTGTTGTACCGTCTACATTCTGAACACTACCTAAATATGTTTCATCACTTGTCATTATCAATATCTTTTATGTTTTTCTTTTCTGCACCAATCAATATCTTTAAGAAATTAGTAAATATAGAGAAATCCCCAAGTTTAACTTTGGTTTCTTCAATAACTGGAGGTCCAGCTTTTGTAGTAATTTCAATAAAACTCAATATTTCTTTATCATCAGTATCTTTTTGCTTTTTCCATTCTCCTGAATTGGTTCCGATTATTGCTTTATCGAATGTCCAAATGTTTAAATTATGTCGATCTTCTGCAAGTTTATATGCTTTAGGATATCTCTCAACTTGCTCCTTTTTGGAATTTTCATAAGAATATGTATCGTACATTAATCCAAGCACCATTGCTGAAGGATTGGCACGTAGAGCATTTACTATAGTATCATTTAAATGTTCATCATTGAATGAATAACCAGCAATAATAAGTAATGATGATTTTTGTCGTATGAATTTATTTAATTGATCTATTAATGCTAAATAAGGCATCTTTCGACTCTGCTCATACTTCAAATGTGAAGGATATATCAAATGTGAAGCATCCTTTTTTATTTCAGATGTCCTAAATACTTTTTTTTGACTATTAATCTCTTCTTGAAACCAGTTTATTGAACCGTGTATTTTCCACAATCTAGTCCAATGTTTCGGGATTAAATTTCCTTCAACAGCTCTTAAGTCAAAGAAAGATCGTTTTGCACCAACAAAACCATCAAAGTATGGTATTTCCAATGATTCAAGTGCTTCTTCAACTAATAAATCATAATTTGTAGTAAAAATCTCTATTGGAATTTCCCTGTCAATAGAACTAACCCATTTTGCTAACTTATGATATGGGGATTTATCATCAGGTAGGGAAACATTAATTTTTTCGACAATTTTTTTACATACATCTTTTTCTAATTTTGCAAGTTCAGCTTCACTTAAACCTCTGACATTACCACCAACCGATACTTGCTGAAGACCACGAATAAAACTTAAAATATCTTCAATATTATTTTTGTCTTTCTTTGCTTTCTCTAATTCAGTTAACAAAGTATTGTAGTTTGCATTACTAGACAATTCTGAATTAATCCATTTTGTCAACTCTTTTACATCTGGGATAAGTGGCCATTTCCCTTTATCCATTGACACTGATAGCGGACAACCAGCAGAAATGAAAAAACCAATTGGTTTTTTATCTTGTGATAATGATTGCCTTAAATATTCTAAATGTCGTACGGGTTCGTGATAATTACTCATAGTTTATGTATTAAAGAAATGTGTGTTCTTTGTTTCATATAAATCTTTGGCTTTTTGAAGTGCAATTTCCAACTTAATTGTAGTTTCATCTGAAACTTTTATTTCTACAGCCTTACACTTCTTTGAAAGATGTAAATCTGCTGAAAAGCCAATTAATTCATGAGGTGCAACTTTCTTTGTTTTTCTTTCAAAATTGAAAAATGCAATACCGTTATGATCAGTTGTTTCATTTGGTGATTCAACTTTATAATGATATGATATTTTTCCTCTGTTAACATCAATATTCACATTATCAGCTATCCATGTACTATGAAAGTTTTGAAGTTCGTCAAATGATTTTCCTCTAATAATTACACCATCAAAGTTTTGTTCAAATGATTCAATTAAATATCTGACGTTGCCTGAGACACCTATGTAAAAACCAACCCATGTTCCCTCAAGAAAGCAGGATCTAAAAACCATTTTTCTTATGAATAAACTGTTGTCAACTAAATATGTACAAAGGTTTAAAAGAATCCTATAAACTCCAATAGACATAAATGCTGTTAAAATTACTCCTAAAAAATTATATAGGTTATTATCCGAGGTTTTAAACCAATCAGGATACGTTAAAAGCAATTTTGAAATTATTAACCAAATGCAAAAAACAACTATAGTTGTCAGACTAATAACAATTGAATTAAATCTTATTATTGGTTTCATTTTATTGTTCTTATTAGTGTCGTCAAGATTGCTCTCTTTGACAAAGCTTTGTTTGTAGCGCTGGCTTGTGGGGCTTTGGCAATGTGTGCAATGTGGGTCGGCAATTGTTTTAAAAAATGTGCGGTGGGCAAAAAACAAAAAACATCGGGTCGGCTTGCGTATCGGCTCTTTGGTCTTTTCAATATTTCGTTTACCTGTCCTTTCACAATGGTTTACTTTTCAATTTTCTGTCTGTCGTTGTCTGTTTTCTACACTTGGCGGTAACACTCTTATAGATATATGTTTTTTCGTTATATTATTGTATCAGAAAAATCCCAATTGATGAATTAAATGACTCATAGTATTCTTATTCAATTCTAATATGTTCACTGAAATGGCGCCATGGTCCAAAACAACAGAATATAAATTGTTCCACGTTGTCCTACCCTTCAAGTCTTTATGTAATCTTAGAACAGTTGTATCAAAATTAAGCAACTATATTCAAGACAATCTGTTGAAACTGGGAGAAGTTTTGAACAGGATGTAGACCAATCTGCGCTGGTTGGTTGGAATTATTATGAAAGGAACATAATCGCACTATCATAGTGCAAAAATAATAATAAAATGAACTATATTAGTGCGTTTTAATTATCTTTGCGTAATAATATACGACTATGGAGAAGTTATTCCAACAATTTGTAAAACTATTGAAAGAGACGGATACCGGTTTCTTCCGATACATTTATTCAGATATAAATTGGGAAAGTCGAATGATCGGGCTCACCGGTCCGCGCGGAGTGGGAAAAACGACCCTGGTTTTGCAGCACATCAAAATGAACCTGAACGTTTCCGAGACGCTCTATGTAACCACTGAGGACTTTTATTTTTCGGATAACAAGCTGATTGATCTGGCTGATACATTCGTTAAACGCAACGGGAAGTTCCTGTTCATAGATGAAATTCATAAATACAAAGACTGGGCGCGGGAACTAAAACTGATCTACGATTACCATCCGGAACTGAATGTTGTATTTACAGGTTCTTCTGTGCTGGATATCAAAAATGGAGCGTCGGATTTAAGCCGCAGGGCGGTAATGTACCACATGCAAGGCCTGTCTTTCAGAGAGTATCTGCAATTGTTTCATCAGGTGACCTCCCGGGTCTGTTCACTTGAGGATATTCTTTCGCACAAAGCGGAACTCCCTGAAATAAGGCATCCGCTGCCGCTCTTTGATGATTATCTGAAGAGAGGCTATTATCCCTTTTCGCTGGAAGAAAATTTTGATCTGAAACTTCAGCAGATCGTCACCCATAGCCTGGAAACAGATATCCCCATGTATGCAGGCATGAACGTATCAACAGGGAGAAAATTAAAGCAATTGCTGGCTATTATTGCAAAAAGTGTTCCGTTTAAACCCAACATGACGAGCATTTCTTCTGCTCTTGTATCCAGCCGGAATAATATTGCCGATTATTGCCTGTTCATCGAAGAAGCCGGATTGATTATCCAGCTCAGGGATGCCACCGGAGGGATCAGAGGCCTTGGCAAAGTTGATAAAATTTATCTCGACAATACAAATCTGATTTACAGTCTGGCCAGCAGCAATTCAAATTCCGGGAACATAAGGGAGACATTTTTCCTGAACCAGCTCAGGCTGAAATATGATGTAGTCGTATCGCCGGTTGCTGATTTTAGAATTGGCAACTATACCTTTGAAGTAGGCGGGAAAAAGAAAGGACTTAAGCAAATTCAGGGTTTGGAAAATGCCTTCATTGTAAAGGACAGCATTGAATCGGGCTATCTGAACACAATACCGCTCTGGCAATTTGGGTTGACTTACTGATAAGGGGCAATTATACGTGCAACATCCGTTCAAAGAGCAGTTCCGGCAGTATAACCCTGACTTCCTGCCCGGTCTCTTCTTTCATCCAGTGAACAATAAAATTCACCTTTGCGCTTTTCAGTTCGTAGCCTTTGTCTTTCAACTCTGTAAGCTGCATGACAAACTGCTGTGAAAACTTCAGGACGGATTGTCCTTCCGGGTTTAAACACTCTTCCCCTCTCACAATCAATGTGTCTCCGCTTGTGAGTTTGTTTACCAGATGCTGTCTGCTTATAAAATAGTCGAGCCATACATCTCTTAATCCCGGATGCATAGCCATTTCCATTGCCGGTGAATGGATCTGTCTGTTCTCTGTTTTCTCCAATTGTTCAGCTGACAGTCGGAGAAGGAAGTCTGAATTGAGATGAATGGTCAGGGTTCGCTTTGCTCTGGTCATCGCAACATACAACAGCCGTTTGGCTTCGTCGGTTGCAGGGTCGAAGTCTTCGAGCATCATGAAGACATTGTCAAACTCCTTCCCTTTTGCCTTGTGAATAGTGGAAACGAGGATTGTCTCCCCATTCTCACCATAGAAATCTTCCAGTTTCGACTCCCTGATGAAGACCTCCAGATCTGACTTGTACCTCATCTTTGGGTTGGCAGTCTCAAAATCCCTGATTAGATTCCTGCACAATTCAAACTTTGTGCTGCGGGAGTATCTCTGTGCTAATGCACGCTTTGCATTTTCCCAGGCTTCATCAGTGATATTGACAATGTTGCCGGCCAAGCCCGGCTGGCTCAAAAAGTACCTGACCTCATCGAGATTAGACAGGTTGAATCCCTCATTGCTTTGAATCAGCCTGGCTGTCATCTTGTTTCTCAGGAGCAGTCCTGTTACCTGCAATGCTTCGTCATTGGTTCTGGTGAGGGCACATGTTGTGCCTGAGATTTCGGTATCGAGCAGATCCTGCACGAACGGAACGATGAGATTTCCATCTGCATAACGAACCAGTTTTATCTTTCCCAAGTCGTTTTGACGGGCAATGACAGGTGTGCTTTTTAACCTGTGACTAATCCTTGTCACGAACTGATTGGTGAAATCAACGAGGTTGCTCTTGCTCCTGAAATTCTCAACCAGCTCATGTTTGGCTGCCTGATTCACCCGTATAAATTGCTCAAGGTATCTTGAACTGGCTCCCCTGAATTCAAAAATGTTCTGGTCGTCATCCCCAACGGCAATCACTCTCATCTCTTCATTATGCTCCATCAGGGCAGTTATCAGGCTGAACTCCTCCTCATTCATGTCCTGCGCTTCGTCAATTACCAGGACTGTCTTTGTGATACGGCTGGCCTCGACCTCCTTATTCTTAATCTTCTCAACGGTTCTCCTGATTATATCATCGGACTTCTCAAGGTTGCCAACCTTCCCCAGAAGATCAAAGCAGTACGAGTGAAAGGTTTTTATCTCAATGAAGTTTGCTGCATTGCCAACGAGACCTATCAGCCGCTTCTTGAATTCGGTGGCTGCAGCCCTCGAGAAAGTCAGCATCAGCAGCTGTTCATGCTTCACATCTTCCATCAGCAGGAGGGAGGCAAGCTTGTGGACGAGCACCCTGGTCTTTCCGCTGCCGGGGCCAGCGGCAACCACAATGTGTTGCGTCTCCGAATCGTTGATGATTTTAAGCTGGGCTGGGGAGAGCTCACCGAACAACTGGCGGAACTTACCCGGCGTCAGGTTACGTTTGATCTCTCCCTGCCGGCTTCCCTTGAAATACTTGTGAATGAACGAATCGTAGTTCAACCGGAAATAGTCTTCAACAAACTGAAGGGCATCCCTGTAATCACTGAGCATTTTCCTGGCATACTCACCGACTATATGAATCTGCTGGACCTTGTTCTCATAGAACTTATTCAGCTTCTGATAGTCATCAGCCTTATATCTCTTTTTATTGTCCTTTTCAAGCCTTTCAACAGTAAGGCTGTTATATACAACCAGAAAACCGCCTTCGATTTTTATCGTCTCAATTCTGGAGAGCCAGAACAGAGCGTCTTCAATATCTCCGGGGGTCACCTCAGTCTGAAAAAGCCCCTGACGCTTCTCATATTCCGTCTTCAGCTCCAGGACGGAAAACTCAACCAGTACCTCTTCCTTCCCGGCGTCATCTTCTGATAAATCAAGGTTGCATTTTTCCCAGAGAAATTCAACTATGATCCTTGCAAGCTCATTCCTCTTCGTTAAACGTTCAATCAGCATTTCCCGGGGATGAAGGCTTACAATTGAAACATGGTTTTTAGAATATTCCATATTTCTCCTCTTAATCCAGTTCTTGATTGCCCAGAAGTTGATGACGGTTTTGATCCTGCTGACTGTCGATTCTTCGCAACCCTGTGCCTCAGCCGCCTCGTTCAGTTCCTTGAGGTGAAATGTCTTCTCCTGTTCTCCAAAAGCCTGAACCAGGCTTTGTTCAATCTTGCAGAATGCTTCGACGATGTTAAGTGACCGGTTTTTGTTTTCACCTCTCCTTATGAATGCTGTCAGATCCTTCGCATCCGCAAGTATCTTTTCTTCACGAAGGAGGGTGACAATATCCATCACCTCCTCTTTGACTATCCCGAGATGATCACTGATGTAATCTATCCTTGATTCTGCAGCTTCCCCGGTAGCATGTTTTCTGCTTTTGCTTGAAAAGAGTTTCCTGATAATACGGACTGCCTGCTGCTTCTGCCTCTCATTAAACCTTGACGATGCATATATTTTTTCAATGGCTTCCTGCGCGTTCCGCGAAAGGATACTGTTGGCAAAGATGCGCGGCATATTCTGTCCGCGTTTGAGATAACCGGCATCTTCAAGCGCTGCTATAGCCGTGGTGACGCGTGTTTCAATCTCATAAACACTGTCGTCCCAGCCTGCCTTCCGCGCAATCTCGAGGGCAGAGTTGGATACTGTTGAACGGAACCGCGTGATTTCCTTGATCGCTTTCCAGACCTGCTGTATCTCCTTGATGGAGAGCTTTGTCTGATTCAGCAGGATGAAGTGTTTGTTAAGATCTTCCTCATTATAAAGGACGAAGCAATCAGCAACGATGTTTTCATCCCGGCCCGCCCTGCCGGCTTCCTGGATGTAGTTTTCAAGAGAATCGGATATCTCATAGTGGACCACCATGCCGACATCCTTTTTGTCGACTCCCATGCCGAAGGCAGACGTTGCAACCATGACTGACACATCACCCGAAATAAAGGCTTCCTGGTTTGCCGTTTTTTCCCGTACATCCATCCGGCCGTGGTAAGGTTTGGCTTTAAAGCCGTCTTTGGACAGTCGTTCTGCCAACTGGTACGCCTTTCGCGTCCTTGAGACATAGATGATTGCCGGGCAATTCCGTTCTTCAATCAGACCCCTCAATGCCTGATACTTTTCTTCTTCGTTGCCTTTTTCAAAAACCTTGTAATGCAGGTTGGTCCTTGACACTTTTGAGTCGAAGACTATCAGATCAAGCGAGAGATTTTCACTGAAATATTTCCGGATATCATCAATCACCTGAGGTTTTGCCGTTGCTGTAAAGCATGAGACCGGAATGCCTTCCGCGAGGTTTTTCTTCTCCTGTATCAACCTGATGAATTCAGCGATGTACAGATAATCAACCCTGAAATCCTGTCCCCAGGCTGAGAGGCAGTGAGCCTCGTCAACCACAAAGCGGACGATCTTTCTTCCAAGCAGAAGTCGTTCTATAGTTTTGGAGCGCAACGACTCAGGTGCGATGTAGAGAAGAGATGCCGATCCATCTTCTACCCTCTCGAATGATTTTGCCCTTTCAATGGGGTCGAGCAGACCGTTTATCGTAACCGCGCGTGTGATGCCCGCTTTCTCCAGATTGTCGACCTGGTCCTTCATAAGCGATTGCAGGGGCGAGATAACCACGGTCAGTCCCTGGGCATTCTCGCCGCTCATCAGCGCCGGCACCTGGAAGGCAAGCGACTTCCCGCCGCCGGTGGGAAATACCGCGAGAAGCGACTTATTGTCAAGGGCAGCCTTTACAGCCTTCTCCTGCAGTGGTTCACCCCCGAAAGTCCTGTACGAATCAAAGCCGAAAAGCCTTTTCAGCCCCCTGTGGATATCCAGTGCCCTGTTGCAATAGCTGCAGCCGCTTATGCAGGGTCTGTTTCGCAGGAGGAACATTATCCGTTCAACCTCCGGATAGTTCTTCAGGACCCAGGGCGGAGTGACAGACCGCAGTTCCGGGTGACGGATGAATGAATCTATCAGGGAAAGGCAATAGGCAAGTTCAACCGGTTGTGATGAGATTATTTTGGCGAGCTCAGCATGTTCGCAGATTTCGTTTTCAAATTTACGGTGGATCAGTTCTTCAGGATCTGTTTTTTCAGAGGTGTATCCGATGAAGCGAAAGAAAGCCCGGAACTCAGGTTTGTCTTTTAACAGGAGCCAGAAGATCTGTTTAAGCCTTTCATCAGCCAGGCCGAAATGGGTCATCTCGTCATTGAACAGATCTTTGGCCTTGATGGAATCATTCAGGGGATTATTGGTGTCATCCGACTGCAGCTTGTCGTCTTTCAGAAGGGCATGATACGGCTTCGACGGGAAGAGTAAAGGTGAGAGGAAGAGAGTGTCAATGATATTGGAAGAGTCTATTCCCGCTTCTTCCAATGCCTTGCCGATATATTTGATGTCGTGTCTGAGAATGTTATGTCCGCAAATGAATTTTGTACCGGCAAGAAAACTGATAAACTCCGTCACAGAGGCTTTGTGGAAGGTGCCGCCATCGCTTCTGATGCTGCCGATGTCAAGTATCCTGTGACTTTTAGGATCGATTTCCGTGTCAACGAATGCGATTGGATGCATTTCCTGTGTTGCAGTAGAGTCTTCTTTATCCATATGAAAGATACGGACATGGAGTTATTTATACAAACCGTTCTCCTCCCATATTTATTTTGTGATTGGAGCAGGTTTATTCGATGGTTTTACGGTACTGATCGAGGTAATCATGCGACTTGAGCAGTCCTTTTAGCAGGACGGTTTAGAATTATGCTTCCAGAATCGTGTTCAGGCCAAAAACAAGTTCCCGGTTTTCATCCGGTGTCGGCGCATCCTGAACCATTACCCTACCGGATTGATCCCAAAGATCGCATCGGCCAGGTCGAACTTTCATAAATGCATGTCGTCAAGACCACAGACCTGTCTTATAAGATAGGTCGTTGGGGAAAATACAGTTCAGCCTGCCAGAATCCTTATGAGGTCATCATTCAGGTAGTATACTTCAGAACCATCCCTTTTAGGTGTCAGCATTTTTGCCGCTACAAGCTCTTCCATATATTTTGTAAGAGTCGTCCTTGATGATCGGCCTAAGATTTGTCCAATGACCTTAGGTTTTATGTAGGGTTGACTAAAAATGACTTCATTCACCTCTTTGGTGTACCATTTGATTTTTGATTTCCCATAAGCCAGAGATATTTCCATCTGCTTCAGAATGTCGTTTATAAGATCGTTAGTGAGCGCAGATGCACTCTCAACGGCCTCAAGCATAAACAAAATCCATTCTTTCCAGGAACCTCTTTGTGTTACTGCTCCAAGATAATAATAGTAGTCTGCCTTGTTGACAATTATGTACTTTGAAAGATAAAGTACTGGTTGATACAATAATCCGGTCCGTACAAGATAGATAAGATTAAGAATTCTGCCTGTTCTCCCATTACCATCCTGGAATGGATGGATTGCCTCGAACTGGTAATGTATTATGCACATTTTAATTAATGGATCTGTTGAATACTTGTCATCGTCATTAATATAACTTATCAGATTATTCATCAATCTCTCCAAAACTTCATGACCTCTTGGCGGAGTGTAGATTACTTCACCCGGTCTTAATTCGCTTTGTCCTCTCTTTATAACAACGTTAGCCTGTGGAGGGCGTATTCCGGATGTTGTATTTTTGATTTGGCGAAATATTGACAGGATTGATTCGAGATTTAAAATTTTCGTTTCGTTCATGGAATGATACCCGGCCCAAAGCGCTTCTCTGTATCTTATGATCTCCTTAACAGCAGGATCTGTCATTACTTCTTTGCTGGTATCAGAAATTGCTTTATAAAGCGCATCTTCAGTAGTGAATATATTTTCAATTTCTGTAGATGTTCTGGCTTCCTGCAGAGCAATCGTATTTACCAGCATATAAGGATTTGGAAGTCTCATTATATTGATATTCACTGAGGAAAGGACTCTTGACGCTGAAACCAGTTTTTTTAAAATATCCTTGTCATCATTTATTTCAGCAGGAGGTGGAAGCAGCAGAAGATCATTATAGGGACTGTTCCTGTCGAATTTCGGTACATTCATAGTTGTTCAGTATTTATTAAATAATGGACATGCCGCAAATTTATGTCATATTATTGTACAAAACAATGAAACGTGTCCAATATTTTATTATTTATGGACATGTATGTCAATCATGTTCAATTTTTTGTTACCGCTTGAATTAAATATCAGTCCTGCTTTACAAGGAGGGCGTTGTGGATCCGCTCATCTTTGTGCATGAGGCTGAAGCCCACCAGCCTGCCGGTCTCCGTCATGCAGTGTGTGCCGGTTGACGACCCTGTTCTGCTTCGCACCGGTGAGAACATCGGCATCGGTGAGCAGGAGGTAGTCATCTGTCTGGTTGAGGGCGGTGAGCTGGCCGACGGAACCCATGGCCGTCAGCTCGGAGATGATGAGTCCACCGCTCCTGATGGCGGGCCCGGCAGGCAGGAAAGGAAACGACGAGAGGGGCTCGCTGCTGACCTGAACGATAGCGGCGTTGCCGAAGCCTGTGAAATGAATCGCTTTTCATGGTTTCTTAACTTGTTATTTATTGCTATTATTAATGGTTGATGCAAATAAAAACCATGACATTGCAGTCTATCTGCAATCAGAAAAAAGATCATGCCGGCCAACCTGAACGCACTCAGAATCCTTGTTTCGTGGCTTCATAATTTTACAGAAAAAAAGTTGCACAACTTTTCAGTTCATAATCGCTGGATTTCATCTCTCCAATTCTGTTCACAAACCGCTGTGAGAACATCAGGACAGATTAAATGCAAAATTGGACAACTTCTGTTCTGTGATCAATTTTAATTTGGTGAAATTGAGCAGTATTACGTAATATACGTTACGTAAAACGTAACATGAAGAATGAAATCACTAACCCCTTCATCACGGCTGGATATGCAGACCCTGAGTATTTCTGTAGCAGGAAATTTGAGCTTGAGAAAATAGTCAGGCCTTCCGGGAGCTCCGGAGCACTCCATTGGAGAGCCAATAATATTTGGATATTGTTGGAAAAAATTGAACACTCCAAGTGTTATACAAGAATTTCAAAGCACTCAGGAAAACATGTGCAGGTAAGTGTTCAGCATTATTTTGGATATCTGCACATTCTTAGATTTCTGAGGAAGTCCTCATTAAAACCGGTGGAGTCCATAGTTGCGCTTCGCCAATTGTTTATTCACACTGGAAATATCAAATTCCCCGGGGTCGAAATTCCCCCCTAGCCAGGTAATGAAGCTTTCATATTCTTTATTATTTGGATTACGCAAGACCTTTAACATTCTTTTATAACCTCCCATTCCTCCTACATCTTCCGGCGGACATTTCATGGCGCCATCAGTACAGACCGGGTATTTAACAGCCGGATCTGGTTTAAGGAACTTCTCTAATAATATTTCATGAGTCCAACCATCCCCAAAATCATACTCATAGAACATTGTATTCTTAACAAAGCGCAATAACTCGTTTAGCTTAAGTCCTTTATAGTCGACATTGCTCATTTCCTCCCAGTAATCATCATCCGGCATTCTTTCAAGATAGAAAGTTCCGTCCTTTATAAATTGATGCAAATGCGAATTTGTCCAACCCATAGTGGTCTGTATGATTTTATGAAGATCTGATAGAACTATGTCCTCTTCGACCAAAATCCTGCGCCAGATCCTGGGCCTTGATTCAACCAAAGTGATTCTGATCTGATAAATCCAATTACCCATTTTTTGATTTAAAGATAGTTATTTCCTTTTCTGATGTCATTACCCTGCTTTTGGAGATGATACACTTAAAATGCTATTGGATTGACACAGTGGCTGAAAGAAAAGAGTGAAAACTTTGTTTCTTCCGGAAGCCGGCCTTCCGCTGCAGTTCCAATCCTGTATTTTTTGAAATAAAATTGTATTACGCGATTCAGGTTCCGGCATAAAAACCTATGTCTGGCAGGGGAGAAGGGTTAAAGTCAGAAGAGCCCGTCGGCAGAAAGGTACCGTTCTCCGGTGTCATAGTTGAAAGTGAGCACTCTGGATCCATCCGGGATATCCTGACGTTTCCTGCTTACAGCAGCCAGAACAGCCCCGGTTGATATACCCCCGAGTAAACCTTCCTCCCTGGCCGCCCTCCTCGTGAATTCATAGGCTTCGTCCTTCTCAATCCTGATGATCTCATCATATGCCTTCGTATTGAGCACTGAAGGAACAAATCCCGCTCCCAGGCCCTGCAACGGGTGAGGTGCAGGCCGGCCTCCGCTCAGTACCGGCGACAGGTCCGGTTCAACTGCCCAGACTTTTAAATCAGGAAAACTCTTTTTAAGTACTTCCGCACATCCGGTTATATGCCCTCCGGTACCTACGCCGGCAATCAGAAAATCCAGTCCGTCAGGGAAATCAGCCAGAACCTCCATGGCTGTGGTGTTACGGTGAACCTCCGGATTGGAAGGATTATCGAACTGCATCGGGATCCATGAGCCCGGGTATTCCTCCCTGAGCTGATTGGCCCTCTCGATGGCTCCGTTCATCCCTTTTTCCCTGGGTGTAAGTACAAACTCTGCCCCGTAGGCACTCATTAACTTCCTTCTCTCAACGGACATCGATTCAGGCATCACCAGGATGATCCTGTATCCTTTTACCGCAGCCACCATTGCCAGACCGATACCGGTATTTCCCGATGTGGGTTCGATTATGGTACTGCCGGGTTTGAGCTCGCCTCTCTTTTCGGCATCATTTATCATTGCCAGGGCTATACGGTCTTTTATACTGGCCCCCGGATTGAACCTTTCGAGCTTAATCCACACTGAGATGCGGCTGTCGAACAGTCTGTTGATTTTCAAATGTGGTGTATTACCAACCAGGTCAAGTATAGATTCTGCTTTCATTTCGTTTTTGAGATTTCAGATCAGATAACAAAGTTTATGGGTTCCCGGAAATTGCTCTGGTCTCTTACAATGACCTCGCTTTTATGATAGACAACAGAAAATGGAGCAATGCTCTCTGTCAGCCAGACATTTCCTCCTATGATGCTGTTCCTTCCTATGACAGTGTCCCCTCCCAGTATTGTACTGCCGGCATACAATATGACATTGTCCTCAATGGTGGGATGCCTCTTGTCTGCGACTTTGCTTTTGTCAACGCTGAGCGCACCGAGGGTGACCCCCTGGTATATCTTCACATAGTTTCCAACTGTTGTTGTTTCACCAATTACGATGCCCGTTCCATGATCAATTGAAAACGGGCTGCCTATTACCGCACCTGGGTGTATGTCTATGCCGGTAATCTTATGCGCATACTCGGTAATCATCCTCGGGAGCAACGGTACTGACAGATCGCTGAGGATATGTGCGATTCTGTAACAGTAAATTGCAAAGAAGCCCGGATATATGGCTATCACTTCTTCAAGGCTCTTTGCAGCCGGATCCGATTCCAGGATAAATTCGGCATCAGCCTGCAGGAGCACCTTAACCTCAGGAAGACTTCTGATGAATTGATCAGTTGTCATACTGTCTCCGGGCTTCAATCCTGATATGATAACCTCCAGCCGCTCCCTGATAAAAGGACTTGCGATCGGGGGTTCATCCCGTGTCAGATCTTCATTAAAGGGGAATAGCAATTTGAAAACCTTTTTGACAAGTATCTCTACGCCTTTCTTATTTGGTATGACCATGCTGGAAATATTTAAGTAGAATGACGAAATTCATGTCAAACATAATATGTTTGATTGAAAATCGGTGCAATCATTAATGATTTGTTTGTTATTCAGATCACTGATTTCCTGATGTTATTTAGTCTTTAGTTCCTTTTCTTCTATAAGTCTGTATACCCTGCCTTCAGGAATGAGGTTCCAGTTTTCTGCCAGCTCAATCTCCCATCCGTCTCCTGTCAGCCTGTTGTTTTCCTTTTTCATGGCCTTGCCGCTGACAATTGCCTTCCTCCAGTCAAACAGGCAGCCCCCTTCATTTACCTGCAGTATCCCCCAGTCGGCAATGATCTTGATCGTAGGATAGACAGTCCCCAGGGTGTCGAGCGGGATCAGGGTCCTGGGATCAAACATAACCTTGGGACTGGGCACGTCCAGCACCAAAATGGTGTCACGCGTAAACCTGTTCCTGTAGCCGGCCAGGATCATCTGTCTCTTCTCTTCCCTGTCGGCTTCAAACCGGTAAATCTCTTCGTAATTATACCGGTTCTTTGATTTATTATATGCCTTTTCAAGATTCTCCGGGAGGACAACTCCGAAACTCTCCTGCATTATTGCACCGAGGTCGCCCGACGGAGTGATTGAGGTTCTCCATCCGTCTTTACCCCTGTCAAGGATTTTTCCGTATAACGATCCGGAAGAATAAGCGAATGACCTTACGTAAGTCTGATTGTTCCAGATGTTGTCCTTCACTTTCAAGACGTACTTTGCAAATTCCTCATCGCTTTTTGAACAAAGCTTATGGCCGGTATACTCTGCCAGTCCTTCCTGTATTTCGAGCTCATTTTCCTCTTTTGCTTTGCCGGGATAGAGAGCCCTCCTGTAATTCCTGAACACCAGGGCATCCCTGAGATATCCCTTTCGCTTGCCTGTTTCATCCATCACCGCCTTTCCCAGCGCTGTCCATTCGAGTTTGAGGAGGACCCGGGCATCCATATTGTCGAGGTGACTGTTATCGGGGTTCCCGAAACTGAGGTTCATCCTTTGCTGGAGACTGTGAAAAAGCTCGTGGATACATAGCTGATTCCTGCTGTAGTCATCCTCCGGCAGAGGATGCATAACCATCATCCAGTGCCTGCCGCCGAAGTCCGTGGTACTGTTGGCTACGCCTTTGTCTTTCGGGAACCAGCCGGTATATACACTGCCTCTCTTTTCAAGCAATCCCTCATTATCGGGCTCGCTGGCTACGATAAAGCGACTTTCATTGTCGATCAGCAATATCGGTGCCCATAAATTCTCGCCCCAGAGGCTGCCATTGTCCTGGTCGCATATTTCTTTTATCTCTTTAAAATACTGTGCTGTTTTGTCCGGATCTATGGGTAAATCCTGGGCCATCATAACAAGAGAGGCTGAAAGCAAGGCGGCAGTTACAATTATCTTATTCATTATCTGAATGTTAAGTTAATCACTGTATTCAATTTCGAAATTAAGGAATTCTATGCGGGGATTTGCGGGCCGTTTCACCTCCAGGTGTAACCGTTTCCGTCAAGTGGCAGTCTCTCCGGGTTGGCTATTTCCCACAAAAATTGCGCCATATATCTATGTCTCCCTGCCTTATTCTGACTTTTATCGGCGCTTTCCGAATCCGGGGAACGGAGGCACCCCATATCTTCGATCCGAAGCCGGTGACGGAGGCGCCCCGACTCTTCGGTCCGGATCCGGTGAA
>AMWB02040207.1_pt2 | contig 37695 bp, 22 predicted proteins | sample 200311 | NCBI WGS metagenome assembly AMWB02 (sample SAMN02737377, study PRJNA173069) | bioreactor metagenome | biome: anode biofilm in microbial fuel cells | place: USA: California | collected 2010-12-16
ATAGTTGTCCTTGATCAGGATTCAAAGAACATCCTTTTCTGCGAATGCAAATGGCAGAAGCAGAAAACAGATGCTGATGTTTACTTCAGCCTCAAGGAGAAAGCCAGCCATGTAAAATGGTTCTTGGAGAGGAACGAGCATTTTGCCCTTATCAGCAGGTCGGGTTTCACAAAAAGGATGTATGAGATCGCCGAAAAAGAAAATGTTTTGCTGCTGACATTGGATGGTTATCTTTCATCCGGGGATAAATGAGGAATGAGTATTTCATCAAACCTTTGGTTATATGTCATTGGTGGAATAAAATTTCAGACCTTGATTGCTTCCTCTACTGGTCTTTAAAATGTTCTCTGATCTGTTTTTACAAACAATTGAACTATCAGACCTTAATATTGCACAACAAAGAACTGGTCCAATACAACCGTAAAAGGGGTGGGAAATTCGTGCAACAAACTTTAGTTTGCACTGACATTAGTGCTTTGTGACTAAAATCGGAGTTCTCCGGCTAAGCTAATTCAATATGCAGCTCAGGTCATCTTCAAAATACTTTATAGAAAGTCTGTGGTGAAGACTTCTGCCTTCAACCCGCCAAGCCTATCAACTTCATGTTTCATTGGCTCTATCCTTCTCTGTCGCGTTCCTGACGGTCGTTAAAGGTAGGTGCACGGTCAATGTTACAGGTCCATTTTTAAATCATCTTTTCTAGCTATGTGTTTCCCTTTGAATATTATAATTTTCATTATTTGCTATTTTTCTCGATTGAAATAATTGTTACAGTAAATATTAGATTCTTCCCTGCAAGCGGGGAGTTAAAGTCCAATATCACAGTAGAATCTGTAATATGGACAATTTTTGCAAATCCCATCATTGTTTCTACCTGTTTACCGATTTCAGGTACTATACTTGCATTTTCCAGATCAGAGCGAGGTACAGGGATAAGATATTCTTGATTGTATTCTCCGTAAGCTTCTTCAGGTGAAAGCTTCAAAGTTTTCTCCTCGCCTACGGTCATATTAAGTACCCCTTTATCAAAACCGCTGATCATTTGTCCAGCCCCGACAACAAATGACAGGGATTCATAAGTTCTTGTGGAGTCTGCATTGTATAGCCCTGCTTCCTTTGCGATATCAGGCAATGATGTATCAAAAACGGTGCCATTTTCATATCTCCCTATATAGTTTACTGTAACAGTATCGCCTTTTTCCACTAGCTCAGAAAGATTATTGTAAGTATAACTACTTCCAACAATCCCATTTTGGTCGTCTGCTGCTGTAAGTTCATCATCTGTTAACAGCATTGGCAATATACCAAAACCCATAACTCCTAAGATAATTAATAGGGGAATAAGCACTGACATTCTATTTTTTTGAGATTTTTTAGAAATATCCTCATTTTTGGGCATATAAGTGGATTCATAACTAACTTTCTTATTTTCTTGAGTGTAAAAATTTTCTTCCGCACTTTTTCTTTCAACTTCTTCTTTTGTTATATTCGTCTCCGATTTATTTATGTCATTAATGGTCGTATCTTGTATTACAGAATTCTCGATGACCACATCTATGTCACATGTCCCGTTAGTGTCACATCGATCAAGAAGATTGCAATGCTGCACAACCGAATCTTTTATGTGAACATTTATGACATTATTCTTGCCAGTAATGTTAGATTCCACCGACTGTTTCAAATCACGACCCATCTCAGCCAAGAGTCCTGTTAGTGCCTCTGCACTTCTAGTTGAAGCGAATAGTTCCAATACTTGTTGTTCAGCAAGAATAGCTACTTTAATTACAATGTCATATTCTTTTACTTTGGTTTTGCCATAGTACCATACTTCGTAGTTTTTCTCGTCACGGCTATGAAGAGTGCTTATGTGCTTTACATCGCGTCTCTCAATAACCTCACGCAAAAGATTGTATAACTTTTTAACATCAAACCCACTTTGGACGTGATAAACACGACTATCTTTGCAGGGGAGCTTTTCGATAAATTCCTTTAACCTTCCGATGTTAATGTTCTGCTCAGTTTCCAATATAGGGCAGACAATACTGATTTCTTTTGGTTTCATGAACATAGAGTTCATGTTGCCTTCGTGATCTGCATATGTAACCTGGCATTTGATATCAGTTGCCTTGGAACACGTAAGTGGTTCAAAATAGATCGTAATGGACTTACTTTTTCCACCGTATATATTCCCTAAGATGAACTTATTGTTCTTAACAGTACAATTATCATATTTAGATATATACAGTATGTTATCATCAAAAATGAAATCAAGGGTTATATCATTTATAACATATGGATTCCTATTGGTCACTGATATCTTGAATCGAATGTAACCTTGATAGAACTCGTTTTCTCTTTCAATGCAAATTGGTGAATGGGATACTTCTTTTATAGATTCGAATTTTTCCTTGATTTCCAGCAACTCTACTCGAATATGCCTATACTTATGTTCTCTCCACCACATTTGATCATTGGGAGAGATATGATATGAAAGGGGGGTCTTTGTGTGCTCAAGAGTTCGAATACCAAGACCTTCGATATTTACTACGATTGCTGCTTTATTCTCTATAAGATTGCGAAAACTGCAATCATTGTACCAAAATTGATTGTCTCTGACTTCATATTTTTCATCTATTGCAATAGGACGTTGTTCTTTACTCATGTTTTATCTCCCTGATAATGGATTGGAGAATACTGTTTTTTGAGAGAGAAGCGGTGTAGTTATCTGATATCAAGTTTCTCACCACATTCCATGCAAAATTTTTCGTTCACTTCCACAAAGCGACTACAATTTGGACATTTCTTATTTTCTGTACCTATAATAGAACGCTGTATCACGCTATCCTGAATAGTAGTGTTACTAATGTTATATTGTGTGGAGATTGTATCTACAAAGAGATTGACATCAGTCCTTTTTGATACCTCTTCCAAAATCTTATGATAGAATCCTGTGAGGGCTTCTTCCTTCTGGGCCCAGGCTTTAAGTATCAGCCGTGACTTACGCTTACCTACGACTTCAATATAGGCCGCGTATTCCATACCGACCACACCCTCAGCAAAGAACCTTGCAACTCCTGTGAAAAGTTGTGGTGTTGAAGTGGTTTCTGGAGGTAGCATATAGAGGTTCAAATCCTTAAGAACTCGTGTCGAGATAGCGAAAAGATTTTCCGCTGGGATGTTCAGGTCAAGGTTTTCTTCCTCTGCTACAAGCATCTGGTCAACTTTCTGTCTCCATACATCTTCATTGATCTCTCGTCTCCTGAGCACAGGACATATGATGCTCACCATCTTACTGACAATATCGTCTCTCTTTCTTTTCCGCTGGCTATAGTCATAATATGTGATAAAACCAGAGACTGCACATTCACCACATTCTCCTGTGGGTCGTATATCGAATGTCACTGTTTTACTTTCTCCAGGTTCAAGCATTGAAATGGTCTTTTCTGTATCATACAAAAAGAAAACATCAGGAACGAATAATTCTATTTTTATGTCACCTATAGGTTCTGGGGAAAAGTTCTCAACTTTTACCTTGTACTGAATAGATGCACCCATATATTGAAATGCTGATTTTACACTTAGGGGCATTCTGTCTTTCGCAGCAATCGAAGGTTTAATGCTGATTTCAGGTTTCTTTTCTTGCTTCTCTATAGGTGGAGTTGACTGGGAGACTACTGGAATAGGTTGAAAAATTGTAGGTGCAGATTTTACGACTTTCTCTTGTATCGTTGGAGATTTAGCTGTCTGCGAAACTACTGGAGCAGGTTGAACAATTACAGGTGTAGATTGTACGTATTTATTTATTGAAGATTTCTCGGTCTTTTTCTTCCGCTCGTTAGTTATCGATATTTGTGTAAGAACGAACAAAGGACTTAGTATTACACTGCAAGCAATTATAAAAAAAACTATATCTGACATTACTCTACCTCATTCATTTTTAGATTATATCTATCAGCCATATCTGGGCAGGTATATTCTTTATAGGATCTTATTGTCAGTTGATGGATATAGGATTGAAGTTCTCACCAGTAAAAGCAATAAGGTATAAGGAAAGCACTTTTTCATCTGATGTACAACTCCTTATATACTTATTCTAGCTTCTTTCCGCACTGACTGCAGAAACTCGCCTCGATAGGAACAGCAGAACTGCAAACAAAACATCTTTTGATTGTAGAGCTGTTTTTGGAAATGGTTGCACCCATTAAACCTGTATCCAGTTCATGTCTTCTATAGGAGTCTGCTCTTTCCCTGTCTTCTATATTCATCATGAAGGTAACTTTATCTTCTTTTGCAAGAACCTCACTTTGTTTTACTTTTGCCAGAGCCTCTAGTTGTTGAGCCGAAAGCCTTGAAAGTTCTCTTCCTTCGCTTATAGTTTTGGCAACGTCAGCACCACCGACCTGAGTAACGGTATTTATGTAGTCTATGTCCCGGGTGTGTTCCCTATCCTTCATATCCTGTTCGACCTCAAGCTCGGCACGCATTCCTCTTGCTTTTGAAATATGTAGCTGTTCCTTAAGTGCGATGGCCTCTCGTGCTTCTCTCATATCAGCTTCTTGTTGTAATCTTTCAACTTCTAAACGAGCCTGTTCTTCTTTTAGGCGTTCTTGGCGTGTAAGTTCAGTTCTCACAGCCATAGGGACATGTGTAGCTCTGACCTGGGCTGCACTTTCCCTGCCCATACGATCATACTTACCTTCTTCGCCAAGCGTTTTTAACTCTGCAAGTTCTTCCTCGGTTTGGAACTGGTTTGCAACTTCCATTACCATACCATAGGAGCCTAGATCCCACTGTACAGTGTACCTGAGCATTTCCAGTCCCCACATTGCTAAAGTGGAACGTAGTTTCATCTCCAGTTCGTTCTCCAGTCGCATGCGTAATTCTCTGTTACCATAGATGTTCTCTATGTTCTCGGTTCTTACCTCTGGTTCCAGCACGAGTGTGAGAACTTCACTTTCCAGACGTTTGTAGACATCCTGCACAGTTAAACTTCTCTCATTTTGCTTGTCAGGAATAGTATATGCAAAGATCATCTGGAACAAGCGTTTTGTTTCCATAACCCTGAATCTGAGTAAACCGCTGCATGATAGGCTCTGATTGTCTGCAGTCCAAAGTTTTGAACATTTCCACTGCATATCCTTGGGAGATGTATCAATAAGTGCTACATCCACATCCTTACTGATAGTTCCAGGTCTTAATAGGCCTCCTACGCTCAACTTACCGCTTTCTATAACTTCCTTAATCTCCCCATCTTTAATCAGTATACCTTTTTCATTAGGGGAGAGAATCACAGATTTTCTGAAGAAACCATCCACGTTCTTCTTTGGGACTACTCGAGCTAATTCATCAGATTGTCTTTTCCATTTGAATGTCATTTTTTCCCTCAATTTATTTCTTTATAAATAAATAGTAAAAATTATATATATGGTTTTCTATAGTTAACCAATAGTCAACATTCATAATAGAGTAAATTTTCTAAATTGGAGCTAATATGAACCGATCATATCCTGTGAGTGTAAGGGTTTCCGAGGACATCAACCAGTATCTTAAGAAATTGGTGAACATCGGTGTAGCTATCAACAAATCTGAAGCGTTGAAGTTGTGTGTAAAGTATGCCAAAGAAATAAAAATGGAAGAGGTAAGATAAGATGGGGTTAAATGATTTATTCAAGAAAGTTTCACCTGACGAGCTCAAAACCAAACTTTCCATTTCGGAACAAAGACTGTCTGCTAGGGAGAAAGAACTGACAAAAAAGAAGAACAAAGCCCGTGAGGAAGCAAAGAAAGCGCTTGCTGAAGGCAATGACAGGGAGTTCAGAGTAGCTTCAAGACGTTATTCTCTGATGGACGGGCAGGTCAATACCATTGGCAGCATGGTGGAAATGGCACAGTCCATGACCGATGTGATAGAAATGCAAACAGGTCTTAAAGAAGTTGTAGAGATTGGCCAGGACCTGGGCAAGTGGCAGAAACAATTGGGATTCGATACTAACAAGCTTGAAAGTGCTATCACGAATATCCGTACTTCTATGGAGAAGGTCAACACGGCCACCAGTATGATGACCTCTTCCATGGATGCTGCTATGAGCGGAAATAGTGAGTTAAGTGAAATGCAAGATTCTCTTAGATCTGAGCTTCTTGCAGAACTAAGTAGTACAAAAATGTCAGATGATAATCTTGCAAAGAAGATAGAAGCTGAGATCTCTGAAAGCAAATGAACTTTTTTGAAAACATGAGGTTCTAAATTGGCTACATCAGGTTCTATGGCTGCAGAAGCTCGCGGGTATGCCAAGGTTGCCAAAGAGCTTGAAGACTCTGGTGAACTTGAACAAGCACGTGCATTATATCTCAAAGCTGCCAAGCTATATAACGAAGCTTCCAAAACAGCAACTGAAACTACTGATAGAAATACTCAAAGGGATCTGGCCGAACATCTGCTCTTAAGAGCACAGTCTATAAGACATACAGAAGTACCGCCTTCAAAAAAAGAAGGTAGAAAAGGTAATGGTGATGAGAGTTCCCTCTCCAAAGAGGACCTTTTTCTCAAGCAGGTCCCGGACGTGGGCTTTGCTGATATAGGCGGCCTTGAGAATGTAAAGGAAGAAATCAGGAAGTCTATCATCTATCCCTTCACCCATAAGGAACTGTACAAATTGTACGGTCAGAAGGCAGGGGAAGGCATATTACTTTACGGTCCCCCGGGCTGTGGAAAGACCATGATGGCTAAAGCCGCGGCAAAGGAATGCGGTGCTGATTTCATCAGTGTCAAGACCAGCAGCATCGTGAGTAAATGGGTGGGAGCCTCCGAGAAGAACATAAAACAGGTATTTGATACTGCCAGAGACAGTGAAAGAGCTATTATCTTTTTTGACGAGATCGATTCCATTGCTGTGCGCCGCAGTGAAAGTGAAGAGTATGCAAAGCGTGTGGTAAATGAACTGCTGGCTCAGATGGATGGAGTGGATACTTCCCATGACAATCTGCTTGTGCTTGCTGCGACAAACGAGCCCTGGGCCATAGACCCGGCTCTTAGAAGGCCCGGCCGCTTCAGCAAACTTGTGTTTATCCCGGAGCCTGATTTGGAAGCAAGGATCGCTATTTTCGGCATACAGCTTAAGAAACGTCCCATTGCAGACGATGTGAATGTGAAGGAACTTGCACGCATCACAGGATCCTATTCGGGTGCGGATATTGCTGCTATCTGCAAGGAAGCTGCAGACATCCCTCTGGGTGAAGCATTGAGGGGAGGTGAAGTGCGGAAAATTAAAATGCAGGATTTTCTGCAGGCGATAAAGCAGAGGAAACCTTCCATTCTCAGCTGGTATATTTCAGCAAAGGACCAGATAATGCATACAGGAGAAACAGCTGCTTTTGAGGATATCCTCGATAAAGTTGAGGATTGATATATCGATGAATTAAATGATTCTATTGATATTGTTAGAAAATTTATTGTTGATGGGATAACAAAGATGACAGAACTAGAGAATCCGGCTGAATTGTCTGCAAAGAACAGAAAAATTGTTCAGGAACATCTGGAACAGGCATACCTTTTCATAGATGCATTGATGGGAATACTTTATAATAAACATGAAATGGAAAACATGTATCTTCTAAGGGACCTGCGAAGAGACATCAATAACCTACTTTCAGATATTAGATCTTCATACTTTGATAATTTCCAAAGCAACAAAAGTGATCTTGATGATTTTTATGTCGGAGAAGCTAGTTTTATCAGCAGTTCAGAAAATTTCTATCAAGAACTGATAGCTTCTACTGAACTTAGAAAACAAATAGATGTATTCAAATTACAACAACTGTTCTTAGTATTGCAACAAAAGTTTCGAGAAAGGATACCTGCTTCTGATGATGTAATAAAAAAATTCAAAGTAAGGACTGGCGTTGATGTTGTTAGTGAGTTAACTAAGATTTCTTCTTCTTCAGTAGGTGCATTTGGCATCCACAAGGAAGTAACAATTAGTGCAAGCTGTGCTTCCGGTCAGAATATGAGTATATCAATGGGTAATGGTTCATTTGACTGTATTCTAGAACCAGACAATAGAGAACTTGCACCTTATCTTCTTGCTGGCATGTACAATTATTTTAATCTACTTGAACATAAGTATTCAACAAACCACCCTGAGATATCTGCAGAAGATGTGTATATTGGGGATAAGAGATGGGAATTCGAAAAAAAAGAGAGATCTCTAATAGGAAACATTTACGATAATCTTTTTAACAAAAATATTACGTTCTATACAGTATTCAAACCGTATGATGACCTTCAGGAGATCGTTGGATCTGTGCAAAAGAAGGCAGATCATATCCCATCTGGACAGTACCTGAGCCTTTGTCTGGTAGGTGTTGGATGGTCTGAAGATATAATTAAATGGGTATCATCTTATTTCCATCTTCGGATGTCACTTTTTGTTTATGATCTTGGAACAGGTAGTTTTTGCTTTAACAAAGAATGGAAGTCATCAGACAGGTTTGTTTTCTGGCACAATACGGATAAAAATATTCCCAAATTATGTGACCGATTGCATGAGGTACTTGATGAGTATGGATATATAAATATTGATGAAGCTTCAAAGGAACTTGGATTGCAAAAAGAGAGCACTGCAGCATATATTAAAAAACTTTTAAAAGCCGGAGTACTTGTAGATGTGGGGTTTGGGGAACACAAGTATGCTCTTTCTATAGCACAATCAAAAAAGGAGTGAAAATGATGGATACGCAAAACATTGAGATAACTAGAGGTTACGAGGTTTTACCCGATAATAGTATTAGGTTCGGTATACGGGTAGACAACAAGAGTACTACTGCTATATCAGATGTTGAAATTATACTCGATTACAGTGAACCTTTATTTTCTTTGGAAACCGAAAGGATACAAAAACTGGGGAACATACCACCATCTGTAGCCAGGACTGCAAAATTTCTCTTAAAACCACTTAGTTGTATCCATAACGAAAGTATCGGAGGCACTGTTCTTTACAAAGATTCTGAATGGCAGATGCATATGGAACCGGTTAGAAAAAAAGAGATTCATTGTATCTGTCCATTTTTAAAAGGTAAGCCTCTGAAACACAGTGAGTTTGTTGAACTTGTCTCGAAAGGCGTATCTATAGAGACTGGGATGAGCTTCAAAGGTATAAAAACAGATAAACTCGTTTCTTTTTTAACTCAAACTTGCAAGAATCGTCTATATAAAGTCGATGAGTATTCTACTGATGAAGAAAGGATCCTTTATTTTGCTGCTGAATCCATTGGAGAAAAAAAGCTTTACTTGCTGACCGTAGTAGTTACAGAAAAAGATGATATGATCCAAATACTCTTTAAGGCTACAGCAACCGAAGATCATGGGCTTAATGGTTTTCTAAATGAGATTGTCAGCGACTTAAAGAATCTTGTATTAGCTGTAAAATCAGCTCAGCAGATTGGTATCATCAAAAAGGAACAGGTCATAAACATAATTGATTCTGTTGTCCAAAGAACTAATTTCAATGTCGATGATTCTGTGAGTTTAAATGTTAAAGACAGCGTATTACAAGGGTCCCAGATCAATACAAATACCCAAAAAAGGTTTCTAGAAGTACCTGTTCAGGAAGCGGTTGGCAATTCTCAAAGTTCACAGAATAAAATAAGTGACATTCGAAGGACTAATTTGGGAACAGCTACTCTGGAAAACAATCAAAAGAGAGTTCTTGGGATACCTGTTCAGGAGTCTGCAAGTAATTCCCAAAGTTCACAGAATAAAACAAGGGATGTTGGCAGATCTACTCTGGGAAAAAGTGATCTGCAAAGTAAAAGCTCAAAAAAATCAACCTCTGTAACATATGTTTATGCATCAGTATTGTTTGTTTTTGTAATTTTTGCTTCTTTTATTCCATTTATTCCTTATAGTTATACTGTTTCAGAACCATATACAACTACAGAAACATACTATGAAAGCGAACCTTATGAAACAACAAAAACCGAAACTTATACTGAGGCTATTCCACAAAAAATTGCTGTACAGGAAAGTGAGGGTCTATTTTCAGGCTCTTTCAACGCTAATTACAAGGAAGCAAGTAGTTATGTTAATCTTACGAACAAACAAAATAGTAAAGTTTCTATCACACTCCAGAAAACCGCTGGACCATCTTATACTGTTTTCTTTGCTCCATATAAAAATTGTATCTTAAAAGATGGTTACAAAATTATTGGTGTTTGGGGTTCAAACAGTGTAGCAGAAACAATCAACGATGAATATTATGAATTTGAGTTTGTACCTGAGATTAGCGACAGATATTGTTTAGTTGTTATAAGTTCAAATGCTGCCGAACCTGTAAAAATTGTTTACAAAGGGACTTTTACATATACAACGGCAGAAACTACATACAGTACCATTGAAAAAACAAGAATAGTACCTGTTGTTAAATATCAGAGTGTAGCGAAAACAAGACAGGTTCAAAAAACAAGAACAGTTACAAAGGAAACTCATATATCTGTATTTGAAATGTTGTCAAAGTCATGACTAGCTACTAAACAAGTGGTTTTACTAAACAATGTATTATTGAGAATTTCGGAAAACCTCGATATCTGAAAATTGTCTTATATCTTATTTATGACTAGTCGGCTAAAAAGGGAGGTTTATCGAAATCCTCTCTTGATAAAATGAATTTATGCGCTTAAAAAGGCGGAAGTCAGGTTGGAATGCGTACTTGGCTTTGTCAACAAAAATCTGCTTAAAACAGAAGAGTATCATGATTTTGAAAAATATTTTTAATTTTAGAATCAACCTCATCGATAAATCCTGAAAAATGAACATCTTCCCCTTTTATTATATACTCTACATTATCGTTTAAGAAAACATCATTCTTATTATAGACATCCGTAAGAAAAACAAGTTCTTTATCCGGATCATCAAACCATGTCCTATTTGGGTAGTTCATGTCTTTCTGGAATGGACCAGCTATAAGAATATCCACATTTCTAAGCAGTGTTTTCACATTCAAGTCAGTAGAATTTAGGAGCTTAGATGCAGAGTATCCTGAAAAACATACCACAGATAATTTAGACTCTTTTATTAATGTTGCAAAAACTCCTAATGCTTGGCTCTGCTGAAAAGGTTCTCCACCTGTGAGGGTAACACCTTCACACTCATTATCAATGCTCAGTTTTACGATATCAGCTGCAAAAGTATCAGGCTTGACAAGGATTTTGGCAACATGAGGTTGAAGAGTGGGGTTGAAGCAACCATTACATCGAATGGTGCAACCCTGTACCCAGATAACTATCCTCTTCCCGGGACCATTAGCATAGCTGCCAATTACCACATCAGCAACATTAAGTAAAGGACTTTCATCCATTAGATCACTCTGTTATATCGAATTTTATCTTTGTTTCAGAATTGCTATCGTAACTAACATGAATACTTCTTCCTGGCATGAGGAACTGTTTATTCCTGAATAGATATCTTGAAAGTGGATTTATCAGATCCCTCTCAGCAGCGTTTAGCAGACCTCTGCCGCCATGAGACATTTCAGCACGTTTTTCAAAATATGTATATATCTCATTATCAAGAAGTAGTTCAACATCAAATTTAGTGCGCACAATTTCCTGAAGCGGCTTCAATTTTCTTTTGATGATTTCCTGACGCAGATCTCGATCTTCTATCGTATTGAACACAATAATATTGTCTCCAATCCTGTTAAGTAGTTCAGGCCTTTTCAAGACATTATTAAAATGGTCCTTTACTTCTCTCATGTAACCAGAGATCATTCCATCGTAGCCTTTACCGCTGTCTACACACGAAGCGCCAATATTACTCGTAAAAATGATGATGCTCTCTGAAAAATATGCGGTAACACCTTTCCCGTCAGTAAGTCTTCCATCTTCAAATATTTGCAGGAATTTATCGAGTATTCTAGGATGAGCTTTCTCTATTTCATCAAAAAGAAGAACACTAAAAGGCTTTTCCAGAACCGCATTGATGAGCTGTCCTCCGTCTTCGAACCCTACATATCCCGGTGGTGCACCTATAAGTCGCTGGTCAGATTCTTCATGGCTATATTCACTCATATCAAATCTGATACATGCAGTTTCATCACCAAACAGGAATTCTGCAGTTGCTTTGGCAAGTTCTGTCTTTCCGACTCCAGTAGGACCAACAAAGAACAATACACCTTTTGGTTTGCTCATCTTTGCAGAGTGCTGTATCCCGGAAAGACCCATTGCAGCTTTTATAATAGTTGTGGAAACATGTTCAACAGCATGGTCTTGGCCAACTACTCGCTTTCTGAGTTCATCTTCAACGGTCATTAGTTTTCCATCAGAAAGATCTTCCCATGGTGATCTTCTCTGCCCGAATCTATAGAGATTTATTAGCTTTTCGGCTGTAAGATCGGTATTATCATGACCAAGTTTTGTAATCTGCACCATATCTATGATCTTCAATCCATCTGTCAGATCTGCCAGGTCATCTATGGTCCTACTTCTTGACTTTTCAGGATCTGATTTTAAACACATATCTTCCATATGACTTTCTAGAAACCTTATACGATCTTTTCTGTCGGGAAGTCCTAAGTTGAATAATTTTATTCTTGGTTCAGGCTGATATAACACAGGAGGTATTGAACTAAGAGTTGATGTAATTATGATAACTACACATGGAACTTTATTCACAACAGTAGACGGTTTGCCTAAACCATGGTCACCTGTCAGCAACATTCCCAGTCTTTGGAGGGAAGAGCGGTCTTCAGGAGATAGCGGTGTTTGAACTGTTCCAAAATGGAAATCCGTCCAGTCAAGAATAAACGCTGCTGGACGATCATTGATTTCCATTACAGGAGTAAGAGCAGCTATGAGTTCATCAAAATCTTTATATGAACTAACTTCTGCCTCATTGAGGTCTTCATCTGACCCAAGATCATACTCTTCTCCTTCTTCTTCTTGATCCGGATTTACTTCAAGCCATTGAGCAAATGTACGTCTTTCAGATCTCTCGCTGAATTGTAATCCTGTAATGTTGTTCCACAAACCTACTACTTCAAATCCGTTGTCTTTTAAGATCGAACGAAGATACTGAGGGAGAAGAGAGTATTTTGCTTCCTTTTGGTCAAAGAATTCATCTCTGGTGTTACCATAAAGGATAATCCCTTTTCTTATCTTAGCTTCTCTCAAAAGATTTTCCATTTGAACATTCATCTCATTTCCTCACTTTCTCATATACCTAGCTTGCTCACTTCCATATGGGAACTCCTTTGAACCCTTCTTGATCTTATCTGGATTATGCCAGGCAAACTGCTCTATCGATGATTCAATTTCATTTCCTTCATTCAGCTTTTCAATTACTCCATCTATCTCATTTTTACATGTCTGACCTGAATACCCATCAAGGTCAAAGTCAATCGCTCCTTCTAGATGTATCTGGAAAAGGACTTTTTTTCCGGAAGGAAGTTTTCCTGTAACATGTACAGCCCGCTCTTTGAGGATTGGCTTGCTGATCGAAAAGCCCTGTTCCTTAAGAATTGACACTATTTTCCGAACAGTTTCTTTCCTTATCTCTTCCTGCTCATCCATCTTGATTAGCGATTCTATTTCTGAATGAACCGATTTCAATGTCTTACCAATATTATCCGAGCTTGTTGCAGTGTTTTTCAAAGTCTCTAGTTTTGAAAGAAGCACATTTCGTTTTTCTGAATACTGTGAAGATCTTATGGTTGAAGAACTCAGTAGATCGATCGTTTGCTCTATTTTCTGATAGCTTGTTCTCCTTTCTTCAGACCATTTTTTTTCAGTGGATACAACAGTGGAGATCGATCTGTTAAGATTTCCAGAAACCTCATTGAGACTTGATAATGCCGTGTCAGGATCACTCTGGACCAATTCTTTTGCCTTGTTTATCTGACTTCTTATGGCTGAGCTATCAGATTCGAAAAAATCAGAATAATGAACATTGTTCATGTACATGTTCAATTTTGCTTCCATATTAGAGATCATTTGATTGCATTGTTCCTTAACACGTTGTTTTCTAAGCTCTTCTTTTTGCCTTGCAATCATTTCAGCTCTTAATCTTCCATTCATACTCATTTAATTCCCCTCCTCATAATTTGGGAACTGAAGTGTAAAAGAACCAGTATCAGGATCTATCATGTAAGCTGTTCTTCTTCTCTGGATCTCTTTCGCATACATTGGATCAAGATCTCTGAATTCACGATACAGATCATTTGTCATTATCATGAGATCTTTTTCAATAGCCCTTTGAATGATGAACTTATCATCTGAAACACCTGCAGGTGCTTGCGATGCTATCTTTTTATCTATATAAGGCTGAAGCTCCTCAAAATCAGGGACATCATGTCTTAAACCTGCACCAACAATAATTGTTACATCTTCAAATCCATATTTGTCCTTGAGATCATGATATGCCTGAAGCAACTGCTTTATGCTTCCTTCTCCTTTTTTGTGATCCTGTCTGGCAACATTGCTGCCGTCAATTATTATCCTTTTAATTGGCGGCGTATCCAAAATAAGTTGACTTTCTGGTTTTTCTCTCTCATCAAAAAAGTTGGATTTTACGTTCTTTAGATTCTCATCATATTTCTGAAGTTGTTCTTTTAATCCAAGGAACCTCAGATCCCCATCTATTTTCTTTCGCGCTTTTTCGCCACTTAATAAGTATGGATATACGTATTTCCAGACATCATCAGAAGAAATTTGAAGTGATTTCTCTTTCGAGAATTCCCTTTTCATATTTGCTAGCAGGAAAAGGCCAACTGGTGTGTTTTCCAGATCATCTGACCTTTTTAATAAATCGAATTCTTTTTCAAGGATGCTTTCTATAAAGGAGATTTGTATAATCCCTGCTTTTCTAAGTGAAATAAGATTATTGAATAATGTCTGTATTTGGCTTTTATCAGAAGCCATTGTGACATTGGATGGAAAATTTTCCCTGATCAGTGTGTCAATGTTGAATATATCATCAAAAGCCTGAAAGGCATTCTTTAGAGAAGATATTTCTTTTGCCAACTTAGAATTAAATAAGTCCCAGTTTATGGAGCCGGATTTAATTGTTGCTAATGTCTTTAAGGTATATTCTTTTGGTTTATATCCATGTTTATAAAGGAATTTATAAATTTCAAGTAGTTCATCGCTCTCTAAATTATCAGTTTGTCCTTCAAGGCCTTCATTGATCCTTTTTAAATATTTTTGTTTGATGGACGGATCAAAAACATCAATAGCTTCATAAACTTCCTCGACATCTCTTTTCTTTGAAGGTCTTGGCAAAGTACTTAGGTATTTATCCGCCTTTTGTTCGAGGTCGGGTAATAATTCTGCTATTCCTTCTATAAGAATCTTTGAAACATCATTTTTATCTGAATTGAGTTTGTTTTGCAGTCTTTTAATTTGTTGATACGAATCAGTATTGATCAATATCGCTTCATTAATCGACTTCCAGGTACCATCTTTGATCCCAGTACCTTTTTCAACAATTTCTTTTACACGTTCAAGATATGGTTCTCTACAATGCAAAATGGTCTTTTTATCAAGATCTACAAGATCAATAAGACCTAAATGTTGCAATATTGACTTGTACACTGGTGCATTTGATGTTGCCTTGGTATCAAATGAAGGCAAACGATCTCTTAATCGTTCTATTTCTTTTAAGGCATTTTTTGATGATTTTTCATCCTTTATAGGACCGATATTTATAGAATCCAAAATCTTATTAAAATTACTCTCATCAGGCTTTAAGAAATATTTTCCAATAGCAACTGAGAGTTTTTCAGCGATGTTATATTCTGAAATTGAAAGCAGATGATAAATCTCATTTTCAAATGCTTCGACACCTTTTGTCTGTTCCAGGACGTATAATGGTATATTATATCCACTAGCTTCAATGAAATAAACACTTGCAGCAAGTTGGTTAGAAATTATACTTCCAGAATTAACGTGAGCTTTAGTCCTGGGAACAAATAACTCAACAGAAGTAGGCACTATAATGGAACCTTGATCATTTGTTTTAATCTCAAAGTTCGAATCATCATACAAATGAACTATTATATCAGGTTTTGTTTTGTTTCTCTTTATATGATCAATATCTGCGGTATTTGAATTTATCAGCCATTTGGGTTGAGATGCCAACATCTCATCTATAAGGAGGGTCCTATCTGTGAGGGAATACAGTCTTGTATCACCAAGATTATGGCATTGTTTAACCGGAATTCCAGTAAATTCAGAAGCTGCTTTTTCATAATCGAGCAGATGTTGTTTAAGACCACCATTTATTACCAACTTGTCTTTGAATATCCTTTTCAGACGGAGATTATATTCTTCTCCAAAAGGATTTTTAATAATATCCAAATCCAAGCCACTGTTTTTTAAGAATACTTTTATCTCTACATCCACAATTCTTCTTTGGAGATCTTTTATTAAAGGAGATTCTACTGATTCACCTTTCTCAAGAAGTTTTAGAGATTTAATGTGTTCATTGATTAATTTTTCCGGTATGTGTACAGGCATTTGATCCATATCAAAATCAGACTCTTCAAACAGATCATCAAGATCACGTGTTTCTATATTGTTTACACCAACAAACCACTCTTTTGAGTGTGGCTCATAATATATCGGGACATTAAAAGATCGTGGATCACTAACCATCTCTCCTTTTCTGTAAAGTTTTTGTCCCAATTCCGTTACATCATAAACACCACTATGAACCGGAGACAAAACCCCAAGGGTAGTAAGATATTTTGAAACATGCTCAAGGAACTCTACCTTTTCAATTCCAAATTCAGTCCCAATCTCTTTAATAGTTGGTTTGGGGTCATCGAGTTCAGAAAGAGGAGCCAGCAATGCCCATTCAAGTAAGTGCATCTTTCTTTTTTTGATTGCCTGAACATCAATGTTCACTTTTACGATATCAAGTCTGCTACTTATATTTTTTAATAGGAAATCAGATCTCATCAAAGTATCTGCACTACTCATTGCACCTCATACCCCCTTACATAATATTTACCTGAACTGCAGCTTTTTGCAGCGTTTAATATTTCACCATATGATCTGCGGGAATCTTTCTTTCCATCATGGTCGATCTCAACCTTTACCTGTTCAAACGTCCTACCAGAACCCACTATTACTAACAAAGACTGAGCTCTTGAGAATGCGACATTAATTCTTCTGAATTCTTTCACAAAACTTGTAGGTCCATTTTTTTCTGGAGATGAAACCAAACTTACTATTACTACAGTACTTTCCATACCCTGAAAACGATCAACCGTACCGATCTTTAATTTCAGATTTCTGATTAGTCCCTGTTCCTTAAGTTTCTGTTCTATTTTCTTTAATTTTCTGACCTGTCCTGAATAAAATGAGATAAGAGCAACATCATGAATTCGCGTTTCACCCTGGGAATCCTGAATTGCAAGCTGATCACTAAAAGATAAAAGAAGTTTTTCGATTGTTTCAACTTCAAAAGAATTATATCTGGACTTATATTTCCCTTCCTCTTTTTCTTCGTAATTAAGTACGATCTTTTCATCTATCATTTTGTGACTGGTGTCAACCCAGATAAGATGAGATGAAGTTGAGGAGAGGTCTCCTCCGTTTTTGCCTTTTATTGTAAGTCCATGTTTTCTCTTTTGCTCTGGATCCTGAATCCCGCATTCAAGTTTATAGCCATCTGGATAGAACTGGTTGATCGCATTCATAATGCTTGGATGCATTCTGTATTGTATTGTCAAACGTGCCTTCAAGAAATCTTCTGCATCCTCGAACATTTCTTTGAAGTAGGATGTTGTTACGAGGTTTTTGTACCGTTCTACCATTTTTTTGATATCTTCTACATCACTTTCTGTTACAGGAAGTTCATCATCCTTTGAATCCAGTTTGTACAACGGTGGCAACTGCTGATGATCACCAACAAGAATTATCTGCTTGCCAAGAAGCATGGGCATTAAAAGTTCAGGAGGTGTGGCTTTAGAAACTTCATCAATGATAACAAGATCAAAGTTCCTCCCTTCTTTACCCCAGAATTTGAATTTCCCGGTTTCAGTACAAGTTGCTCCTACAACATTTGCAAGGTCAATATACGTGTCCTTTAAGGATTCATATTCTTCTTTGGAGGCTGTGTCTATTCTTTTCACCCATTCAGATTGCAAATCTATCCATCGTTTAGATTTGTTTAGCTCCTCTTTATTGTTAGATCTCTGGGTTTCAAGTGTTGACTTTATGTATTGTAATGCATTTTCATCGATTTTGAAATCACTTTCAAAAAGGCCGGATTTAAATAGTATTTTCGAATTATCCCCGATATCCATTGTAATTTTATCAAGTATTTTTTCAATATGATCAATTTCATTTTCAGCTTTTTTTCTTGATGATAGCAAAGCATCTAGCTGTGACTCTAGATTTTCATTTTCTGTTGTTATTCTCATCAAGTCTGCTTTATTGTTGGCGAGTTTATCTTTTAAATGAAGTTCATCAGAAATCTTAAAAGAAGCACTTGTAATTATTTTTAAGGTGGTACCCATTTGAGTAATTACAGATTCAAACTCTCTGGCAGGTTGAAGAGATGTTTGAAGAGTTCCTATCTGCTTTTGCAAATCTGAAGATTCTGTCAACCTAAGGATGTCCTGCAAAGAAGTGAAATGAAGTCTCAATTTAGAAAGTGCATCTCTCCACAAATCCCCTAATCTCAGCTCATTGTTCTTCTTTTTCAGATCGTTTATCGTATTATTTATAGTAATTAACTCTGTTGAAAGTTTTCCCATTTCTTCTGGATCTGTCATCCCGGCTATTTCGCCGACAATTTCTAACTTTTTTAATTCCAGCTCTTTGATCTCATCATTTTTTAGATAATCAAGTTTTGAAATGAGGTCTTTTAATTTATTCATTTCATCAAGAGAAGTGGATAGATTTGTAGAACTGAGATTCTCTATGTAGCTCAGGATCTCACCAATATCAAGTACATCAAGCTGCTTTTCTATTTTGATCCCAGCATCATCGAACAATTTTTTTATCTCAACCTGTAGTAAGGGAAGTGTTTCAGGGAGAACGTGTGTAAACGCCACAAAGTCTTGCTGTACTGGATACACACCTTTCTGGTCTACATTCTGCAGAATAGATATTTGCTTTTGCAATGAATGTATCTCTTCTTTCACAATCTGTTTTCTGGAATGTTTTTCTTCGAACTTTACATTGAGATCATTAAGTTGTTTTTCAGTAGTTCCTTTTCTTTTTATTTCTTCAGACCTTAACTTAAAACACCTTTCCAGATTTTTGACAGTTTGCTCAGAACTTTCCATGTCGAATATCTTTTTCTTGTTTTCATCAACGGTATTCCTTACATTTTCTTTTACTGATTGGAACCACTTTGGAACCACATTTTCTTCTACAAAATCCTGACCTTCTTCCGTTGTCCTTTTTCCAATTCTGATAGGCATTATTTCTGATTTTTTCGTAGTCAATCTGCTAAGTGCATTATCCACTGCAAGGTTTGATTGTGATGCAAGGAGAACCTTTCCACCTCTGAGAACTGTTTGATAACAAAGCTCTGCAATTACAGTTGTTTTTCCTGTTCCTGGTGGTCCCTGTATCAAACTGATGTCTGGTGAATTCAATGATACTGATAAAGCTTGCAATTGAGAATCGTTTAAACTTGTTTCTACAAGGCTATCCGGCCTAACTTCTTCAGTCCTCGAAGGAGTTCTTGACTGGGTTATGTCAAAAATGAAGTCCTCCAGTTTTGGATTAGATGCACTTCCTTCTTTTAATCTTTTGATGGCTTTCTTCTGGAGAATCACCGGAAGTTCATCCGAAAATAATGAATTTACAAAAAGACCTGCTGAAGGCAATTTGTCTAAAGGGTCTGCTTTGATCTTTTGCTTTTCTTTTGTGTTATTGTCCTGATCAGAATCAAAAATATATTTTTCAGATAATTCTATCTCTACATCAAACCATTCATTCGTGTCGTTTTTCTTTTTATCAGGAGTGATCTTCTTCTTAATAATTCTGACATCTTTTATTGTCCCTAGATCAATAGGGTCTTCCGTGTCTTCGCCCGGTTTCCATTTATTATCTGTTGGAACAGGGTGATTTAGAAGCCTTACCTCATCATCTATATAAAAACTCTTCAGTGCATTATCTGAACATGACAAAGATGAAAGAGATATTGTTGCAGTATGTGAACTAGTGCGTGTGATGTTATTGTAGGCAATCCACGCTTGTTTGTTCCTCACAATAGACAAATATAGATCTAGATAACCTTCCCATTCTTCCAAACGTTCTTCAAGGTTTTTTCTTCGGGGTGTTAACTTCAGCATCCAACTAAAGTCTTCCTTGTTCATGAATGTGGAATCCGGAAGATCACTATTGTCATCGTCGATCACAAGGACCGGGCCTTCAATCAAACCTTCTGTGGGAAGACATCCACGCGGTACTCTTTGAAGATATATTTTTTTTACTCTTAGTCTTCCTGCTTTTCTGTCACATTCAAACACAACTGCTTGATCGTTGAATACATAAGCATCATGCAGTCGAATATCAGGCCTGATCCTTAATCTCCAAAAGCCATAATTATCATTGTCCTGGTCTTTAATTGTTACATTCTCGACCAGAAATGATACTGTTTTTGAATCTAGTTCTTTTATGAGTTCGATCAATCTGGCTTTGACGGCTTTCTCATTAGGTTTTCTATTTCTTGCAGTATCTATTCCAAGAGCATTTGCTGTATCAAGATCTATATTATAGCACTTGATAGCATCTTCATTTAACAGAAGTCTAATATCCATTTTTTTTGAAGGTATATTATTAAATGTTGAACTTAGATCCCCAAAATCTTGCACCGAAATAGAACCAACCATTTTTCATTCCTCTGCTAAAATATCAAAGAATAAACATATAGTTTCTAAAGGACAATATTCAAATGTAAATATATTCTCATAGTATGTGATTAAACATATATGAGGATTCTGATTAACCCTCTGTTTTTATGTCACCATAAATTTGAAGTGACATTTCTTCTATCCAGCTCTGTTTTTGCTTCATTTCTTTCATTTTTCCATTGCTTATGCAAACAATCCCACAATCAAAATCATATGACCAAGTTTAAATAAATTTAGGTTGAATTATATGCTGCCCATGAAGCTGGAAGAAAGATTAGAACAATTGAAGGAACAGGTCCAGAGCGATGATTTTCTAAAAGCCAAAGGACTTGGTAATGAAGTTCCTTTCTGGATATTCGATTATCCTCCGGATAAAGAATTGCTGATAAGGGATACCATCCTTAAGATCAACTCGTCTTTGGAGAAGAGATCCATTAACGTTCTAATGCTGGACCTGTATGAGATCTGCCTAGAGCTCATAGAGAGTAAAATAAAATTAGAACAGGTCGATCAGTTCGAAGAGAAAAAGGGTTCTGATGAATTACTCAAAAAATTAAAACTTATGCTTAAGCCCGAAATACTGAAAAATGCCATTCAGACAAAAATGGAGAAAAATGGGAATTTCCAGATGATCTTTCTGACAGGTATCGGTAAGGCCTGGCCGATAGTGCGTTCACATTCCATTTTAAACAATCTGCAGCCTGTTTCAGGTAATATTCCTCTTATCGCCTTCTATCCCGGAAAGTATAGTGGTTTTGACCTTAGTTTGTTCGGTAAGTTCAAGGATGCGAACTATTATCGTGCCTTCAGGCTGATCAATGACGGAACTGATCCTTAGATATCCTCAACAATAAAATGTGATCGATATGACTGCTGCAATAAAGATACATGATCTATTCCAAAAAGACATCAGACGAGAGATCAATGGTGTTATTAAAGTAGATCAATATGATGAAGACAGCGTATATACTGAACTGGATGAATATGTTGTAACCAAAGAGACATTGAAGCATCTGGATACCTTTTTTGACAGGTATCTCCACGCAATGTCCGAGCCTACCGATAAGACCGGAGTATGGGTCTCAGGTTTCTTCGGGTCCGGTAAATCTCATTTTATCAAGATGTTGTCCTACCTGCTGGAAAACCAGGTAGTTAAAGGTAAAAGTTCACTGGATTTCTTCAGGGAGAAAATAGATGATCCTCAGTTACTGAATACCATTGAGAAAGCTGTTACTTTCGGAACTAAGGATGTAATTCTCTTCAACATTGATTCAAAGGCGAACACGTTGAACAGAAGCGATGAGCTGATCGTGAACATTCTCATGCGGGTGCTCAATGAGAAAAGGGGTTTCTATGGGGATGTGCTATGGATCGCTGATATGGAAGAGGACCTTGTGAACAAGGGCCTGTATGATAAGTTCAAGGATGAGTTCAGGCAGCTCAATGGGGAATCCTGGGAAGAGAAAAGGGATACTTATGTTTTTGAGCAGGATCATATCATTGAGGCGCTTGTAAATTGTGATTACCAAAGCAAGGAATCTCTTGAAAGGCTTTTCCAGTCCGATGGCAGTACTTATCACTTCAGTGTGGAGAAGTTCGCTGAAAAGGTGAAGAAATATTGTGATTCCAAGGGTAAGGACCATCAGGTCATCTTCCTGATCGATGAGATAGGGCAGTATATTGGCGAGAACAGTGATCTGATGCTGAACCTGCAGACCATTGTTGAGGAACTGGGTACGAAACTTGCAGGCAAAGCATGGGTGGTCGTTACTTCACAGGCTGACATTGATGCTGTGACCAAGGAAAAAGTGAAAGGTTATGACTTTTCGAAGATCCAGGGGCGTTTTGATACACGTCTGAGCCTTTCCAGTGCCAATGTGGACGAGGTCATCAAAAAGAGGATACTTGCGAAGAAACAGGTCTATGAGGAGACTTTGTCCTTATATTACGAGGAAAAGAAGACCATTCTCAAGAACCTGCTGACCTTCTCCCCCGGTGGGGCTGAAATGAAGCTGTACAAGGGGAACGATGATTTTGTGGACGTGTATCCCTATGTGCCTTACCAGTTCTTTATTCTGCAGAAGGTATTCGATAAGATAAGGCAGACCGGTTTTACAGGGAAGCATCTTGCAAAGGGTGAACGCTCCATGCTCAGTGCTTTCAAGGAGGCTACTGAACAATATGCTGAAGACGACATGGGAGTTCTGGTGCCGTTCTATACGTTCTACAGCACCATTGAGAGCTTCCTTGATCCTATAATTACCCGAACCATCGAGCAGGCAAAGGATAATGATTGTCTTGAGGATGGGGACTGTGATGTGCTGAAGATCCTTTTCATGATACGGCATGTGAAGGAGCTGCAGCCAAGCCTTGACAACCTGGTGGTGTTGTCGGTATCACACGTGGATGGAGATAAACGTGATCTGAAGAACAGAATTGCCGGATCACTGCAAAGGCTTGAGAGCCAGACCTTGATACACAAATCCGGAGATCGGTACTATTTCCTTACCAATGAGGAGCAGGAGATCAACAGGGAAATAAAGAATATCGATATCGAGAAGCACAAGATCCTTGATGAGATATTCGAGTATGTATTTGAGTCCAATGAGATATGCCCGGCAAAGCATAAGGACTACAAGTTCAACAAGGCGATTGACGATAAAACTAAACCTGTGGCTGGTGCGGATCTTACCATAAAGTTCCTTACCCCTCTTTCTGATGATGTGCTAAGAGGCAGTAGCCAGCGGTCACTGTACGGCGACAATCTGAGCAATATAGATTCCACTGACACTCTTCTGTTCATCACTCCTCCGGATTCCGAGTTTGTGGACCAGATACGCAATTACCTGAAGATCGATAAATATCTCAAGCAGAACACTTCCAATACCAATATAGGTGAGGTCAAGGAGATCCTCAGCAACAAGAGAAGCGATGAGGAAAACCTGCGTCTGGCTGCAAAGAAATCTATGGAAAGAGGTATTTCCGAAGCCAGGGTCTTTGTGGATGGCAAGGAAGTCACAAGTATTGAGAAGAAGAATCCAAAAGAGAGAATAAAAGATGGTCTGGACCTGCTCTTTGAGAACGTATACAAAAAGGCAGGTTACGTGACCAGGGATTTCGAATCTGACAGTGAGATCTTAAAGGTGCTGCAGGCTGATGACCTTGAAAAATTCGGATTTGGAAGATCAGATACCAATAAGCTTGCTCTTAAGGAAGTTCTCGATCACCTTAATATAAAACACCAGAGGAATGATAGCGTTGTCCTGCAGGATCTCAAGGATAAGTTCAGGCGCAAACCTTACGGATGGAAGGAGCTTACTGTATCGGGTCTTGTAGCCACGCTGTTCGCAAGTGATGAGATTAAGCTGAGGTACCAGAAGACGTATCTCGTTCTCAAGAAACCCAATGCTGAAGAAGTGGTAAGATACCTTACAAGAAAGGATTACGCTGATAAGCTTGTGGTGGAGATTCGTGAAAAAGCGAATGCAGAGGTCATGAGAATAATCAGGTCGATCCTGAGGGAGGTATTTGATAAGACAAATATCCCTGAGAAGGAGAACGATCTCTTTGATTTCACACATTCTCTGCTCAATGATGAGTTCATCAAGATAGAGCAGATATCAGGTAAGTACGAAGAAGAAAAGAGATTCCCCGGAAAGGATGAGGTCAAAGCCTATGCTGGTTTCCTCAAGCAGATACTCAATACCACAGACCCATCTGCTTTCCTGCAGAAGATATCCGATGAAAAGGAAGAGTTGGTGAAATTGCGGTATGATGTTGAACCTGTCATCTCGTTCTTCGGGGGTCAGCAGGTGGAGATCTTCAGGCGGCTTTTGAAGAAGGTCGATAATTTTACCCGAGACAGGCAGTTCATGGACGATGAAACAAAGTCCAAAGTACAGGATGTTGAAGCAATCCTGAGATCAAAGGAACCATATTCCGAGATCAAGTCACTGCCACCGCTGGAAGCAAGCATTGAAACTGCACTTACTGCTGCGCTTGAAACGTTAAAGGAAAAGGCTTTCAAAGAAATTGATTCGATAACAATCGAATTACAAAAATATATGGCATCTTATGCGGAATTGGATCAAGCTTTCAGGGATTTGATGCTGAAGCCTTTCAATCAGCTGAAGGAGAATATTACACAGGCCGGGGACTGTGTGTTCGTGCAGGCGCAGTCCACGACATTGAAGTCTTTCCATGAGCACGCCTATGAAAAAATAAAGCGACAGCTCCAAACCATCAGGGAGAAGAAAACGGATGAGGATAAGGAGCAGATTGTTCCAGTCAGATCAACAAGGGTCATCAGAGATGTATCTGTTTTCAAAACCAAAGATATCATCAGATCTGAAGAGGAACTGGACAAATACCTCAAAGAGTTGAAGGCCGAATTACTTAAAATGCTGGAAACAGACGATTTCAAGGTGCTGTGATCATGGATAAGGCAAGCATCATCAGGTTTTCGGATACTGTGAGGGAAAAGCTGCACCAGGAGGTTACCGGCAGGGCTGCTTTCTACGGTATTCATCCAAAAGAGATCCTGCCCGTGGATTCCGAACATGAGGATTCCATAGTTATTGGTGGTAAGGTATATAATAAGAAGATCAAGGACCAGAGGGAGAAACTGGCCAGGGAGATCAAACATAAGGGCTATCAACAGGTGATGGATGAGGTCACATACACCTGGTTCAACCGTTTCGTTGCCCTGAAGTTCATGGAGGTCAATGGTTACCTTCCTGTAAAGGTGTTCACTTCTGATGATGCTGACAGGAATGAGCCTGGGATCATCACACACGCTCTTGAACTGGACTTCCTTGATCATGATGTTGATCATGTGCTTGACCTGAAGGCTGAGAATCGGGATGAAGAGCTGTACAAGTACCTCATCCTGAAGTTGTGCAATTACCTGCACAGCACTATGCCTTTCATGTTCGAGAGGATAGAGGACTACACTGAGCTATTGTTCCCTGAGAAGCTGCTTCATGTTGATTCTATTGTGAAGGACATTAACGGGATCATTCCGGAGGATGACTGGAGAGAAGTGGAGATAATCGGCTGGATATACCAGGATTATATCGCTCCCAAGAAGGACAAGGTGTTCAAGGATCTGCAGAAGAACGTCAAGATCAGCAAGGAGAATATTCCTGCAGCGACCCAGTTGTTCACACCTCACTGGATCGTTCGTTATCTTGTGGAGAATTCCCTGGGTCGTTTGTGGATGCTCAACCGTCCTAATTCCCGGCTGTTCGAGCAGATGGACTATTATATCAGGCCCGAGCAGGCTGAAACGGATTTCCTGAGGGTCAATTCCCCTGAGGACATCAAGGTATGCGATCCTGCCTGTGGTTCAGGACACATGCTGGTGTATGCTTTTGACCTGTTGTATGCCATTTACGAGGAAGAGGGCTATGACCATTCCGAGATACCTGAAAAGATCCTGACCCATAATCTCTTTGGCATCGAGATCGATAAACGTGCCGGGGATCTGGCAGCTTTTGCACTTACCATGAAGTCAAGGGAAAAGAACCGTAACTTCTTCCGCAAGCCTGTGCAGCCCAATATATGCGTTCTGGAAAGCATTGCTTTTGAGGATGATGAGCTTAGATCATACTTAGCAGCCATTGGCAGCAATCTATTTACCACTGACTTGCAACGTACCCTGCGCCAGTTCGAGGAGGCTGACAACTTCGGTTCTCTTATACGTCCTGCCACCACAAGCATATCAGAGATCCGGCAGATGCTAAGCGAGAAGAATCTCTCCGGTAATCTCATTCTCTTCAACACTCATCAGAAGGTACTGCAAGCTCTGAAGCAGGCAGACTACCTTATCCCCAAGTATCATGTGGTGGTTGCCAATCCGCCGTATATGGGTGGCAAGGGGATGAATGCAAGGCTTAAGGACTTTGCTCAGGATAATTATCCTGACAGTAAATCTGATTTCTTTGCTATGTTCATTGAACGCAACCTTGACCTTGCGATGCAGAAAGGTATGGTGGCGATGATCACTATGCAGAGCTGGATGTTCCTTTCTTCCTATGAGAAACTGCGGGAGGGTATTCTGGACGATCATACCATTCTGTCAATGGCACATCTGGGACCTCGGGCTTTTGATAGTATCGGCGGCGAGGTTGTCTCTACTACGGCTTTTGTTATTGAGAATGCACAGCATCCTGATTATAAGGGAGCTTATATCCGGCTTGTGGATGGGAACTCTGAGGCAGAAAAGGATACATGGCTACGTGAGGCCATCATGCAGGTAAGAAACATTACCCAGCAAACGGAGGCTCAATGAATCCCCCTATTTCCCAGCTCATCACCATGCCTGAGGGGAAGACGCTGGAGTTCAAGCGCGACATCTCTTCGCCAAAGAACATCATCAAGACGCTTGTAGCATTTGCCAACACTGCCGGAGGGCGTTTGCTGATAGGAGTAGAAGATGACACCAGAGAGGTGCGGGGGGTAGAGAATCCCCTTGACGAGGAAGAACGCCTGTGCGACCTTATAGCTGATGGTATATTGCCACGTTTGGTACCTAATGTGGAGCTTATATCTGTTGAGGATAAGACCCTGCTGAGTGTGGAGGTGTATCCGAGCGGGCAGCGTCCTCATTGGGTGAGGAAGGAAGGACTTGATGAGGGTGTGTATGTACGGCTGGGCTCTACTAACAGGAAAGCTGACAGGGAACTTATTGCAGAGCTGAAGCGTACCGCTACAGGTACTTCTTTTGATGAATTGCCTTTGACTGATCTTAGTGTGGAAGCACTGGATATAGTAGCAGCGAAGCAATTGTTCAAAGGGAAGCGTGAGCTGGGTGAGCGAGAGATACTATCTTTGAAATTGGTCACAGAGGCACAGGGACACTTGGTTCCAACCATTGGCGGGGTGTTACTTTTTGGGAAAGAGCGTGAAGAACGCTTTCCCGATGTCTGGATACAATGCGGTCGTTTTGAGGGCATTACAAAAAGCGTGATCTTTGATCATATCGAGATACATGAGCATTTGCCAATAGCTGTAGAGCATGTCATAGATTTCATTAAGAAACATTCCATGCGAGGTGCAGATCTTTCACAGATCAAGCGACGGGATGTGTGGAGCATTCCTCTTGATATTGTGCGTGAGGCTGTCATAAATGCGATAGTGCATGCTGATTATTCGCAGATAGGCGCTCCGCTAAGAGTTGCCATCTATGATGACAGAGTGGAGATAGAGAATCCTGGAATCCTTGTGCCAGGTATGACCGTTGAGGATGTCAAACAAGGTGTATCCAAGATACGCAACCGTGTTATTGCCCGTGTTTTCAGGGAACTGGGCCTTGTTGAACAATGGGGCAGTGGTGTTCCGCGTATCTTAGAAGAGGCAGAGGCTTTGCAATTGCCAGAACCTAAGATCGAAGAGATAGGAATGAGAGTTCGTTTTACTATCTATCTGAAAGGGTCAGCAACCATACCTCCATCTAAGGGACCAAGTAGGGACCAAGTAGGGACTAAGTGGGGACCAAGTGAGGATCAAGTAGGGACCAAGTTTGAATTAACTACCGAGCATATCAAGGTCTTGCATGCCTGCATTGAAGACTCTGGAATATTGGAACTGATGAGCGTTACCGAGCGCAGTAACAGGACCAAGTTCAGGAACAATGTCCTGATGCCATTGTTGTCGAATGATCTTATCGAAATGACCATTCCCGAAAAACCCCGCAGTAGCAAGCAGAAATACCGCCTGACGGCTAAAGGGCAGACATTCTTAACCCAGGAACAGAAGGGGGAGAATGGATGACCTCCCAGCACCATGTTAGTGAACTTGATGCCATAAATGGCACTAAGTCACGGCCTAAGCTGCGGCCCAGGTCACAGCCCGAGTCGGGACCAAGTTGGGACCATGTGGGGACTAAGTCAGGACCAAGTAGGGACCAAGTAATATTTCATACACCGACCCAGTTAGCGACCCAGTCGTCGATCCAGTTGCATAAGCTTTCATCTTCACTGAATTTTATCAAGTCTGTTACCAAACAAGTAGGCGAACATGTAACCGAACAAGTATCCGCTACAAACCACAGAGAGCACAGAGGACACAGAGATATTGCGGATGAAATCACAAATCTGCAAATTCATCACAAACCGTGTGATGAATTGACTACTCAACAGATTATCGATACAATTTGCTACCCACTGGGTCGCGAATTAAAAACTGCTTTTAATCCTCAAGTTGATCACATTATAGGTATAATAGAGGTTAATTATGACAACTGATACTAATTCATCAACCAATCCCATCCCTAACTTCTACCACGCCTCTGCGGCTGATTTCAAGAAGATTCCCGGGAGTCCGATTGCGTATTGGGTGAGTGAGAAGGTAAGAGATGCATTTTCAATAGGAACGCCACTTTCCAACTTAAACGTCCCTAGGCAAGGTTTTGCAACCGGCAACAATGACGTATTTTTAAGGATGTGGTCAGAGGTTCAAATATCTAATATTGGCTTTAATTGTGTAGACAATAATGATTCAGTTGCAAGTGGTCGTCGATGGTTCCCTTGCAATAAAGGGGGAACTTTTAGAAAATGGTATGGTAATAACAATATTATTGCTGATTGGGAGAACGATGGAGAAAGAATGAAAAAGTTTAATGGATCTGTGATTCGTAATCCTAATTACTACTTTAAAGAAGGTATAACTTGGTCCACAATCAGCAGTTCTAAACTTTCGATGCGTTATTCTTCTACAGGATTTTTGTTTGAAACTAAAGGTTCTGTCTGTTTTCCTCTCGATGATAATCCTATTGGATATTCCTTGGGCTTGATGAATTGCAAAGTTGTTGAAAAACTCTTATTGACAATTTCACCAACGTTAGATTTTCACGAAGGTCCCATAGGAAAAACTCCTGTAATAGTTTCTCAAGAAAATCGAGTTTCAAATATAGTGACAATTTTAGTAAAAAGCGCTAAAGATGACTGGGACTCCTACGAAACCTCCTGGGATTTCACTACCCTCCCCCTCCTCCAATCTGAATACCACCAGCCAACCCTCCGTGAAACCTACAACAAACTCCGTGCTCACTGGAAGGAAATGACACTGGAGATGCAGCGGCTGGAGGAAGAGAACAACCGTATTTTCATAGAAGCCTATGGCTTGCAGGATGAACTTACACCGGATGTGCCGCTGTCGGAGATCACGCTGACCTGCAACCCGCATTATAGGTATAATGGGGATAAGAACGAGGAGGAACTTGAAGCTCTGCTGCTTACGGATACGATAAAGGAGTTCATCTCCTATGCTGTGGGATGCATGTTCGGAAGGTATTCACTGGACAAAACGGGACTGGTGCTCGCAAATCAGGGTGAGAAGATAGGGGTTTATCTGAAGCAAGTGCCTGAGCCGAGCTTCATGCCGGATGCGGATAACATCATACCCATACTTGAGGACGAATACTTTGAGGATGATATTGTGGACAGGTTCAAGGAGTTCCTCAAGGTTACATTTGGAAAGGAACAACTTTCAGAGAACCTGGATCTCATTGCTGAGGCTCTGGGGGGCAATGGTAAGAAGTCCTCCGAGGCTGTGATACGGGAATATTTCGTGAAGTCCTTCTACAAGGACCACCTGAAGATGTACAAGAAAAGACCGATCTACTGGCTGTTCACTTCAGGCAAAGGCAGGGCTTTCAATGCGCTTGTTTACATGCACAGGTACAACAGGGAGACGCTTGCCAAGATGAGGACCGATTACCTGCTGGAGCTTGAGGGTAAGCTGGATGCTAAGAAAGAGACGATAAAGTCGGATATCGGCAAGGATGCGCAGGAGAAAGCAAGGCTCAAGAAGATGATCGATGAGCTCATGGCTTATGATGAAGTGCTGAAGAACAAAGCCGATGCTTATATTGAGATCGATCTGGATGACGGGGTTGTGGTGAATTACGCGAAGTTCGAGGGGCTGGTGGAGAAGATATGAATCTGATTATTCATTTTACTTGTGACTTTATAAACTTGTAGTTGTTGATACAATGAATGAACTAAAACATAATTTAATGCAAAAATTCCAGATTTCTGACAGACTTGACATATCAGTTGAAGAAAAATTGCATACAGAAGACGAGGCATTACCAACAATTGATAGAAGTGAATTTGCAAGAGATAGGGATCGCATTCTATTTTCAAGAGCTTTCAGAAGGTTGCAACATAAGGCCCAAGTATTTTCAAATGAGACCGGTGACCACTATAGAACCAGGTTAACACACACCTTAGAAGTATCTCAAATATCTCGAAGTTTAGCTCTTTATTTACAAGCTGATGAATATCTTGCTGAAGCAATAGCAATAGGGCACGATATTGGACATACCCCATTTGGGCATCAAGGAGAACGAGTTTTAGATGAAGTCATGATGGGAAAAGATAATTTAGGCGTAATAAAATACCATTTTGATTTTGGGGGATTCAAGCACAATTTTAATAGTTTACGCGTACTGGATGTTGTCCAATTAAAATTTGAAAACTATGATGGATTAAACCTTTCATGGCAGGTTTTGGAAGGAATATTAAAGCATACTAAAATAAAGAGAACCGGTTCAGATGCAAATAAAGTAAAGTCTTGGGACATCAAGCGCTTTATTGGGCATTCTTCTTTAGAAGAAAGACTTTATTTAAACTATAATCATTCAGTCACTCTTGAAGGTCAAATTGTAGCAATAGCAGATGAAATTGCTCAAAGGCAACATGATATCGATGATGGACTTAGGAATGAGAAGTTGAGGATGGATGTGAATGAGATATATGAAAAAATACTAAAAATTTGCCAAGAAATAATCGATGAAGATACAACCAAATCAAAAGAACAACATACTAAGGAAATAAAACTGCTGATTAATCTTAAAGAGAAATTAAGTGTGAACAGTAAATCTAGCAATAACTTGTTTAAAAATGATTCGTTGGTAAGAGATATAATTGACTATTTCATTCGTGATGTACGCGATACCACTCTCAATTCAATCAAAGATTATGTTGAATTAACGGACGACAAAGGTAGAAAAATTCTGGCAGCAAACAAAAAACTTGTAGACTTTTCGCCAGTTGGTCAAGAATTTAATGACAAACTCGAATCACTAGTCAAGAATAGAATATTGAATTCATATGAAGTTAACAAGTTTGATGGTAAATCTCGTTTTATTATAAGACAACTTTTTAAAGCATATTATACAAATCCTCTTCAAATGCCTTCATATGCATTGTACAGGCTTCAAAAGAACTTAATACAAAATACTAACAATTGTAAGATTAAACTTTTACTCGAAGATAGAACTACAACTGACATGAAAGATATTGATTTGAAGACTATGAATCGACCTAAAGTGAAAGCTTTAATAAATTCATTGAAGTTGGAAGAATTAAGTTCTAGTGTAGAAATTCCAGGTGATTTAAAAGATTTATTTCAAGAATCTAATATTGAAGATGGATTTAACAAAGAATTCTATCAAAAATTAAAGGACTTGAACGAAGGAAAAGTCAATGATGGTCCTGCAGAAACAGCCTTTTTAAAGTGCTTACTTGAAAATCATTACATGTATATTGCTACAATTTGTGATTATATAGCTGGTATGTCAGATAATTATGCCAAAAAAGAATATAAGGAACTTTATTTGGTAGATTGAAAATAATATCATTTTTGCTAATTGGACGTCCGACAATGTTAAACCCCGAAAAGACCACCCAGAGCATACTTAAGAAGTTCGAAACACTCAGCGACTTCGAGAAGAGGAAGATCGTCTTCTGGTATGATAAGGACAGGACCGCAGATGAGGACGGTCTTGCACACATACGCGGTGCTCTGGTCCAAAAGGGGATAAAGCTTCACATCCTGCACAACAATTTCTTTGCCACAAAGAAGCTGCTGGAAGCCGATGATACGCAGTCCAGCTATCTTGTTTATTCAGGTGAAGCAGAAAGGGACCCCGAATCCAACTGGCTGCTGGACATACAGCTCTATTCCTCGCGGTTCGAGAACAGCAGGATATCGGAAATCAAGAGCGAGTTCGAGATAGAAGGCTATGATCTAGACAAGTTCCTGGACAAGCACCAACAGTTCTTCGCAAGTAAGAAAAGGGTCGTACCGTTCAGGAGAATGTATCAGCCGGACTGGAAGGAAGAAGAGTTCATACTCGGGTTCCTGGCAGTATTTTCCGGCTCTGCGACCACGGACCTGAAAGAGATAGTACGCAAGATCCTCATAATTTCCCTTGAAAAAAGCACCAATACAGCATGGGAAGATATCTCAAAGTTTGGTCTTGCCGATGATTTCTGGAGTATGATGCACAGATACTTCGGATACCAGCCAGAAGAGCCTACACTAAGGAAGCTGTTCCTGAGCTTCATCATAACCCACATAACAAGGAACACGAACCTTGACCTTAATAAGTACAAAGCGTACAGCAATTCCCAGAGCAACGAATGTGAGATCTTCATCAGAAGCTGGATGGACAATTCCAAAGACTCCACAGTATTTGATGAGTATTGCGAACAACTGCTTGCAGGCGATAACCAGCTGCAAAAGTATCTCGTGAACGAGATCCAGAAGCATGAAGTCTCCAAATACATCGAAGCAGAGGCCCTTGATCTCTTTGACAAAAGCATCATCCGAAAGATAGCCGAAGCACTCCAGAATGGCAAAGAAGACTTCGATACCTATCTTGGCTGGATAACCAACCGCAAGACAAAACACTGGTATCCCAGGTTCCAGAACATCTACAATGCCCTGGAATATGCATTGAAGCTGCACCAGTTCGCAAAGGAGTTCGATGCAACTAATGTCAGCGAGCAGAACCTCACTAAGTTCTTCAGGAACTACACCGAACGCTATTATCTGATGGACCAGTACTATCGCAAGTTCTACTACCACTACGACAAGGACAAGGAAAAAGAGATCCTCAAACCCACCAAAGACCTTGTGGAAAAACTGTACAACAACAGGCTTCTTGACAAACTGCTCACACGCTGGAGCCACCTTATCGCAAGTGAGATGGAAGGCAGATGGAACATTGAGCTCATCGACCGGCAGGACGAGTTCTATAAGCTTTACGTGAAGAACATCATCACTCGTAATGATAAGGACAAGATTGCCATCATCATTTCCGATGCCATGCGCTATGAAGTGGCTACAGAGCTGCAGGAAGTCCTGAACAAGGATACAAGGGGCACAGTTGAATTAAAGTACATGGCAGGTTCCCTTCCATCCTACACAAAACTCGGCATGGCAAGCCTGCTCCCTCATGACAGACTGGAATACAACAACCAATCAGTCTTTGCAGATGGCATCAGTACCGAAGGCACAGCTAACAGAGGGAAGATACTGGAAAAAGTAACATCTGATTCCATTGCCATAGACTATGAAGAGTTAATGAACCTAAAAAGAGAAGATGTCCGTGAAAGATTCAAAGGTACAAGGCTCTTCTATATCTACCACGATAAGATAGATGCCATAGGTGACCATTCAGCTTCTGAGCACGAAGTCTTCAATGCAGCTGAAGACGCTATTTCAGATATCAAGAAGATAATTGAAAAACTGACAAATTCTCAAATACTGAACAACATCCTGGTCACAGCAGACCACGGTTTCATATACCAGAGAGACGAGCTGGAAAATGTTGATAAAGTCGAAACCAGCGGTTTTGACAAGCAAAAGGTCATCGCATCCAGCAAGCGTTTCATCCTGAGCGAGCAGGATATTGACCTCATGAACGTGCATAAGTTCAACATGGATTACGTGATCAAATCCGGGCAAAAGATGTTTGCATACGTACCCCAAGCAGACCTCAGGTTCAAGATGCAGGGCAGCAACAAGAATTTCGTACACGGTGGAGCTGCACCTCAGGAGATAATCATCCCGGTACTCAAGTACTCCTACAACAAGACGGCAGATCTTGAAAGAAAAGGCATTAAGTACGGAAAGGTCGGTCTGACCGTAACCAACGCAAGCAGAAAAATAACAAGCAGCCCGTTCTCTATAAACATCCTGCAGACCGAAAAAGTGACGGATAAACTGCAACCCAGAAGGTTCAAAGTAGCTCTTTGGAATAAAGATGGAAACGAATTCAAAGTAAGCGATGAAAAGCTTGTTATTGCTGAAAGCTCATCTGATGAGCCAGCAGAAAGACAGTACAAAGTCACCCTCACCTTAACCGGCGAAGTAGAGAACAAGTTCTACTACATACGCCTGATAGACGAAGACCCCACAGAGATCAATAAGGACATCATCGACCCCATACCCTTTGAAGTGGACCTCTTGATAGCAGATGACTTCTGATCAACGTAAAATAACATCGGTGGACTCCCATGCCAGAAGCAGACACAGACATAACAACTGACAGGAAACTGAACACATATTTCCAGGGCAGAGTGGTCAGGAAAGATCTGACAAAGCTCGTAAAAGTAGGCCACAATGTCCCGGTCTATGTCCTGGAATACCTGCTGGGTGCGAATTGCGCCACCGATGACGAAGAACTCATAGAGCAAGGTGTCAGGAAGGTCAAGAATATCCTCTCAGAGAACTACGTGCGTCCTGATGAGGCAGAGAAGATAAAATCCAAAATAAGGGAAACGGGTTACTATACGATCATCGATAAGGTCTCCGTAAAACTGAATGAAAAAAGAGATATCTACGAAGCTGTTTTCTCAAACCTCGGCCTTTCCAAGGTACAGGTAGACCCGGAATACGTCACAAAGTATGACAAACTCCTGGGAGGTGGCATCTGGTGTATCATCAAAATGGAATATAGCGCTGAAATGCTGCCTTCTCCTTTTGTCATTGCAAGCCTCAAACCCATACAGATCCCCAACATCAACATCTCAGAGATCATTGATCAGCGGAAGAACTTCACCAAGGACGAATGGATAGATGCGCTCCTGCGGTCCATAGGCATGGAGCCCACCCAACTGGAAACTCCTGCAAAATGGCATTTGCTGGAAAGGCTCGTTCCTTTGATAGAGAACAACTACAACCTCTGTGAACTTGGTCCAAGGAGCACAGGCAAATCCCACGTGTTCAAAGAAATATCTCCGAACTCCATCCTTATCTCAGGCGGCCAGACAACAGTTGCCAACCTTTTCTACAACATGGGTACACGCCAGGTAGGGCTCGTTGGCCTGTGGGATGTTGTCGCCTTTGATGAAGTTGCAGGTATCAAGTTCAAGGACAAGGATGGCATCCAGATCATGAAGGATTACATGGCATCCGGCTCCTTTGCCCGTGGCAAGGACCAGATAAATGCCAATGCGTCCATTGCATTCGTAGGCAATATCAACCAAAGCGTTTCCTCGATGCTCAAGACCTCACACCTGTTCGTTCCCTTTCCTGAAGAGATGAACAACGACAGTGCATTTTTCGACAGGATGCATTACTATCTGCCAGGCTGGGAAGTTCCCAAGTTCAGACCCGAGCATTTCACTGACAGATATGGGTTCATAGTGGATTATCTGGCCGAATTCCTGAGAGAGATGAGAAAACGGTCATTCACAGATGTGCTTTTCAAATACTATAAACTCGGCAACAACCTGAACCAGAGAGATGTTATCGCTGTCAAGAAAACATTCTCAGGTCTTGCCAAGCTCATATATCCCGATGAGAACATAACAAAAGAGGATGCCTGTGAGATCCTCGAATATGCACTTGTAGGGAGAAGAAGGGTAAAGGAACAATTGAAGAGGATAGGAGGCATGGAATTCTTCGATGTCAACTTCTCCTATATTGACAATGATGACATGGAAGAGCACTTTGTCAATGTCCCTGAAATAGGTGGGAATAAGATAATTCCACCGGGTCTTACAAAACCCGGCCAGGTCTATGCTGTATCAGCGACAGATTCCGGGAAGATAGGAGTCTATAAGACAGAGCTGCAGGTTGTCTCAGGTACCGGGAAATACGAACCCTCCGGTTTAAGCTCTAATTCAAAGGCCAGAGAATCCATAAGGACTGCTATCAACTACTTTAAAGCCAATGCAAAATCCATTAGCCAATCTATCTCCACAAAGGAAAATGACTATTTCATGAACATACAGGACCTGTACGGAGTTGGTGTATCCGATGGCTTGGCCCTTGCAGGCTTCATAAGTTTGTGTTCAGGAGCTATGGAAAGGCCAGTCCAGGAGCAAACTGCCATCATCGGAACAATGACCATAGGAGGTTCAATACTGAATATAGAGAACCTGTCGGAACTCTTGCAAGTATCCCTTGATGCAGGAGCTAAGAGAGTGTTGATTCCTGCCTCATCCACATCTAAACTGGGCACTGTGCCTTCGGACCTGTTGAGCAAATTCCAGCTGTCCTTCTATGCTGATCCTATGGATGCGGTGCATAAGGCGCTGTATTTTTCGGTGTGATGGATAGAAAAAAATAAGGCCAACCCTTTTAGATGGCATCCTATTTGTCTGATGTGATAAAACTTAGTACGTAAATGCATAATTATTTAGAAAATAATGGGATGCCAACTGGTAAAGCAGTAAGTAGTTACAACTTTCTAAGGACACGGAAACCGATGTCACTGTTGTGGCAGTCTGGAACGTTTCTGTGGCGAGCTGCCGACCTCCTTGACCAGGCAAAGCTGCGCCAACTGCCACCACGGCAGATTCGATATGGGCTTTTTTCATCTTCCCAAGCACTACAATCATCTGGAGCACCTTCATAAGAATCATGCCACTTGTCCTGCACCCATTCACATACGTTATCATGCAAATCATACAATCCCCACGGATTAGATTTCTTCTGGCCAACTTGATGAGTTTCTCTTTCAGGTTTCTCATACTTCCATGAGTATTCAACCAGATTCGAATGCTTATCATCAAATGAATAATCA
>AMWB02006411.1_pt1 | contig 37689 bp, 28 predicted proteins | sample 200311 | NCBI WGS metagenome assembly AMWB02 (sample SAMN02737377, study PRJNA173069) | bioreactor metagenome | biome: anode biofilm in microbial fuel cells | place: USA: California | collected 2010-12-16
CGAGGTCAAACGGAAATATTTGCAGATTTTGAAAGTTGTTTCTGGTTTGGCATTCATTCTTCAAATTATCCAGCCCTTCCTGGTTCCTTGAGATGGCATAAATATTATTTTCTTTATCGGCCGTTAATATCTTAACGGTTTCATAACCAATGCCTCTGCTGGTCCCGGTAATGATTATATTCATGGTGTAGTTTTTGCTGTTGAATACAAATTTAGTGATTCGCAATGTAACTGGCCCCGTATTCTCCATATGAAATCATGGAATAATTTGATAAATTTGCATTAAACTTGGATTATGAAGAAGGTCATTGTACTATTCGCGCTCACCATCTTATCACACGGGATCTTTGCCCAGCATAAGGATGATTACCTTGATCCGGTCATTGAGAAGATCAATGCAGCCGATGCGAGCGGATTAGCCACTTTTTTCAGTATGACGGTCGAATTGAAACTTCCTGATCATGAAGGTACTTTTAGTGCCTCCCAGGGTGAAATGATCATGAAAGATTTTTTTAAGAAATATCCTCCGGATTCATTTTCAGCGATTCAAAAAGGTACAACGGATAATATTTCCAGGTTTGCCATCTGTGAATACTTTACAGGCTCCTCTAAATACCAGGTATATCTGTATATGAGAAAAGACAACGAGAAGTTCCTTGTCCAGAAGATCAAGTTTGAAGTGAAGAAATAATCAATCCCTGAACATGATCATCGAAGAAATTATCAGGAAGGCACTTGAAGAAGATATTGGGAACGGCGACCATACCTCCCTGGCAACAATTCCGGCCCATGCAACCGGCAAATCAAAACTGATCATCAAAGAACCTGGCATTCTGGCTGGTGTAGAAATCGCCAGGCTGGTCTTTAAGCAGGTAGACCCCGCCATCGAATTTAAATTGATGATCCATGACGGATCATCCGTTATACCTGGTGACATCGCCTTTTACGTTTCTGGCCCTTCAAGGTCATTGCTGATGGCTGAACGGCTCGCACTCAATTTTATGCAACGAATGAGCGGTATTGCGACAGCCACATCCGAGCTGGTAAAGCTGACCGAAGGCACACGCGCAATAATCCTCGATACGCGCAAAACAACTCCCTTGCTGCGAGAACTTGAAAAGATGGCCGTCAGGTTGGGTGGAGGCGAAAACCACCGGATGGGGCTTTATGATATGATCATGATCAAGGATAATCACGTCGATTTTGCAGGAGGCATCCGAAATGCCATTGAAGCCGTTCATCTTTATTTGAAATCAAAAAATATCGAATTAAAGATTGAAATTGAAGTCAGGAATTTTGAGGAACTGCAACAAGTGATCGATACAGGCGGGATCGACCGTATTATGCTGGATAATTTTTCCGTACCTGATATCACCAAAGCCGTTAAGCTGATTGATCGTCGGTATGAGACAGAAGCGTCAGGAGGAATAAACAGGGAAAATATCAGGCAGTATGCCGAAACAGGTGTGGACTATATTTCTATCGGTGCACTTACGCATCATATCACAAGCCTCGACATGAGCTTGAAAGCAGTCATATAACCGTTTCATGAAAGCATTTTTGACCAGGATCTCTGACACGGCAAAAAGTTTGATCAACAAGCTGTTCAGGATAATTTTACTTCCGCTGATCATACTTTCAAGAAAAATTATTTTACCAGGTTTCAGGGGTGTCGCCCTTTATGATGTCGGCCTCTTTTTTATCAATGGCATGAAAAAGAGCTCAATCTCGCTCAGGGCTAATGCCATTTCTTACTCGTTCATCATTGCATTCGTCCCCGCAGTTTTATTTCTTTTTACCCTGATCCCTTATATTCCGGTCAGGGGATTGGAAGACAACATTATGCTCACCCTGGAGGAAGTCATCCCCCACGAAGCATTTGTCGTTTTAAGGTCCACCATCCAGGATATTATCTCCAATCAGCAAACCGGCTTGCTTTCAATCAGCTTCCTCATATCACTTTATTTCGCCAGTAATGGCGTGATGGCGATCATGACGGCCTTCAACCAGACGGCACACGCCATCGAATCACGCAACACGATTAAAAAACAACTCGTGGCGATCCTTCTTGTTTTTATTCTGGCGTTCAATATGATCGTTTCAGGAGCTGCACTGGCTTTGACTTCAGTTGTCCTGTATTTTATTGAAGCGAAAGGATTGATCAGCGATAATTTCACCCTGTTCCTGCTGCAGGCCGGGCAATGGATCGTCATATTACTCAGCTCACTGATTGCATTTTCAAGTATTTACTATTTTGCACCGGCCCGAAGGCGAATTTTCCCGTTCTTTTCCGCCGGTTCCGTCATTGCCTCTTTTTTATCCGTGATCAGTTTCAAGGTTTTCACCATTTTTATAGAAAATTTTACCAATTACAATAAATTCTACGGTTCATTGGGAACAATGATCATGATTATCGTATGGATCAACCTGACTGCACTCATGCTGTTGATCGGATTTGAGCTGAATGCCAGTATTTATGCCGCTTCCCGTAATGGAAAGCAGAATAAAAACCTGGTTTCCTGAAAAGATTGCTTCTGCCGGCTTTTTATACACATTATATTTACGCTAATTTTGTCGTTTAATTCAGATGGTTTGAAAATACAATACTGATGTCGAAGGATCAAATAGTCTTTATAGGCGCAGGCGCAATCGGAACTTCCTTAGGTAACTCAATGGTTAAAAATCAAGACCTTGAAGTTATCCTGTTCTCCATTGAGGAAGAAGTCGTTAGAACCATTAACGAAAATCATATCAATAAAAAATATTTTCCGGGCATATTACTAAATCCGAACCTGAAAGCCACGCAAAGTAATGAAGCGATTCAAAATGCGGGATTTATTTTTATGGCTATCCCATCGGTCGAAACGGTCCACTACCTGAAAAAACACCAGGTTATAATTCCGCCTGACGCCATTATTGTGAACCTGGCCAAAGGGTTCGGGGAGCATAACTGCACGATCGTCCGGTGCCTGAAGGAGTTCCTCCCCAACCAGGTTTGTACTATGAAAGGTCCTACGTTTGCCCGCGATATCATCAACAACCAACCTACAGCGTTTACCGTCGGTTCGGAAAACCCGGAACTGTTTAAGCATTTCAAAAGACTTTTTGCAGGAACAAACATTTATCTTGATTTCAGCACGGATATCCACGGCGTTGAAATTCTGAGCATCCTCAAGAATATTTATGCGATTGTTGCAGGGATCACCGATGCCAGCTTTGATGCGCCAAACCTTCGATCCCTGGTTCTCACCAAGGCTTTTAAAGAAATGCGGAATATCCTGCTGGAATTCGGATGTGATGAAAATACGATGTTTAAATATTGCGGCTTTGGAGATTTTACCCTTACAGCACTTAATGACCTGAGCCGTAACCGGACCCTGGGGCTTTTGATCGGCAAGGGATTTTTTACCCGGGAAATGTCGGATAAAGTCGTTCTCGAAGGAAAAATAGCCGTCAACGTGCTGGTTGAGGTGATGGCCTTAAGAAAATTATCGGACCAGTTCCCTATTCTTCATGAATTGCACAAAGTATTTAATGATAATTACGACCTCTCACAATTCGTCAGTCGTATCATTGCCTTTAACGGCATCGAAGAAAACTGATTCCGAACTTTAATACAATATTAATCACTCAAAACTCAAAACTAATAACTCAAACTCAAGACTCAAGACTCAAGACTATCTCTTTAGCTCTTTCCAGAACCTTATCAATCCCTTTTGAATTTGTCCCTCCTGCCGTAGCAAAGTGAGGCTGACCACCTCCACCGCCATTGATCTCCCTGGCCAGCTCTTTTACAAGGTTGCCCGCATGCAATCCCTTATCCCTGACCAGGTCATTGGACAGCATCAAACTCAGGTTGACTTTTTCATCGGCAGATGTGACAAATAAAATAAACTGGCTTCCCGGCTGCTCTGCAAGTGTAAACGCAAGGTCCTTGGCCGATTTTGAATCCAGTTCAAGCCTGGTGGCAATAAACCGAATAGTGTTGATTTGCTCGGCTTTGCCCGCCAGTTCAGATTTTATGGCGTCCACCCGGAACCGGTTCATCTCTTCGATTTTTTTCTGCAGCTCTTTATTTTCTTCCGTCAGGTTTTTGACACCTTTAATGACATCTTTCGAATTCTTGACCAGTTCTTTGATTTCTTCCAGCATCCCGATCTGATCATATATATAAGCTTCCGCCTTTTCACCCGTTATGGCCTCAATTCGCCTGACGCCTGCTGCAATGGCACTTTCTGAGATGATCTTGAAAAAGCCGATCTGGCCGGTTGAAGTCACGTGTGTCCCTCCGCAAAGCTCCACCGAATAATCAGGATCAAAAGTGATCACCCTGACCTCCTCACCGTATTTCTCCCCGAAGAGTGCCATGGCACCCATTTTTTTCGCTTCATCGATAGGAACATGCCGCTGCTCGTTTTTTCCAATATTTTCTCTTATCTTCCGGTTAACAATCTTTTCGACGCTTCGGATTTCCTCATTGCTCATCCGGGCAAAATGGGAAAAATCGAACCGCAGATGCTCATCATCCACAAGTGAACCCTTTTGTTCCACATGTTTGCCCAGGACTGCCCGTAAAGCAGCATGCATCAAATGCGTGGCGCTGTGGTTGTTCTCGGTAGCTTTCCTTTTATCGTGATCGACAATGGCCAGGACTTTGCTCCCGTTGTCAGTAAAGATCGCAGAAGTTTTATGTATGATCAGTTCGTTTTCCTTCACGGTATCTTCCACCGGGATCCTTTGCCCGTCATATTCCAGGTAACCACGATCGCCAACTTGCCCACCCGACTCGGCATAAAATGGTGTCCGGTCAAGCACGATTTCAAAGTACTCCTGTCCTTTTGCTTTCACCTTGCGGTATTTCAAAATCTGAACATCGGCTGACAGGGTATCGTAACCCAGGAATACGGTTCCTTCGGCTTCCGAATTTACAATGATCCAATCCTGCGTATCGACCTGAGCAGCCTGCCGGGAACGGTTTTTCTGTTCCTCCAATCCTTGCTGGAATCCCGCCATATCCACCTTCCATCCTTTTTCCGATGCCATGACCTGTGTAAGGTCGACTGGAAATCCATAGGTGTCAAATAATTCAAATGCAAACTTCCCATCCACCTCTCCTTTTCCCTGGTGATCAAGGATGTATTGTTCAAATTTCCGGATACCCTGTGATAAAGTCCTTAAAAAAGAATGCTCTTCTTCCGTCACAACTTTACGGATCAGATCACCCTGGGAAATCAGTTCCGGGAAATAGCCTCCCATGTGTTCAGCCAGGACAGGTATGAGTTTTTGGATAAATGGCTCTTTCAGATCCAGGAATGTATAGCCATAGCGAATAGCACGCCGCAGGATCCGGCGGATCACATAGCCGGCACCGGTGTTTGATGGCAACTGCCCGTCGGCAATGGCAAATGAAATAGCCCGCAGATGATCGGCAATGACGCGCATGGCAATATCTGCCCTTTCATCCTGGCCATAAACCTTCCCGGAGATTTTTCCAATTTCCGAAATAATGGGCTGAAAAATATCCGAATCGTAATTCGATCTCTTCCCCTGTATGACCATGGTAAGCCGTTCAAATCCCATGCCTGTATCAACATGCTTTTGAGGCAAAGCCACCAGTTTCCCGTCCATCTGACGGTTGAATTCGATAAATACAAGGTTCCAGATTTCAATAACCTGAGGATGACCTTTGTTGACAAGCTCACGGCCCGGCAGTTTCGACTTTTCTTCCGCACTCCTGATATCCACGTGGATCTCGGAACAAGGACCGCAAGGACCGGTTTCACCCATTTCCCAGAAATTATCCTTCTTGGATCCGAGTAAAATATGGTCATCAGCCACAATCCTGCTCCAGAGATCTTTCGATTCGGAATCCATAGCCAGGTTATCGGCAGAGTCACCTTCGAACACTGTCACGTACAAATTTTCCCTTGGAATGTCATACCTATCGGTCAGCAGCTCCCATGCCCATTCAATCGCTTCTTTCTTGAAATAATCGCCAAACGACCAGTTCCCGAGCATTTCAAACATCGTGTGATGATAGGTGTCATGGCCGACTTCTTCCAGGTCATTATGCTTTCCTGATACGCGGAGACATTTCTGGGTATCGGCTATACGCAAGCTCCTTGCAGGAAGATGTCCGAGGAAAATATCCTTGAACTGGTTCATCCCGGCATTGGTGAACATCAATGTGGGATCATTCTTGACGACCATCGGTGCGGAAGGAACTATTTTATGGGCTTTAGATTCGAAAAATTCTAAAAATATTCTTCTTATTTCTGCTGATTTCATTAATTTTCTGATTGTTGTAACGTGAATATGCCTTTTCAAAATGAACTGCAAAATTAATTTTATTTATTTTTGCGCTTCGGTCAAATACTGAAAAAGCAAAAACTATCGTTGGACTGTAATACAGATGCTGATTATTGATGGCCAAAAAAGTTAAATACGTATTTAATCACAAAACGTTATCCTTTGAGCACGCAAGGCTCACGGCCAGGCACTATATCATCAAGATACTTTCCTATCTCTCTACCAGCGTAGTCTTTACGGTTGTTTTCGTGCTGATCGGAACGTATTTCTTCGACTCACCCAAAGAAAGGATGCTCAGGCGGGAGCTCAGGCAATATGAACTCCAGTACAAGCTGATCAATGAAAGACTGGATAAATTGCAAACAGTGCTCAATGATATGGCCGACCGCGATGATAACATTTACCGCGTCATCTTTGAGTCGGAACCCATCCCGACCGAAGCCAGGAAAGCCGGGATCGGGGGTGCTGACCGTTACAAGGACCTTGAAGGGTACCGGAATTCCGATATACTCATCACGACGGCTAAAAAACTGGATCAGATCACAGCCAGGACATATGTACAGACCAAGTCATTTGATGATGTCTATCAGATGGCCATTAATAAAAACAGGCTGCTGGCCAGCCTTCCCGCCATACAACCGATCAGTAACCACGATCTCCGCCGGTTGTCATCATACTTTGGATACAGGACCGATCCTTACTATAAAGTACCTAAGTTTCATGAAGGCGTCGATTTTTCTGCGCCCATCGGCACTGAAATCTATTCTACTGGCGATGGTGTGGTCGAATCTGCCGACCGTTCTAAAGCCGGTTATGGCAACCAGGTCGTGATCAACCATGGCTTCGGCTATAAAACAATGTATGCCCATCTCCAGACATTTAAAATCAGGCCGGGACAACAGGTAAAACGCGGCCAGGTGATCGGAACCGTAGGCAGTACCGGAAAATCCACTTCGCCTCACCTGCATTATGAGGTCTGGAAAAATAATTCACCCGTAGATCCGATCAATTATTTCTTCAATGATATCAGTCCTGAACAGTACGAAGAAATCCTGATCCTTTCGCAACGGCCATCACAAACCATGGACTAAAGAGAAAAAAGAATGACAGATAAGCTCTATTATACCATCGGTGAAGTATCCAGGATGTTCCATGTTAATGCATCATTGATCCGCTTCTGGGAAAAAGAATTTTCAAACATCCATCCTCAAAAAAATAAAAAAGGCAACCGTGTTTTCACCGCAAAGGATATCGAGAATTTCCGGCTGATCTATCACCTTGTTAAAGAAAAAGGATTTACAATCCAGGGAGCACGGGAACACCTTGCACGGAATAAAAGCACGGAAGAAAAAAACATGGAAGTGGTAAACTCCCTGAAAGAAATTAAAAGTTTCCTCTTAGAGATCGGCAAAGAACTTCCCTGATACCGACTTAGTAATACCTTTCATTTTTCAGAAATTCCACCACGTACTCTTCAACTCCTTCCTCCAGCGAATAAAAATCATTATCATATCCAGCGTTGCGCAGTTTATCCATTTTCGCTTCGGTAAAATACTGGTATTTATCCCTGATATCTTCAGGTGTATCAATAAAAACAATATTTTCAGGAATATCCATGGCCCGAAATGTCGCCCTGGCCAAATCAAGAAAAGTCCTGGCATTTCCCGTACCCAGGTTGTATAGTCCGCTGGCTACTCCTCTTCTCATCATGTAAAACAGGACATCAGCCACGTCTTTTACAAAAATGAAATCACGTAATTGTTCTCCATCTTTGTAATCAGGATGATGTGACCTGAATAATTTCACCATCCCTGTAGTTTTGATCTGGTGATAAGCGTGAAAAATAACAGAAGCCATGCGGCCTTTATGATATTCATTCGGCCCGTATACATTGAAAAATTTAAACCCTGCCCAAAAAGCAGGTGTTGTGGTCTGTGAAAGTACCCATTGGTCAAATTCGTTCTTCGACTCCCCATAAGGATTTAATGGTTTCAATTTATCAACCACCTGATGATCATCGGAATATCCATGCTCACCCAATCCGTATGTTGCCGCTGATGAAGCATAAATCAACCTTACCTGGTGCCTGGCGCATGCATTCCAAACTGCTTTCGAATAGTTCACATTCAATCGTTCAAAAACTGACCGGTCTTGCTCCGTTGTGTCCGTCCGCGCGCCCAGGTGAAAAACAAAATCCACCTCAAATGCATGAGCTTCAAACCAATCAAGAAAGAGGTCACGCTCAACTTTCTCCGTCCATGCCTTTCTGACGTAATTTTTTTCTTTCCTGACCTGGGAAAAATCATCCACCAGGACTATATCTTTGTACCCCTTATTGTTCAGCTTGCCAACCAGGCAACTGCCAATAAAACCTGCTGCTCCGGTCACGATTATTTTCCCCATATTGCCGCATTTTATGTATATAATCAAAATTACAACTTATCCGTCAAATCGGTGCTCAGCAAGCCTCATTTTTTGGATCATTTAAGTAGATATTATTTATATTTGCTCCCTTCAATTCGTATTTCATTAAGCATTTTCAATCAATAAAAATCAATTTCAAGATGGACCAGAATTACTTTCGCTTAAGGATCTTTGTCCTTTCACTGTTGATGTTAACGGGTGTTTTTTCAATAGCTCAGATCAGTGAAGGTGGGTTGCCTATAAGCTTCACTCACCAGAATCTTCGGGAACAATTTAACAATTTTGATTTCCAAAAGCCTGATCTTGTGCAAATCAATATAGAAGACCAGATCAATGCTGAGTCTCAGTACCCCGGCCCGGAAAGAATGGGTGTCGGTGTACCGGTCAATCTCGATCTCCTGGCTTCAGGTAGCATGGAACAACTACCTGATGGTTCATCCGTAAGGCGTATGAAAATCTCGGTTCCCGATGCACTCGCACTGGGTGTTTATTACAGTAAATTTTATATCCCTGATGGTGGAAAATTATTCCTTTATAATGAAACCAAAGACCAGGTGATCGGCGCTTTCACCGCAAACAATAATCCGGAGTCCGGTTTATTTGCCACAGAATTCATCCAGGGTGACCGCGTAACGCTTGAATATTTTGAACCTGCCGGCATCACTGAAAAAGCAGAGATTTTTATTTCAGAAGTTGCTTATGCATACCGTTATATCTATTTCAGGGTGGACGAAAGCCTTCGTGACCAGTCATTGCCTTGCATGATCAACGTGGCCTGCGAAGAAGGCGATGGATGGGAAGACCAGATTAAAGGAATTGCCCGTCTGTCCATTAAGATCGGCTGGGCATATTACTGGTGCTCGGGTTCATTGATCAATAACACCAGCAACGACCGGACCCCTTACCTATTAACGGCTGAACATTGCGGCGAAGGAGCAACCACGGGCGACCTGACCCAGTGGATATTTTATTTTAATTACCAGTCCGCAACATGTACAGGAAATTACGGCCCCTCAAGCAGTACCGTCACAGGTTGCACTTTAAAAGCTAAGGACCCGATCACCGGATTTGACGGATCGGATTTTGAACTCGTCAAGTTAAATGCTACTCCTCCAACTGGATACGGTGTGTATTACAATGGCTGGAACCGGCTCAATGTTCCTGCCGACAGCGGTGTTTGCCTTCACCACCCGGCAGGAGATATCAAGAAAGTATCGACCTACCTGACGATGATTTCTTCCACATGGTGGAATGGCACACCTTCCCACTGGAGAGTTACCTGGACAGAAACCGTGAACGGGCTGTCAATTATGGAAGGTGGCTCTTCCGGGTCTCCTATTTTCGACCAGGATGGACTCATCATGGGTGACCTGTCAGGTGGCTATGAATCCAATTCATGCTCCAATCCTTCCCCCGCATGGTTTGGAAAAGTCTGGTATTCATGGGACCAGATGGGTAGTACACCTTCTACCCGGCTGATGGATTGGCTCGATCCAACCAATACCGGTAAAACCAAACAGCAGGGGATTTCTTCCCAAATCCTTCCTCCTGTTGTTGACTTCACTTCAGATACCACTCATGTTGAACAGGGAACAACCGTTCATTTTTACGACCTGACAACCGGCAATCCGGCTTCTTCCTGGCAATGGAGCTTCCCGGGTGCAACGCCTAACGCCTCCAATGAGCCTAATCCAACCGTCGTATACACAGATTACGGCGTATTTAATGTTTCGCTTACCGTCGTTAATCCGGACGGAACAGATACCGAAACCAAAACAGACTATATTACTGTAGACCAGGTGCTAGCTCCCGAAACCGACTTTTCAGCCAGCCAGGTGGAAATCATCGAAGGTGACTATGTGAATTTCACCGACCTGACCATCAATGAGCCCAATGCCTGGTTGTGGTCGTTTGAAGGAGGAGATCCCGGCACTTCAAATCTGCAAAACCAGGACTCAGTCCAATACCTTGTCCCTGGTGTATATGATGTATATTTAACCGCGTCGAACTTCAGCGGGAATGATACCGAACTTAAAGAAGATTATATCCATGTCAATGCCGGAACTGCTCCGGTCAGTGATTTTTATGCCGATGTAACGGAGATCACACCCGGCGATACCGTTAATTTCTTCGACCTTTCCTCAGGCAATCCGACCCAATGGACCTGGTGGTTCGAAGGTGGTGAACCAGGAACCTCCAGCCTCCAAAATCCAACGAATATTGTCTATCCGACGGTCGGCTCCTATTATGTTAAGCTCAGGACTAAAAATTCTTTCGGAAACAATACGGTTCAGAAAGATGGCTACATCGTGGTGGGTAATGTGAGCGTAAAAGAATTGAGCGAGGCGAACAGGATCATGGTCTATCCAAACCCGAGCCATGGCCTGGTGACGGTCAGATTGATGGAAAGCGCGGAAGCTTGGGGGCATGGGGGCATGGTTGACGTAGCCGTTATCAATGCGGTCGGTAATGTAGTCCGGACCATCAACCACGATCCGGCCTTGCACGAATTGACCATTGACCTGGGCAATGAACCGGTTGGATTGTACATCATTCGCGTATCATCCGGGGATCGTAGCGTTCAAAAGAAAATATCCCTGAATTAACAGACTCTAACGGTTTAATTCATGCTGTTTTTTTTTAAATATAGGAACAACAGGCTCACATTCGTTGAAACTTTTTCACTGATCGTGAGCTTGCTGATCATCCACCTGACCACTTTATCACCTGACCACCTGAATGCCCAGATCTCCCAGGGCGGATTACCCGCCAGTTTCAACGTCAGATCAACCGGGGATATCCCTGTCATTGAATTGGTTGCCCCGGATTTGATAACAATAAGGGACGAGGACCTGCAAAACGAAAAGATGGGCATTACAAAAAGGGTCGGTATTGATGTACCTGCAGGGATTGATGTGCTGAAAGACAGCAGGCATGAAGTGCTCCCGGATGGGACCTCTTCATGGCGAATGGCAATTTATTGCAGAAATGCGCAGGGTATTGGATTGTACTTCGATGATTTTCATCTTGAAGAAGATTACCGTTTGTTTGTATATGATGAATCCGGCCGAAATATCCTCGGCGCTTATACGTTATTAAATAATAAGGCCCACCGGCTATTTTCGACAGAAATCCTGGCCGGTGAAAAGGTCATCGTCGAAATAAATGCCGATCCGGGGCATTCGGCTGAAATCGGCTGTAATATTTCCACGATCAGTTATTTTTATGATGAATTGCCCGATTTTCTGAACAACAGGGGAACTTCCGACGATTGCGAGGTAAATATTAACTGCCCGGAAGGCATGAACTGGCAGTACCAAAAGCATGGCGTAGCCCGCATTTATGTCAAACAGGGAGGTGGATACTACTGGTGCTCAGGATCCTTGTTAAACAACACCCTGCAGAATAACGAGCCTTTTCTGCTCACGGCGGACCATTGTGGCCCCACGGCTTCAGAAGAAGATTTCGCGCAATGGATTTTCTACTTCAATTATGAAGCTCCGGCCTGTGAAAACCCGGTGGAAAATCCGGTTCCCAATACAATGACCGGGGCCGTCAAACTGGCCAATGCAAATACAACAGGCTCTGATTTTTTATTGATTCGACTGGAGGAAGACGTCCCCGAGAATTATCAGCCTTATTACTGTGGTTGGAGTACTGAAGATGTTCCTAGTCCCAACGGGGTTACGATTCACCATCCGGCAGGTGATATCAAGAAAATTTCGACCTACACGCAGCCAATTGAGTCATCAGCCTGGCTCAGCACGCCAGGGACGCACTGGATGGTGTATTATTCGGAAACCGAGACCAACTGGGGAGTTACGGAAGGTGGATCATCAGGTGCCCCGCTCTTTGATCAAAACGGCTATGTCATCGGGAGTTTGACCGGCGGACAGGCCGCCTGTGAACCGGATGGAACCGGCGTGGGGCCTGACAAGCCTGACTACTTCGGGAAGTTTTCTTATTCCTGGGACCAGAACGGCAATGACTCGACCGAACAGCTCAAATGCTGGCTCGATCCGATCAACTCGGGCGTCACGACACTGCAGGGAAAGAATGCCAGGCTGACGGCGGCATTCCAGGCCAGTGAAACGTTAATCCTGGCCGGAGCGTCGATCGAATTTGCGAATCTGTCATCAGGTCTGCCTGTTTTCTGGGAGTGGAGCTTTGAAGGCGGTGAACCCGGTTTTTATTCCGGAGCTCAGCCCGGTGCCATCACGTATCCTGAAACCGGTGAATTCAATGTCCGGCTGGTTGTTTCGGATGGATTCGAAAACGATACCCTCCTGTTGCATGATTATATTCACGTTGTAGGCAAAGTTTATCCAAATCCAACGACGGGCCTTGTCAACATTTATCTTGAGGAAGAATTGCCGGCACCGGTCAAGGCTTCAATTTATGATGTGCTGGGCCATAAGATCTTCGAAAAGGAGGTTGAAGAGCAGTCCTATCCATTAATCTCGTTTGATCTCGGGTACTATAGTGCAGGTGTTTATACCATCCGACTGGAGATCAGGCAGCGTTACATCTTTGCTCGGATTATGCGGTTTTAACAAATAAATGGTTTGTGCTCCAATGACAAAAAAAAAGGCTGCTCGTACTTTCGAGACAGCCTTATCAAAGCTATTGATTTAAATCCTCGATCTTAAATCATCGATCTTAGATTCTTCCTATTCTTCGAGTTTTTTCCGTGCATCAAATACTTTCTTTGCGCCATAGGCTGCGCCCATGGAAACGAGCATGATGATACCGCTGCCAATGGGAGCAGGACCACCACCGATTGGCGTATCACTTCCTGGTCCTCCCGGGGGTGGAGGTGGTGGCGGGGGAGTTGAAGCGCTGGCAACGATCACTGGAACAATGATAAATAATCCGCTTATGATCAGGTTTAATATCGCTTTTTTCATAATATATTTTGTTTTTGTTTACGTATTAAAATATTCCGAATTATTATCAGGCCCTACTTGGTAATATAAACCTTTTCGTTATAAATCCGGCCTTCCTTTGTTATAACCTTAATAATATAATAAGCAGAAACATCACCGATCGTCACTTTATTCACGGTACTGTTCGGCAGGGTCCCACGGTGGAGTTCACGTCCCATCATATCATAGGCCACGTATTCTTTAATTGTTTCCTTACCACGGTTAATAATATAGGCATCCTGTCCCCATGCATAAATTCTCACTTTAGGCAAGTCTGCAATATCTTCAACACCAGTTGTATTGAAAAAATGAACTATAAAACGACTTTGAATTCCAGTTTCAGATACCTCAAAGGTATAGGTAGGATTTTCTACAAGATCATACCATTCACCTCCAGTAATAAGATCTTCCAGGAAAACATCAACACCTCCCTCAAAACTTTCGATTTCACTGGCCTTAATTGCATATGTACCCGCACTAGCACATTTGAAAGTCATAGGAACACTCAATTGGCTGCTTTCTTCCATTGAAGATTGAACGTTATGTGTCAATCTATGCTGATCATTTGTCAAAGTCCAAATTTCTGTAGCATCTTCAAAATAACTATCCCATTTGTCTACGTCTATAAATTTATCATACCCAGGAGTCCCAAAATCTCTGAAAGCAATGATAAGTTCATCTATACTATTGTTACCTTCAGCAGTTAAGGTAACCTGATTATAGGCAATTTCATCTTTAAGGAAAGGAGTCATGGAGTGAACTCGATCCCCAGGTTGTAAAGTAATATTAATGCTATTTGGCACAGTATAAGGACTAGTCAAATATTGTAACCAAAAGCCTTGGCCAATTTGGATATACCGTGTATTATTAGTAGTAGGTAATCCGGTAAATGCATTATATGACCTATAATTAGAAGTACCATTATCCAAAACATATACAGTAGGATTCAAATCATTTGGAGAAACCAAAGCTGCATCTTCTCTTGTCCAAACAAGTTGCCAATCTAATGCCATTGCGTAAGGATTACTTTTTAAATTCCAACCATAAGTTGATAATTCAGGAGTGGGATCTCCACTTAATGCCAGATTAAGAGTAACATTTGAATTTATTAGGGTACCTTCCTGTCCATATTCACCTGAAGCACCATTGTTAGTGGTAAGCATTAAACCATTTCCGGTATTGACTCCATAGGATTCCAAAGACTGATTTACCCATTCCTGATTTGGCTCATCCCATTCATAGGCAAAAGTATTAAGCGGAGCTATGTCAAAATCACCCAATGGCACTCCTGATCCTGATGATAGGTTATCTACGGTTGGGCCAACTTGGTGAAAGTAATAGGTACCAGAATTTGATAAGTACGTTTCAATTAAAGCTGATCCACTTGCACCATAATTAATAATACCATTATCTTTAAAAGATCCTACTCCATTAATATCGGCAAGAATTTTCAACTGCTGTGGAGCGGCGATGGTTGTTGGCCCAGTACAAGTAATCCATGCATCAGGATTAATAATAATCGTACCAGGAGCTCGTAGGGCACCAACTTCAGCAATTAAAGTATCAAGATTTGCTTTGGTGGATACACTTGTACTACCTGAAGCTAAAATGAATTGCCCATCTGCTTTGACCCTGGTAGTACCACTAACAGTTAATGTTTTCGTTGTAGGAACGCTTAAATAACCACCTTCACCAATCGTTAGATTTTTACATAGTGGATTTCCAGTTGTCCCATTCCAAGTACTACAAAGGTTAGTAGCTCCCGATGGAATAAGCACATTACTTGTTGCATTAGGTACAGCAGTAGCTACAACACCACACTCATCAATCCAGTTAACATTTACGTTCCAATGAGTACTACCTGCCCCAGTCCATACCCTGTTGTATACAAATGTTGGATAAGGATAATTAGCAACATTACTATTAATAATAGGAATATAATCTTCAGGGATTGAATTTTCATCTGAGTCATAACTAAAATTCAATGTTTTAGTTATTAACCAGTCTGCAGGAGCCAAAGAAAAATCTCCTATGCCTGCATTGGTGTTAGTTATTTTTAAAGTAGCTATGGTTTGCCATACACCTTGTTCCCAAAATTCCACTTCCTCTGGGGGGTACACAGGAATTGGATTACAGCCGAATAATTTATAATAATATGGCTCCGACGGGTGAGTTAATGCATTTGGAAATCCTTCAACGATATTATAATCTGTACATAATAAATTAATTTCCAAAGGATCTCCTAAAGCTTGAGACCAACGTACCGTAAAAGTAATATCAGTAATTGGTCTATTATATGAGCCCCAGAGATTAGGATCGCCGTATGGCGGATTTGTCCCACTAGTCTCCATCATCTGATATTCAATATAGCCATAGGCATTAACTATTAACCTGGATTCAAATGTCTGTGAATTAACTAAATCACAAGACATTACTAGGATTATAAGAGCAAGTAAAATATTTTTCATTTTCATATATATTTCAAGTTTTTCAATAATGTTGAAAATAAATTTCATGGTAGAGGTAAATGTCTAAGTTTTGGAATGCCTAATGTTGTAGCACCTAAAACAGACACAAGCACACCCTGGTCTGTACTTGATCCTCCAAAATAATCAACAATACCATCCATATTAATGTCATTTAAAAAATAACCGGCAACCGGAATCCCTAATGTAGTTGCTCCTAATTGAGTCACAATACTTCCTTGATCAGTAGCTGCACCACCAAAATAATCAATAACACCGTCGCTATTCACATCACCTTGCCACAAACCAAATACTCCAGGTTCAATTTCTCTCATAGCATCGTTAACAGTAATGGATGCGTCTTGCCAAGCCTGATTTTGAGAAGTCGAAAAATTATATGCAGGTGATCCAACAGCCAAATTGATCGTGCCGTTGGAAACTACACCAAAGTGATTTCGATGTATAACTGCAATATAGAAATTAGTTTTGGAAACACCAGTTATTTTCGCACCTGGTGATCCATCAATATCAAGTACATTACCTGTATTGTCAAGTAAGAAAGATTGTGAATAGATAATATCAGACACATCAGCTTGATTTCTTAATTGAATTTCGATCCAGTCAACCACATTAGAGGGAAAAGAACCCACAAATCTTCCATTTCCATAAGGATCATTATTGTCAATAATTCCATTAATATCCGTTCGCATAAGATGTGTCGCAGGATCATATGCTCCAGCCAGCCACAAATCCAGGTCCACTTCAATTCCTTCAAAGAAATAGTCGCCTACGAGGAAAGTTCCCACGCCGGCAAATCCTGAACCAATGCGGCTATAAGGATCACCGCCTAAAGCTGCACCTGATGTTTTGTATGCAACTGTTGCACCATTGTCCGTTGAAACGCCAACAGCACAATCGCTACGGGTAAATCCAGTTTGCTCCTGGGTTCCATTCCATTGCGGAGTCACAGAAAGGTTTGCGCCACCGCTTGTTCCCTCAGAAATAGCCCAGCTGCTGTTCACTGCATGTGTGGTCCCTCCCGTCCAACCTCCTGGTAAAGCGGAGGAATAAACGACACCGTATGTATCAGAAGTACCAGCTTCATTCAGGATAACAGGGTTATAAGAAGTAGCGGTTCCAATCGGAAAAGTAACATCCGTAGCACCAACCAGAGCTTTCAACTCGCCAGCCGCATTATTTGTCACAACATAATTGCTTGCATCAGCGGTTATCCCCACAGCCGCCATCGTCAGATCGTAGGCATTCAGGGTCAGTTTGCCACTGGTCAGCGTGAGTGCATTTTGAAGGACTTCATTGGCGCCGAGCAATACTCCGCCGGAAGGTTTATTGACGACAACCGCGCAATAAAAATTGGTGGTGTTCGTCCCGCCAATGGTCTGGTCAGTGGTACCGTTTAAGGTCAGCGTGCCCGTTGAACCTGAAGCGATATCCCCGCCATTGTTGACGAAATCACCTTTTAGCTGAACGGAACCATCAATTTCTATGCTTGCCGTTCCGGAACTCGTATAATTGCCCTCGATAACGATGGTCGCACCACTTTCAACTGTGATTGTACCCCCGTTGTTGGACAATTGTGAATACCCGGTCAGAAAAGCTGCAATAAATAAAAAGGTAAAGAATATTCTTTTCATAATGTCAGATTTTTTTTCATGAATCTTAAGTACTTAAATCATAAATAGTCAAAATAGTACAGTTATATATGATCAAAAATTGAAACGACTTGGTCTATCTAATGCAAAATAACATAAAAATCATTATAAATGCAATTATTTAACAAAAAATTGTATATTTTTTTTGTTGACCGGGTTTCAATATTTTCAATTAATCCCCAATTAATACAAAAGTAATCATTCTAAAGATAAATGCTGTTAATTTATACTTAATTTTTTTGAAAAAGTTTACCTCAACCTCAATTCAGCTCCGGTTTTCACATCATTACCCTCTTCAAGGTCATTGAGCCGGTAAAGTGACTTTAACCTGATCCCGTAATCCTGTGCAATGGATCTCAGGTCTTCATTCATTCTAACGACATGATAATCATACGCTGCCTTTCTTTTTTTCTTTTCCAGGTAAACTTTCTGACCCGGCACGATAATGTCGTGTTTGGTCATCTCATTGTACGAAAATATCTGCCATGAGTAGATTTCAAATTCCATGGCGATCAGGTACGGATCATCCCCTTCACGGGCAAAAATGAACTTCACGCCATTATTTATAAAGATGATCCGGTTGTTGCCACCGTTGCCGGCGATATCGAAAACGTCGGGAGGTATTGAACTAAGTTTTGAATCTTGAGTTTTGAGTTTTGAGTTGGAGTGGTGAGTTGGGGAGTTTTGAGTTGCTGTACTTACCTTGTCAAACAGGTAAAGCCTATTTTCCTCGATGATTTTGATCAGCAGTTCCGGATATTTTGGATTTGTCGCATAGCCGGCCTGCTTGAGCCCGTGTGCCCAGCCTTTGTAATCAGTAATATCCAGGTCAAACAGCAAATTGTAACGGTCGCGGGTGACCAGAAAATCAGAATGGTCCCGGTAAGAATCCTCAGCCGAGTTATATTTTCTGAAACATTCATGCTTTTCGTCATCATCCTGGTAAAATGTCTTCCCGGTCCATTCTTTATGGCATTTGATCCCGAAATGGTTGTTCGCTTCTAAGGCCAGCGGACTGTTTCCACAGTTCGATTCCAGGATTCCCTGGGCCAGCGTGATACTTGCCGGAATGCGGCTTTTATTCATTTCTGCAACCGCCAGATCTTTATATCGATCGATATATTCTTCGATGGTCATCTTCTGCTGGGCTGAAGATACTCCTGCTGCAAAAATGACCAGTATACCGGCTAATAACGTGTTTATCTTCATTACCGGCAAAGTTAAATCGGTTACCTGTGAGGATTGATTTGCAACCAGCCGTTTTATTCACATTTGGGTGTTGATGGGAAAATTTCACCACAGAGTACACAGAGTTACACAGATTTAACACAGAGGGAGAAATGATATGGGTTTATTGTTTTATTTTGCGAGTGGATTGATTGGCTTCAAGCTGCAAGTTGCAAGCTGCAAGCTTTGGTGTAAACCCTTCATTTTGAATTTTGAATTTTGAATTTTGAATTAATTCTTCGCTATTTTCCAGACCTGAGCCCTGCTCAGCAAGGCCGGTTCAAACAGCTCGGTGAACTTTATCCTGAATGGAATTCCAAAATCAATGTGATTTCCAGGAAAGATATCGACAACCTCTATGAACGCCATATTCTTCATTCACTGGCCATTGCTAAGGTGATCCGGTTCAGTTCGGGTACGAAAATATTAGATGCAGGCACCGGTGGAGGATTCCCGGGGGTACCTCTGGCCATTCTTTTCCCGGAAGTGCATTTTCACCTTATTGATAGTACTGCGAAAAAACTATCGGTGGTTGAAGCCATCGCTATGGAAACCGGTTTAAAAAACATCAGCACCGAACACGGCCGCTTCGAAACGCATACCGGCAAGTATGATTTTGTAGTGAGCAGGGCTGTTACTTCCCTTGATACCATGGCCGCACAATTATGGAAAAATATTCAACCCGGCGGAACCCACGATCTTCCTAACGGGATCTTGTACCTGAAAGGAGGTGATCTTTCGGAAGAATTAGGCAGGATTTCGATTTTAAAACGTGGAGGAAAAAAAATCCGGTATAATGTATTCCCGCTATCTGCATACTTTTCAGAAGAATTTTACCAGACCAAATCTTTGGTCCACCTTTTTTAAACTTAAATGTTCACGATATATTAATTTATTATCTTCGCCTGTTTTTAACTTTAAAAATTGATGATTATGACTGAAACCTTTAGACAAACTTTAAGAGAATCGAAAGTTGCGCGCTGGACTGCTTTGGGCCTTGTTGCCTTCACCATGCTGGCGGCTTACTTTTTCGTCGATATGATGGCACCGCTGCAATCGCTGCTGGAGAAAAAATATGCCTGGGAGCCCGACACGTACGGCTTCTTCTCCGGTTCAGAGTATATGTTGAATGTGCTTGGCTTCCTCATTGTTTCAGGGATCATTCTGGATAAGATGGGGATCAGGTTTACCGGTATGGCAGCAGCCACCACGATGCTGATCGGGGGGCTTATCAAATATTACGGACTTACTGAATATTTCAGAAATGGCGGATTTGGATACGATTTCTTTAATTCTTTCTGGACAAGTTTACCGGCTACGGCTAAAGTAGCTTCCATCGGTTATGCCATTTTCGGCGTCGGCGTTGAAATGGCCGGGATCACGGTGTCTAAAACGATCGTTAAATGGTTTAAAGGTAAAGAGCTTGCCCTGGCTATGGGGATGGAAATGGCAACGGCCCGTCTCGGAGCTTCCGTTGCCTTCTTCTTTTCTTCAGCGATTGCCGGTGCGGGAAAAACAGGAGAAGATCCGATCAAATCGATCTGGTTTGGATTAGGATTGCTGTCCATCGGATTCCTGACTTTCCTGACCTATATTTTTATGGATAAAAAACTGGACAAGCAGGACAATACCCATGCCTCGGATGAACCCGCAGAAGAATTCCGCATCAGTGATCTCGGCAAGATATTGACGAACAGGGGTTTTCTGCTGATTTCGCTGCTGTGTGTGCTATTCTACTGCGGAGTTTTTCCATTCCTGAAGTATGCCGTGAATATGATGCAAAACCGTTTGGGGATCAGCAATCTGGCAGCAGGTTATATCAGCGGGCTTTTACCTGTCGGAACAATTATTCTCACACCCATTATCGGTAATTTCCTTGACAGAAAAGGCAAAGGAGCCAGCATGATGATATACGGCGCGGCTTTACTGACGATTGCCCACCTGACCTTTGCACTCGCACCGCTTAATATGGCATTGGCCATTATTTCCATCATGGTTCTCGGCGTAGCTTTTTCACTGGTACCAGCTTCCATGTGGCCTTCTGTTCCTAAGATCGTCGAAGACCGCTACCTGGGCTCGGCATATGCACTCGTTTTCTGGATTCAAAATATCGGCCTGTGGTTTATCCCCTGGCTGATCGGTATGGTGCTTAAAGCCGTCAACCCCGGCGTTGCAGAGAAAATCCAGGCTGGCGATACCACGGTGACCTACAACTACACTGTTCCGATGCTCATTTTTGCGGGTCTGGGGATTGCAGCAATTTTCCTTGGTTATTTGCTCAAGCGGGAAGACAAACGGAAACAATACGGACTGGAGTTGCCGAATAAAGCATAGTGTTGTCACTGGTCACTGGTCATTGGTCACTGGTCATTAGTCACTAAATCAATCACTGAAAATGACTAATTTTAACAACTTTATGACCACTTAATGACCACCTTATGACCATTTTATGACCATTTTATGACCACTTAATGACCAAAAAAGTATTATCTTTACAATAACCATCAAATAATATTGCAATGAGCGAAGAAATTAAAAAACTGGAACCCAAAGAGGTATGGAAGCATTTTTATTCGCTGACCAGGGTACCCAGGCCTTCAAAACATGAAGACAAAATTCAGCAATTCATGATCCAGTTCGGTGATGAACTGGGTTTGGAAACGACACGCGACAAGGTCGGGAATATTATTATCCGCAAGCCGGCAACACCGGGAATGGAAGACCGGAAAGGAATCATCCTTCAGGCTCATCTTGACATGGTCCCGCAGAAAAATACGGCGACTCAGCATGATTTTGAGACCGACCCGATCACTGCCGTCATTGACGGCGAGTGGGTCAGGGCAAAGGGAACGACGCTTGGATCGGATAACGGGATTGGCGTTGCTGCAGCGATGACTGTGCTGGCTTCGAAAGATATACCGCACGGCCCTGTTGAAGCATTGTTCACCTGCGATGAAGAAACCGGCATGACCGGGGCAAACGGGCTGAAACCCGGTTTGTTGAATGGTGAAATTTTACTAAACCTGGATTCTGAGGACGAAGGGGAACTTTATATCGGTTGTGCAGGTGGTGTGGATGTTACCGCAGATTTCAAGTATAAGGAAGTGGAAGTACCTCCATTCTTTGTGCCATACAAGATCAGCCTGACCGGCCTGAAAGGCGGACATTCCGGGCTGGATATCAACCTGGGAAGAGGCAATGCAAACAAAATCCTCAACCAGTTGCTCGCCCAGGTTGGAGAGCGGTTTGGCGCCAGGCTGGCCAACTTTGAAGGCGGGAACCTCAGGAATGCTATCCCCAGGGAGGCCTTTGCCACAGTGGTGATCCCTGAAGCGAAAAAAGATGATTTTAAAGTTTATGTTGCAGATTTTGAGGAAAATGCAAAGACCATGTTCAAAGATGCAGATCCCGGTCTGACCATTTCAGTCAATACGACAAAGATGCCTTATCACCTCATCGAAGAATCAGTGCAGAAACGTTTGTATGCCGCGCTGGAAGAGCTTCCAAACGGAATGATCTCTATGATTAAGGATATGCCGGAAGTCGTGGAAACCTCCACTAATCTCGCGATTGTCAAATCCAAAGACGGAAATATTTTTGTCGCCTGCCTGCTCAGAAGTTCAGTGGATGAAAATAAGATGAAACTTGCGGAGCTGATGTCGGGGATTCTAAGAAATGCCGGGGCAAACACTGAAATTGCAGGAGAATATCCGGGCTGGAAACCTGATGTCCACTCCCCTATCCTCGAAACGATGAAAGAAGTCTACCGGGTCCATTTTGGCAAGATACCCCAGGTGAAGGTGATCCATGCCGGGCTTGAATGCGGCATTCTTGGCGCACAATATCCGCACTGGGATATGATCTCATTTGGACCGACGATCCGTGGGCCACATTCACCGGATGAAAAAGTGCATATCGAATCGGTGGGGCTGTTCTGGGAATTTCTTGTCGAAACGCTGAAAAAATGTCCGATGAGATTTGGAACTTAAAAAAATAGTATTACTTTTGCACCTCCAAAATTGACAGCTATGAAAAGAACATTTCAGCCTTCGGTAAGAAAACGCACCAACAAGCACGGGTTCAGGGAAAGAATGTCGACAAAGAACGGCAGAAAAGTGTTATCCAACAGGAGAGCAACCGGAAGAAAAAAGCTGACTGTTTCTGACGAAAGGCATTAAGCGAACTAAGTTCCGATAAAGGTATATTAAAGAGGGTATCTTAAAAGAGAGTACCCTCTTTTTTTATTTTAACTTTCATGCAACGAATTATATAGAAAATTTGTCTATATTAGCGCTCTCTCCTTGAAATACCAAACGCTATGAAAAAAAGATTATATTTTCTTTTCATTCTTTCGTTTTTTCTGATAGAAACCGCCAATTCCCAGACAACCATCGTACTCCAGCCAGGACCTGAAGGAAAAGACGCTTATCTGAATGATTACTACACAACCAATTACGGTGATTATCCAAATGCTTTTTGCATGGCCTGGACACACAGTGGTATTCCTTTCACCAGCCGGTCTGTCTTTGAATTTGATCTGACTTCCATCCCGCCAGGCTCAATCATCCTTGATGCAAGGCTTTCGCTATATTGTGCCAGCAACCCTTCAAATCAGACATTTCATTACGGCGATAACAGGGCATACTTACAGCGAATTACCGAACCATGGGATGAGCATGAGGTGACCTGGCACAACCAGCCGGCCACCACCACTGAAAACCAGGTGGAATTGCCAGCGAGCATTTTTGAAACACAGGATTATTCAGATATTGACATTAGCATGCTTATACAGGATATGACAGATGATCCGGAAAACAGTCACGGGATCCTTATAAAGCTGCAGGTTGAGGAGATGTACCGGAGCCTGATGTTTGCATCGGGTGATCATGAGAATCCATTAAAATGGCCAAAGCTGGAAATTACCTATACTACTAGTCCGTTGAATACCATTATCATCCAATCCGGGCAGGAAGGCAAGGATGCCCAGTTATGGAGCATCATGCCGGATAATAATTATGGGAACACCCCGAAATTTGTCGCGATGGGATGGACACATTATGGCGAACCGGGCGTAAACAGGGCCATCATCGATTGGGACCTGTCTATAATCCCGGAAGGATCGCAAATTGTTAACGCAAAGCTGAACTTTTATTTTGTATGCCTTGAACCCAACTATTTTGGTCATACCGGGGAAAATGAGGCCTATCTTAACTTGATCACAGAACCCTGGGAAGAAGACGATGTGACCTGGAATACCCAACCCGAGGTGACTCAAGATTTCCAGGTATACCTTCCGCCAAGCACCGATCCTTATATGGATTACACGGATATCGATGTAACAGTCCTGGTCCAGAAATTATTCGGAGAGCCGGAAGATTATCATGGATTGATGCTCCGCTTGCTCAATGAAAATCCGTACCGCTGTCTTCTTTTTGCATCTGGCGATTATGCTGACACAGTTGAAATGAGGCCGAAACTGGAAGTGACCTATTCCACTGCCCCAACTAATACTGTTGAAATTCAGCCGGGACCCGAGGATGGAAAGGATGCCCAGCTCTGGACCATCATGCCGGATAACAATTACGGGAATATCCCGAAATTCGATTGCTCGGGTTGGACTCATGGCGGAGTTCCCGGCGTGAACAGGGGCATCATCGATTTCGATCTTTCGTCGATCCCGGATAATGCCGTTATTACGGATGCAAAGCTGAACCTCTACTTCGTTTGCCTTGAACCGACTTATTTCGGTCATACCGGCGAGAATGACGCATTCCTGCAACTGATCACCGATCCATGGGAAGAAAATACGGTTACATGGAACACCCAGCCGTCTACTACGGAAGACTCCCAGGTCTACCTGCCACCCAGCACGGATCCATACATGGATTACACAGACCTGGATGTAACAGCTCTGATCCAGAAACTCTATTCTGAGCCGGAAATCTACCATGGGATCATGCTCAGGCTGCTGAATGAGAACCCCTACCGCTGCCTGCTTTTTGCTTCCAGTGACCTGGATACGGCGGAAATGAGGCCTAAACTGGTGGTAACTTATACTCTGGGAAGCATCTTGCCGATAGCAGATTTCAACTATGAAACCGAAGGGCTCAATATTTATTTTGAAAACACTTCAACGGATGCAGAAGAATACTGGTGGGATTTTGGCGATGGATACTATTCCGACCTTGAGAATCCATGGCACATATATGACCAACCGGGAGTTTACACAATCACGCTTACCGTCTGGAATGATTATGGCTCTGACACAATTATGAAAACCATTACTGTACCCACCGCCATAGCTCCTGAACAGTACATGGCCATTTTAAAGGTATATCCGAATGTTGCTCAGGACCAGATTACCCTTAGCACAAATATCATCGGAATGGCTGACATGGTCATTGTCGATTCATATGGACGTCCGGTTATTCATGCATCGCTTGAATTTTCTGAAGGAGAAACACATCCCGTCAATGTAAGCCAGCTTAACCCAGGGTTTTATTTCGCCAGGATTACAAAAGGAAATCTGTCCGATACCAGGAAGCTTATAATTAGTCGTTAAAATTTGATGATTTTCTGTAATTTCGTTGCCGATACATTGTATTTACCATTCAATTCTTCATTTCATGAATACAAAAATGGGCACCGATTACCGGAAATACTATCCTTTTGCAGCAGCGCTGCTTATTTTCGCACTCCTTACTATCGTTTACTTCCTTCCATTTTTCCAGGGGAAAAGCCTGTCTGCAAGTGATACAATTCACTTTCAGGGCATGTCGAAAGAAATTGTTGACTACCGGGCCAAAACCGGCGAGGAAGCGCTGTGGACCAACAATATGTTCAGCGGGATGCCGGCATACCAGATTTCGACCGAGTATCATAAAAACCTGATGAACTACGTCAATAACATTCTCCACTTTGGATTTCATGCACCGGTCGGTATCGTCATCATGTATTTTCTTGGTTTTTTCTTCCTGTTGGTCATCCTGGGTGTAAATCCCTGGCTGAGCATTTCAGGAGCCATTGCTTTTGCATTTTCATCCTATTTTTTCGTTATCCTCGAAGCCGGGCATAATTCAAAAGCCGTTGCCATTGGCTATATGGCCCCGGTCCTCGCCGGTGTTATTATGACCTACAAAGGAAAATACCTCTGGGGTGGGCTGGTCACCGCTTTTTTCTTAGCCCTGGAGGTATTGAGCGGCCATCCCCAGATCACCTATTACCTGATGTTCATGGTTCTTCTTTACGGCGTGGCGGAACTGGTCCGATATGTTCGTGAAAAAAGGATCAGGGATTTTGTGATCGCTTCTTCGGTTCTTGTGGTTGCCGGTTTACTTGGGGTGATGACACATACCGGAAATCTCTGGGCCACCTATGAGTACAGTAAATATTCGATCCGCGGCAAAACCGAACTTTCGTCGGAGAAAGAGAACCGTACCAGCGGCCTGGATAAAGATTATGCGACCGACTGGAGCTATGGCGTGGCAGAAACAATGACCCTGCTTGTGCCCAATTTTCACGGGGGCTCTTCACATGGCTCGTTGTCAAAGAATTCTGAAACTTATAAAGCCTTATCTCAAAACAGGATCCCCAATCCGGAAAATATTGTCAAAGGGCTACCGCTTTATTGGGGGCCGCAACCGTTTACATCAGGGCCGGTGTATGCAGGTGCCATCATCGTCTTCCTTTTCATTTTTTCTTTATTCTACCTGAAAGGCCCGATGAAATGGTGGGGAATAGCGATCACACTGCTTTCTATCATGCTTTCATGGGGAAAGCATTTCATGCCGCTCACCAATTTCTTTCTTGAATATGTGCCATTGTACAATAAATTCAGGGCGGTATCAATGACCCTGGTGATCGCTGAGGTGTCCATTCCAATTCTCGCATTTATCGCGATGGATAAGCTTATAAAAGATGACCAGAAGAAAAATGCGCTGAAACCATTGAAATTATCCCTGTACATCACGGGAGGAATACTCTTGCTTTTCGCTTTGTTTGGCGGAAGTTTGTTTTCATTTTCAGCCGCCGGCGATGCCAGCCTGGGATTACCCGACTGGTTTATGAACGCATTGAGGGAAGACCGCATAAAAATGTTCCGGTCCGATTCAATCCGGTCACTTATTTTTATCCTTCTCGGATTTGGAGTTCTATGGGCATACCTGAGCGGAAAACTGAAACTCAATTACTTGCTGCTCATCATCCCGCTGCTGATCCTTGCCGACATGTGGCCGGTCAACAAACGTTACCTGAATGATGCTGATTTTAAACGGAAAAGCCAGGTTACCAATCCATACCAGGCGACAAAGGCCGACCTGTCAATATTAAAAGATAAAGACCTGTATTACAGGGTCTACAATATAAATGAAGCTTTTGACGGTTCTGCCAGAACATCTTATTTTCATAAAAATATCGGTGGTTATCATGGTGCAAAGCTCCGCAGGTACCAGGAAATCATAGAAAATCCCTTACAGGCAGAACGGCTTAAGATCGCCCAATCACTAAATGAACAAAATACACCCCTGGCGGAAGTTCTTCAGAATGCAACGGCATTTAACATGTTGAACACCAAATACTTCATCATCAATGAAGAGGCAGAACCTTTGAAAAATCCTTATGCCTGCGGGAATGCCTGGTTTGTCAGCGATTACAGGATTGTGAACAATGCTGATGAAGAACTCGCTACACTGGACGGGCTAAAACCCGAGAGTATCGCCGTGATCGATAAGCGTTTCGAGAAAAACCTGGCGGGATTTACGAAACCAGGTACGGTGGAAGGTTCAATCATCCTGACTTCTTACTCGCCCAATCACCTTGTGTATGAATCGAAATCCAGCCAGGATGCACTTGCCGTATTTTCTGACATTTATTATGAAAAAGGGTGGAATGCCTTTATTGATGGAAAAGAAACCCCTCATTTCAGGGCTGACTTTATTTTAAGGGCCATGATCATTCCGGCCGGTGAACATAAGATTGAATTCAAGTTCCAGCCAACATCCTTCTTTGTCGGTTCTAATATTTCATTGGCCGCGTCGCTGATCCTGATCATCGTCCTGGTTGGCGCTGTTGTTTATCCTTTCTTTTCCAAAAAGGGTAAGGCTTTAAGTACATCACCTAACGTATAAAGATCTGATGCAGGAACGACACACCAATAAGAAAGTATATTTTGAAGAGCAGGCCTATACCACGAGAGAATATGTCATTCCTTTCGTGGAGAAATTCATGGCTCTGACGCCCTCCATTAAAATTCTGGAGATTGGTTGTGGTGAAGGTGGAAATCTCGTGCCTTTCCTGGATAAAAACTGTAAAGTCACCGGTATCGATATTTCGGAAAGTAAAATAAACAATGCAAGGGATTTTTTAAGAAATCATCCGGTAGCCGGCAAACTGAAGTTGGTCGCCAATGATATTTATAAGGCCTATGATGATCTTGAGCAGGGGTATGATTTCATCTTTATGCGGGATGTCATTGAGCATATCCATGACCAGGACAAATTCATGGGGTATGTAAAAAGGTTCCTGAAACCCGATGGATTGTTTTTCCTGGCATTTCCTCCCTGGTACAATCCGTTTGGTGGGCACCAGCAGATCTGCCGGAATAAAATTCTCAGCAAGCTTCCCTATTTTCATTTACTGCCGCCGGTATTGTACAAGCTTGTCTTGCGGATGGGTGGTGAAGATCCCTCAAAAATCGAGGCATTGCTGGAGATCAAAGAAACGGGGATCAGCATCGAGCGATTCAGAAAAATCCTCCGCAAGCACCGGTATGACATCATTTGTGAAACGTTTTACCTGATCAACCCGAACTACGAGGTGAAATTCGGACTGAAACCGCGAATTCAGGCAGGAATCGTGGCAGCTATCCCATTTTTCAGGAATTTGTTCACGACATCGGCATATATTTTAATCCGGCAGGGATCATGAAAAAAGTCCTGATCATCACCTATTACTGGCCTCCAAGTGGCGGAGGAGGTGTGATGCGCTGGCTTAAATTCGTGAAGTACCTGCCAGCACAAGGATGGCAACCGGTAGTTTTCACACCTGAAAATCCCGATCCTTCAACGTTGGATGAAAGTTTGGCAAAGGAAATTCCACCGGAGACGATTGTGTTGAAATTGCCGATCTGGGAGCCATACGACGTATACCGTAAATTGACCGGAAAATCAAAAGAAACGAAATTTAAGGCCGGATACATTTCAGAAGCTTCGGGCCAGGGCTGGAAGGACAAGCTGTCGGTCTTTATTCGCGGCAACCTGATGATCCCGGATCCCCGGAAGTTCTGGATCAAACCGGCGGTGAGGTACCTGACGGATTACCTGAAAGAAAATCCGGTCGATCTGATCGTTTCTACCGGGCCACCCCACAGCATGCATCTTATTGCACTGGAAATAAAGCGTAAGCTGAAAATCCCATGGCTTGCCGATTTCCGTGATCCCTGGACCAATATCGATTTTTACACAAGGCTTCGTCTTACCGGTTGGGCTGACCGGAAGCACAGGTCGCTCGAAAAAAAAGTCCTGCAAACTGCTGATGAGGTTGATACCGTATCCTGGAGCTGGGCAGAAGACTTCAAACGGCTCTTCCCCAGGGAAGTTGAGGTGATCACCAACGGTTATGATCCTGAGGATTTTGAATTTGAAGAAGGGGTACCAGAACCGTATTTCAGTATTATCCATATCGGTTCCTTTAATAAAGACCGGAACCCTGAAGCACTCTGGAAGGTATTAGCCTCCATGGCCAACGATGACCAACAATTCAGAAAAAATCTTCGGATACGGTTTGCCGGCCAGACCGATGCAAGCATTATTCAGTCGCTTGCAGAAAAAGGGTTGAAGGATAATATTGAAGATTTCGGGTACCTGGACCACCGGAAAAGCCTGTCGTTGCTGAAAAAATCAAAAGTTCTGCTCTTACCGTTGAACGATGCGCCGAATGTGTCGGGGATCATTCCAGGCAAGTTATTTGAATACATGGCCGCTGAAAAGCCGATCCTGGTGATTGGACCGCAGGATGGCGATACGGCACGGATCATCCGTGAAAGCGGAGCCGGACGTGTTGCGGGGTTTCAGGACCATGAAGAAATCAGGAGGATCATCGAAACCTATTACAGGGCTTTTATATTGAATAAACCCGAAGTCGAAAGGTCAGACTTCGAAAAGTATTCCAGGAAAAGGATCACCGGGCAGCTTGCCAATGTTCTGGATAAGCTTACTCAATTGTCACACTGATCATTCCCATGACGGAAAAGAGGTTGCATATTTTTAAAGATGAGCATGTTTATAACCTTGCACTCTTAACATTATTTGCCACTGAATTTCAGGTGCACAACCATCAATTCATTTTTTTATGCAAACCATCAGGCAAAACGGAAGGATTTTTCCCGGGGCAGGTCTCGCATTATCCGGGCTATTCAGGCGTAATGAAAGCCATCAGGCAGGCATTGAAAAGTGACCTGGTTTATTTTCATTCACTGCCCATGGGGCCACAATTAATCCTTTGGACGGTTTATTCAAAGATTTTTAAAAAAGCTGTCTGGATTTTCTGGGGCGCCGACATTTATGCTTACCGCAACCGCTATAAAAACCTGAAACAGCTCATCTACCATCTTTGCCGGAAAAGGATCATCAACAAACTGCCGCATATTGCCGGGTTTCTTAAAGGTGATTATGATATCATCAGGAAAATATACAGGACGAAAGGACAGTACCAGCAAGTCGTTTATCCGATCCCGGCCTGGTTCGATCTGATTAAAACTGACTACCAGGCTAAAAGCCAACAAAATAAGCATGAGATCATAGTGTTACTGGGTAATTCAGCCAGTAAAACAAACCAGCATCTGGATGCGTTAGAAACACTTGGCCAGTTTAATCAGGAAAACATGAGGATTATTTGTCCCTTATCTTACGGTTACAAGAGAGATACATACGTGCAGAAGGTGATGGACAGAGGTCATGAAATTTTCGGAAAAAGATTTCACCCATTGACCGGTTTTCTGGAACCGGCCGCATACAATGATATGCTGGCCAATACTGATATTGCTGTAATGAATCACAACCGGCAGGAAGCACTGGGCAATATTATTGCATTGTTGTACATGGGTAAGAAGGTTTTTCTCAGGCCTGAAACCTCTTCATTTATTTATTTCAAATCTATTAATGTAAGGATTTCCAATATTGATGACCTTAAACAGATGACGTTTGAAGAATTTTCAGCAATTGACGAAAATTCTTTAAATGCCAATGCATCAATTTTAAAGCTTGTACTCGGCATTGAAAATTACCGGAAATGGTGGAATTCACTCTTAAAAATTCAGTAAACATATGACTTTCGTAACAAAAACATATCTGCCCGACATCAATCGATACAAGGAATATATCGACCGGATTTATGCGTCGGGATGGGTGACCAATTATGGCCAGTTTGTGGTCGAACTGGAAAAGCGGCTGGCAGGCTTTCTGAATGTAAAAAATGTCATCCTGGTTTCCAATGGAACAATAGCCTTGCAGGTTCTTTACAAAGCGATGGAATTAAAGGGAGAAGTGATCACCAGCCCGTTTTCTTTCGTAGCCACTACCAGCAGTATTGCCTGGGAGGGGTTTGAACCCGTATTTGCCGATATCGATGCCCATGATTTTTGCATTGATCCGGCCCGGGTGGAAGAAAAAATCAGTGGAAAAACAGGAGCCATTGTCGCTGTGCACGTCTTCAGTAATCCCTGTGATGTTGAATCGCTGGATATGATCGCCAAAAAACATGGCATTAAGCTGATTTATGATGCCGCTCATGCTTTTTCAGTGAATTACAAAGGAAAAAGTGTGCTTCGGTATGGTGACGCTTCTACATTGAGTTTCCATGCCACAAAAATTTTCCATACAATTGAAGGCGGCGCTATTATTACTGAAGATGATGAATTATGCAAAAAGATCAGGTTGATGATCAATTTTGGCATTGCGGGTTATGATACGATCACGGAGCTCGGCATCAACGCGAAAATGAATGAATTTCAGGCCGCAATGGGGCTTGCGGTGCTTGAGGACGTGGAGGCGAACATTAAAAAAAGGGCGATCATCTATTATAAGTACAGAAAGGCTTTTATGAATACTGACGAAATTCAGCTTCAGGCCATCAGGCCCGGTTCTTCGCTGAATTATTCATATTTCCCGGTTTTATTTCAAACGGAAAGTACCCTGTTGAATGTCAGGGAAGCCCTGAACCGGAAGGAAATATTTCCACGGCGGTATTTTTATCCTTCGCTGAATACTTTGCCCTATCTTAAAGGAAAGCAATCTGCTCCTGTTTCGGAAAGTGTGGCCGGCAGGATACTTTGCCTCCCCATTTTTGAAGATCTAGAAGATCAGCGGGTGAAGGAAATCATTGAAATAATTAATCGTACAATTTAGCACCATTCCTTCAAGCCATTTATATCGTTTTACACCAAGTTTCACGAAGAAAGCACAAAGAACCACGAAGGTTTTCAGAACATTTTCATATATTTATTCCATCAAACCAAACTGAAGGAATTATGAAAAACAGACTATTTAAAATGTCATATTTTTTCATTTTAACCGGCACCATCATTTTGTCAGGCGGTTGTGAAAAAGAGACTAAAAACACCCCTCCCGTAGCAAGTTTCACCGCTACGCCGGAAATGGGAACTCCGGCAACTGCATTTACTTTTGATGCGACATCAAGCTATGATGCACAAGATTTAGCAACCATTTTACTGGTCAGATGGGATTGGGAGAATGATGGTGTTTTCGATACTGACTTTTCCACCAATCAAATTGTTTCTCACCAATTCACCAGTCCGGGAGTATACACTGTCACCCTGGAAGTGAAAGATTCGGGGCAATTGGGGAATTCGATGACAAAATCGGTTACAGTTGAAGGAAAAATTCCGGAAGTTTCCACGGATACCGTATTCGGGATTTCAGCGTTTTCGGCTATTTGCGGTGGAGAGGTGACCGATGATTTTGGCCTGGATGTTACTCAGCGTGGTATTTGCTGGGACATTGCACCAAACCCGACTATTTCCGGAAATCATTCGGATGAAGGAAGCGGCACAGGAAAATTTGAAAGCGCTTTTGGTGATTTACTGAACAATACGACATATTATGTTAGGGCATATGCCACCAATGAAGCAGGGACAGCGTATGGCAACCAGGTTGAATTTAATACACTTGATGCGTGGACGTGCGGAGAGCCTGTTCTGGTTAATCACCTGGCCGGTGCAGTTGCGCCTGTCGACAAAAGCATTTCATATGGAACAGTTGCCGGCATCCCTGGCGAGCCGGATAAATGCTGGATCACGCGAAATCTTGGTGCCGACCGCCAGGCTGAATCTGTTGACGATGCAACTGAAGCATCTGCAGGTTGGTATTGGCAGTTTAACAGAAAACAAGGTTATAAACATGATGGCGTAATGAGGACACCAGATACCGAATGGATTAGTTTGATCGATGAAGCCTCCAATTGGCTGGTCAGTGAGGATCCTTGCAGAATAGAACTGGGAGAAGGCTGGCGCATTCCAACGCAGCAAGAATGGGTCAATGTAAACGATATCGGTTACTGGGCTGACTGGAACGGGCCGTGGAACTCCGGTTTAAAAATGCACGCCGCAGGTTTTCTAAGCAGTACTGATGGTTCACTCCAGGACAGAGGCGTGCAGGGGTATGGGTGGAGCAATCTTGAGGGGAGCAATACTACAGCATGGTACATCAGGTTTCGGAGCTATGAAAGTGTTTATAAAGGCAATGAAAAAGCATTCGCCATTACTCTGCGGTGTGTAAAAGATTAATTTTGCCTTAAAATTCAGGTCAGTGAAAACAAAACGATTATGCATTTTCGGAGCGGGAGGCGCGGCTAAGGATACCTATACGATCGTTCATGCACTGGGTTTACAGGACGAATTCCTGTGTTTTCTTGAATCTGATGATATTTGGACAGACCGTAAAGTCCTGGGCCAGGAAGTCAGGCCGCTGTCGTTTTTTAATCCGGATGTATTCCGGATAGTCGTTGCACTGGGAGATTCAGCAGCCAGGAAAACTATCGTAGAATCCTTGCCACCCGGGACAAGATTTTTTTCCCTGATCCATCCATCGGTTATCCTTTCGCCCTGGGTTGAGATAGGCGAAGGAAGCATTATATTACCCGGTTGCATTTTAACCTGTGATATAAAAATCGGCAAACATGCATATATCAATATCGGTACCACGATCTCTCACGATTGCAAGATCGGTGATTACTTTACTGCTTCGCCTGCCGTGAATATCAGCGGCAATTGCACGATCGGGGATAACGTTTTTATCGGGATCAATTCCTCGGTAAGGGAAAAGATAAGCATTGCCAACAATGTCTTTATTGGTATGAGTAGTGCTGTTGTTAAAAATATTGATAAACCGGGGAAATATTTTGGTATACCGGCAAAAAAAATAATTTAATATAGTTTACATTTAAATATTTTCTATATTTATACGCAAACTTTAATTATGAAAATCTTTTTACATTCCGGGAAAGTATTTATATTTATGACATTCCTATGTTTACCAATGAGGTATTCATTTTCTCAATCTATACAAAATGATGTCTTTGCAAGTGCTGGCGACAGTTATTTAACCAATGATTATATAATTTCCTGGACATTGGGAGAGAGTTTTGTTGAAACTTATCAATCAGAAAACATTCAAATAACTGAAGGATTCCATCAGCCACATATAGAATTGCTTACCATTCTTAGTACAGACACTACTAGTGAATATATATATGTTTATCCAAACCCGACAAATGGAAAATGTTACATCAAATTGAATAAACCAAAAAAAGACGAGTTTTACTTTTTGACTGTTACAGATATGTATGGCAAAACACTTATAAACAAAGAAATTAATCTGGGAATTGATAATGAACTTGATTTTCGCCAATTCTCAGCAGGAACAATATTATTAAATGTTGAGCGGAAAAAAGACGGCAGTATGTATTATTTCAAAATATTAAAACTTGATTATTGATCAATTAAATTAAAATATCATGAAAAAGTTTCACGTATTATTAATTTTTATTGGATTTAGCATGTTTTGTATTGGGCAGGCACCACAAGCGTTTAAATATCAGGCTATTATTCGTGATGCATCAGGCACAGTTATAATAAATCAGCTTATTAGCCTAAAAATTTCAATTTTAGCAGGTAATATAGAAGGAGAATTGGTTTACAGTGAAATTCATGACGTTACTACTAATAATCTCGGTCTTGTCAACATAGAAATTGGAAGAGGTTTAGAGATAGAAGGTGATTTTAATTACATTAATTGGGGTCAGGAAAGTCATTTTATCAAGTTAGAAGTGGATATGGAAGGTGGAATGAACTACGAATTACTTGGAATCAGCCAGCTTCTTTCGGTACCATATGCGCTATACGCAGAAACTTCAGGATCAGGATATTCCGATTCATTCTGGCACGAAACTTATGACGGGATTTATTATAATGATGGTAATGTCGGGATAGGGACCTACAACCCAGAGAATTCAGCAGCCCTTGATGTTTCCTCAAATGAAAAAGGTTTTTTGCCTCCCAGGATGTCAGAAGATGAAATTTTAAATATTAGTAACCCTGCGACCGGTTTGTTGGTTTTTAACACCTCAAATAACAAGTTTTATGCATACGTAACAGGTGTTTGGAAAGAAATTTCTTATGGAACAGGAACACTTATTTATGTACCATTTCCATGTGGCGATTCATCAATTATTGTAAATCACATTGAAGGATCTGTTGCACCTATAACTAAAACGGTCACATATGGTACAATTGGCAACATTCCAGGTGAACCTGAAAAATGCTGGATCACTTCTAACCTGGGAGCAGATCACCAGGCTGAAGCTATGGACGATGCAACGGAAGCTTCTGCAGGATGGTACTGGCAATTTAACAGGATGCAAGGATACATGCACGATGGAACCAGCCGGTTTCCAAACACAACATGGATTTACATTGACGAGAATTCAGACTGGGAAAGTAACAATGACCCCTGCCGGATAGAACTTGGAATAGGCTGGCATGTTCCAACACGATCAGAATGGACAAATGTGGATGAGGGTGGAAATTGGACAAACTGGTACGGACCATGGAATTCTGATCTTAAGTTGCATGCAGGCGGTTATATAGGTTATCTCACTGGTAACTTACAGGATAGGGGAATTCATGGTACATATGCCAGTACTACACAAAGTTCCAACATTAAAACCTGGATGATAACTTTTGGGAGCAGCACCAGTTACCTGACCAGCAACTTTAAGTCATTCGCACTAAACCTAAGGTGTGTTAGAAAGTAAAACGATTTTGTTAAAAAAAAATAATTGTGAATCTGCGGGCTGCATTTTCTCATCCGAACATCTTCTCAAACACTTCTTTAAATCTTTTATTCCATGTATGTTCAGCCTCTGCCCTTCTTCTGGCATTCATCTTCATTTTTAGCCGGAGTGAATAATTTTCAGGCTTGAGATAAAAATGGCATTTTGAAATAAATTCTTGATCATCTTTACACAAAATGATTTCTTCACCATCCGTGAAATAATGACTTAGCTCTTCAACATATGGAGCTATCTGCAAGCCGCCGCACATCGGGATTTCAAAGGTACGAAGGTGCAATTTGTGGATCGGATGCTTAAGGTTGAAGGTATTACGCAGTTCGGTGATATTCAGCGACAATGAATGATTGGAATAAATAGATGCCATTTCTTCAAAAGGCACCGAAGGAAGCAGATCAAGATATTCGTTCTTTATGAGCCGGTTGCTTTCACCAAATAATCTATTCTTTATCCTTCCATAAGCGACTTTTCGCCCGATACTGAACCGGGAAAGTTTAACCAGAAGTGAAAGCATCTCCCTTTTACTGAGTTTTTTATCCGGTCCGGGCCCGCCTTGCCTGACCAGCCGGTCGGAATAAATACTACATGGTACGGATGCGGCTGTCAGCCTGTTTATCCGGTTCACCCGGTCATCATATAACGTACCTATAAATCCAATCCTGGGAATCTCACCTGTAAAATCAGGCTTGAAGAAATTCGGATTTGCTGCGTAAGGTCTGAAAATCGTTGTACAACCCCAGTTTTTAAAGATATATTCCGTTTCCCGGGAAGTGAGCCAGACCAAGTCGAAAAATGGTGCAATATCTTTATGGAGATATGGGGCATGCAGGTTATCGAAACAGATTAATACCGATGGCAAGCCCAGGGCCTTTATTTTCTGCATCGTCGGTTTGAAAAGGAATGCTGAAGGCGCCGGATTCACAAAAACATCGAAATGAGGATTATTCTTCCGGATAAGAGCAGGTAAAATTTCATTGGCTTCTTCAAGGGAACTATACTGCAATGGATTGAAAACCGTTACCTGATGTCCCGAATCCTGCAACTCATCAATCATATGGAACCGCTGCCATTGTTGCATGTAAGAGGAAGATTCGGCAAGAAAGTAGAGAATATTCATTGGTTAAGGAATATTGAATTTTTCTCAAACTTATACAAAATAGGCCATCTAAACACCACGGGGATAAAGGTCGAATGAAAAAATAAAGGAAATTTATTTCCCGAATAACATATTGAAAATTATTTAATATTTAATAATTTTATGTTTTTATAATATATCATCCAACATTAATTTGATAATTATGAAAATAG
>AMWB02089920.1_pt2 | contig 37466 bp, 24 predicted proteins | sample 200311 | NCBI WGS metagenome assembly AMWB02 (sample SAMN02737377, study PRJNA173069) | bioreactor metagenome | biome: anode biofilm in microbial fuel cells | place: USA: California | collected 2010-12-16
TTTGAGGGGAAAGCTGAGGGCGAAAGAAGGAGACCAGCCAGACCGGCAGCAGTGAAATCTGCAGGAGCAAGAAAGAAGAACATTAAACCGGTTGCCTCAAAGGCTGTAGAAGAACCGGTAAGGCTCAATAAATTCATAGCCAACAGCGGCGTTTGCGCAAGGCGCGAAGCCGATGAACTGATCAAACAGGGCTACATATCGGTCAACGGGAAGAAGGTGACCGATATGGGAATCAAGGTCAAACCATCTGACAAGGTGGAGTACAGGGGCAAACTGCTCACACCCGGGAAAAAAGTCTATATCCTGATCAACAAACCCAAGGGATATGTCACCACCGTTAAGGACCCTCATGCCGAAAACACTGTTCTGGACCTGGTTAAGGATGCCACAAAAGAACGCATCTACCCCGTAGGGAGGCTTGACAAGGCTACCACAGGCGTGCTTCTGCTGACAAATGACGGTGACCTGGCCGGCAAGCTGACACATCCGTCATACGGGGCAGCCAAGGTTTATCATGTCTTTCTCGACAAAGAGGTCACCAGGAATGACATGGAAACGATAGTAACGGGTGTCACACTAGACGAAGGCATGGTCAGCGCAGACGCGGTGTCCTATCCTGATGCCGAAGACCGCACCCAGGTAGGTGTCGAGATACACTCAGGCCAGAACAGGGTGGTAAGACGCATCTTCGAAAAACTTGGCTACCGCGTAAGGAAACTTGACCGGGTAAGCTTCGCGGGACTGACAAAAAAGAATCTTCAGAGGGGACACTGGCGAGAGCTGACGCTGAAAGAGGTGAGCATGCTCAAGAGAGGCATCTTCAAATAGACTCCCATGTCACACAGGTCAGGATTCGTCAATATACTTGGAAACCCCAACGTCGGGAAATCGACGCTGATGAACGTGCTTGTCGGCCAGAAGCTCTCAGTTGCTACCGCGAAGGCACAGACAACACGCCACAGGATCATGGGCATACTCACCGGCGAGGACTACCAGGTAGTCTACTCTGATACCCCGGGCATCCTGAACCCGAAATACAAACTCCAGTCAGCCATGATGAGATCCGTTGAATCGGCACTTGATGACGCCGACCTGATCCTTTACGTCACTGACGTCGTGGAGACTGCACTTAAGAACGAAGGTCAGCTTGGCCGAATACTGACCTCTCCGGCAGATAAATTGATTGTAATAAACAAGATAGACCTGACCAACCAGGCTGACCTTGAGAAGCTTGTGGAGAGCTGGAACCAGACGGCACCGGGCGTTCCCGTACTTCCTGTTTCGGCAGTAAAACGGTTTAATACCGACCTGCTTCTCCGCGAAATCATCAGCCGCCTGCCTGAAGGCCCGCCGTACTTTCCGGAAGATCAGCTCACCGACAGGTACGACCGGTTCTTCGTCACAGAGATAATCAGGGGCAAAATATTTGAAACCTATCAGAAAGAGATACCCTATTCAGTTGAGGTTGAAATAGAAAGCTATAAGGAAGAGTCTGAACTCAACAGGATCGCAGCTGTCATATACGTTGCCCGTGACAGCCAGAAGGGGATCATCATTGGTCATAAGGGATCGATGCTGAAGAGGGTTGGCACGGCAGCCAGGAAGGATATGGAGGAGTTCCTCGGCAAGAAAGTCTTCCTTGAACTTTATGTAAGGGTGGCGCCGGAGTGGCGTGACAATCCCCGGATGCTGAAAAAATTCGGGTACCTGTAGATTTTAAACAAAGAGATGAGCAAGATAGTTGCAATAGTAGGAAGACCTAACGTAGGCAAATCAACACTTTTCAACCGCATGACGGAGAGCCGTGCAGCAATAGTAAACGAAGAGAGCGGCGTGACCCGCGACAGGCATTACGGGAGAGTGATCTGGAACGGGGTCGACTTCTCCGTGATCGATACCGGAGGATTCGTGGAGAACTCTGACGATGTGTTTGAGAGCGAAATCAACAGGCAGGTAAAACTTGCCATCAGTGAAGCTGACGTGATACTCTTCATGGTTGACGTCGAAACAGGCATCCATGAACTCGATAAATCCGTTGCAGAAATGCTCCGTAAGGTTGAAAAGCCGGTTATCACAGTGGTCAACAAGGTTGACAACAACCAGCGGCTGCTCGATGCGGCTGAGTTTTACGGACTGGGACTGGGCGACTATTTTTCAGTCAGCTCCGTCAACGGCAGCGGAACCGGTGATCTCCTTGACGAGATAGTGAAGCACCTCCCCGATTCACAGGAGGAACCAGGCGAAGATATCCCCAGGGTGGCAGTGGTGGGCCGCCCGAACGTGGGCAAGTCATCACTTGCAAACACCCTCCTGGGCGAGGAGAGAAACATCGTCACCCCGGTGGCCGGAACAACCCGTGACTCAATACACAGTCTCTACAACAAGTTCAACCGCCGTTTCCTGCTGATAGATACCGCGGGCCTGCGCAAGAAAGCAAAGGTGGATGAGGATATCGAGTTTTACTCGATCCTAAGGGCTGTCAGATCAATCGAGGAGAGCGACCTATGCCTGCTGCTCATCGATGCAACCCGCGGGCTGGAGTCGCAGGATCTCAGCATCATGAGCATCATACAGAAGAACAACAAGGGCATGATCCTCCTGGTGAACAAATGGGACCTTATTGAAAAAGATCAGGCCACCACGAAAAAGCTTGAGGAGGAGATCAGGTACAGGACAGCTCCCTTCACCGACTACCCCATACTCTTTATCTCTGCCATCACGAAACAGAGAGTCCATAAGGTGCTGGAGCTGATAATGACCGTTTATGAAAACAGGAGGCGCAAGATCCCGACATCACAGCTGAACGAGGTTATGCTCAAATTCGTGAATGATACACCCCCTCCGTCACTAAAAGGCAAGCATATAAAGATCAAATACGTGACCCAGCTGCCTGCGGCATACCCAACTTTCGCCTTTTTCTGCAACTTCCCGCAGTATATAAAAGACCCGTATAAGCGGTTCGTTGAAAACAGGCTCAGGGAGAGCTTCCCGCTTACAGGTGCCCCGGTAAAGATTTTCTTCAGAAAAAAATAAATACATTTGGTGTGATTTTTGCGGCAGAACAAAATTGTCAGCTGATGAAGAAGAGAGTTATCATACCCGTTTTGGCAACGCTGATCATGGCAGTTGCCTGCGAAGGCCCGGAGCGGCTTCCCGCCGAGCCCAGGATTGAGTTCAGGGCTTTCTCACAGTATGATACAATTGATATGCTTGGCAATCCCGTCAAGGCAGGAAAAATCACATTCTATTTTGAGGACGGTGACGGCGATCTTGGTATAGATGCCTCTCAGACCCCTGGCTTTGATCCCTCGGGCAACCTCTTTCTGAAGCTCTACCGGAAAATCGACGGAGAATTTGTACTGGCAGAACCAACAGACCCTCTGTACCCCTCGGAATACCGCATACCCTACCTTGAAACAGCAGGACAGAACAAGATACTCAGGGGAACAATTGATGTCACAATCATGTACATCCTGTACAATACCCCTGACACTCTTTACTATGATTTCTGGATCAGGGACAGGGCTGGCAATGAGAGCAACACTGCCACTACCTGTGTCTTTGTCTTCGGGGAGAACGGCCCCTGTGCTCCTGAGTGATCGTGATCAGACCCTCAGACCCATAAAGAGGACATCATCAACCTGTTCATGTTTTCCCATCCACTCGAAGAAAAACTCCTTTACATGATTCTGCTGGTCAGCAGCGCTTAAAGGCGCCAGCTCGTCCACAAGCGTTTTCAACCGGCTTATTTTCATCTTCTTGCCTCCGGTGCCGCCAAACTGGTCGCAGTAACCGTCAGTAAAGAGATAGACCATATCGCCTTCGCGAAGGTGATACTCCTGGTCATCATAGAATTTCTCAATTACCGACTCACCTCCTACCGAAGAGCGGTTACCCCTTACATAATGTTGAACGCCGTCGATCACGAGGATCACCGGCCGCATTGCCGAAGAGAAGACCAGTTGCCTGGTGGTGATATTGAATTCACACACCACGATGTCCATGCCGTCATTTGATGCCTCCAGTTCCTGGTTCTGGTTCAGGGTGGAGAATATCTGCCTGTCAAGTTCATGCAGCACCTGAGAGGGACGGGTGATTTTCTTGACTGTAATGATATCCTGCAGCAGCGCCGTTCCTATCATTGACATGAATGCGCCGGGGACGCCGTGGCCGGTGGAGTCAGAGCAGACAACCATGAAGCGGTCCTTGTCCACCCAGTCAAACCAGAAGAAGTCCCCGCTGACTATATCGCGCGGCTGGAAAAATACGAATGCCTCTTTAAAGACTGAGCCCAGGCGGGCCGTGTCGGGAAGCACGCTGCTCTGAATTCGCTTTGCATACTTGATGCTCTCAGTTATGTCAAGGTTCTTCTGTGCAAGCTCTTCCTTCTGCTCATAGACCTCTGCGGTGCGCTTCTGCAGTTCACTCTCGAGATACTCACGCTGCTTCCGGTGAGCTCTTTCACGAAGTCTCACAATGACAAACACCACGGCAGCAATGAGGGCCAGCAGTGACAGCAGGAACCACCATCTCTCGGTGACAGGTTTCTGGATGACCAGATCAAACGATGCCGCAGTTGCATGTTCAGGTTCATCACGTGTAAGAGCTTCAACGTTGAACCTGTAGTGCCCGTCACTCAGATTATAGGTTACTGACCTGTCCGGTGTTACCTCACTCCACTCCTCGTTGAAATTATCAAGCCGTGTCCGGTAGATAACGTTGAGCGGATCGCGAAGCGAGATACCCGCATAGTTGACCTTTATGTTGTATGATTTCCTGTAGGGCAGGTTGTAGCTCTCACGGTAGGGATACACTGTGTTGTTTATTACAACAGATATGATGCCTGCCTGCGGCGGTGCTGCCTTCTCAGGCTCCAGGGCCGGGTCATACCTGATAATCCCCTCACTCGTTCCGATAAGCACCTTGCCGTCAGCAAACCGGGCAATGGAATTTGGCATACAGTCGCCCCTGACGCCAAAGTCAGTGGTGTAGGCCCTGACTGATCCGGTGGCGGGATTGATGATCGAGAAACCCTTCTGATGTCCGGTCCATATCCTGCCGTCATCTGCAATGATGGCGCTGTAGCAGAAGCCTGTCAGCAGCCCGTCAGCCTCGGTGTAGTTCAGCACGGTATCTCCCGCAAAGAGAAAGAGGCCGTTGCCGTTAGTCCCTGCACATATCGTCCTGTCGGGCCCCACCGAGAGGCTGCGTATCTCATTCACCCTGCTTCCTTCCATTACGAGGCCTTCAGTGCGGACGCCTCCGGTGACATGTATGTAGCAGAGTCTGTCGGTTTTGGTTGCAACCAGCACTTCACCCGGCCTGTTGACAACTATCTGGGAGATATAATTGTGAGGTAGCATTTCAAGGGTAGTGTAAACAGCCTTTGTCATTCCGCTTTCAATGTCTAGAAGAAGGACGCCGTCACTTGTCCCCAGCCATAAGTTTTCGCCATCCGCGGCAATTGAATTGATGTGGTTCTGACCCGGGTTTCCCGAGAGGAAGAACTGCCGCGGTGTGCCGTCACTCTTCAGCAGCCATACGCCGTCACTGACAGTACCGATCCATATGTTGCCTCTTTCATCAGTTGCCCAGGTGTTGATTCCAGACCCGCCGGTTCTGCCTGCAAGAGGTCTGAATCCGCTGAAGCTGCCTGTCCCGGGATCGAAGTCCCAGAGGCCGCTCCTTGTTCCTGCCACAGTCCTGCTGCCAAGGATTCCGACGAATGTTATTTCCTTGTTGACTTCAGGTTTGTGAAAAGCGAAGGCATTGGTTGTCACACCCGCCAGTCCCCTGTTGAAAAGACCTATCCACAGGTTCTCCTCCCTGTCCCTGAAGATGGTGCGTACATTGTTCTCGGGCAATCCCGAATTGAGGTCATAACGGTCATTGATCTCCATCTGCAAGTAGTCACTGCTGAAAGCTGCCCTCAGCACCCCTGCATCCATTGTGGCTATCGCCAGGCACCTGCCTGGCAGAACGGCAAGTGCGGGTATGCTGACTGTGCTCAGTGTGGTGTCACCGGCTGCCGAGGCCGTCATTCCGTCACCTGATCGCCTGATCATGTAGAGCCCCCTGTCTCCGGTGCCAGCAAACCAAATGTCTTCTTCCATGCGTACAACTGTCTGCACCCATGTATATTCAAGGTCCGGGAAGCTAAGTTCGCTGATCGCTTCTTCGCCCTGCGCAACGCAGAGATGGAGGTTGTCCTGTGTGGCAGCAAAAAATCTGTCCCCGCCGGCGGGGGCGATGTCAAATATTGTCATATCTGCCGGCATCTTAATCCTGCTTATCCTTTCACCGTCACCGGGTTCAGCAATGTAGATGCCCTGCGTCTGGGTCACGATCCAGACTTTGCCCTCCGGTCCTTCTGTGATACGGTTGATCTTATCCGTTTCCGGAAGGTTCCTTCGTACCATCGTCCCTCCGTCACTCCAGGTGTAGAGCGATCCGTCGCTCATGCCCACCCACATTGTGCCCGAACTGTCACAGAACAGTGCGCTGGTGTTGCCGCGCGGCAGGGTATCGGTAAAAGTTACATGATGAAAGGAAAAGCCGTCATACCTGTACAGGCCGGTATCAACCCCTACCCAGAGCAGGCCGCTCCTGTCCTGTGCCAGGACATTCAGATAGCTTCCAGGCAGACCGGAATACTCATCATAAAGCCGGTAACTGTGCGTCTGGGCAGAAGACGGTGACTGGTACAGCAACTGCAACAGAAGGGCACAGAGCGCTGTAATCATTATTTTTACGCAACCGGGCATGATTATCTTTTGGGTACTACCTTTATCCGGGGCTTATAGACGGGAACACCGCCGATGGGTGCGCTGAAGAACGGAAGATTCTCTCCATACTGGTTCTGCACTGAAACCACCACGTTATTGTTCTTTACAAGGTCTCCCTTTTTCTTGTAAAAGCGAAAGTCAAGAGACTTTCCTATCTCTCCATCGAGAATGGGCATCTTTGAATCTATCCATACATCATCTCCTGACAGAGGCAGGAACTGCCCCTTCCTCTCCACGGAAACGACAATAAAATCACCGTCATTGTCCCAGTCAAAGTTTCTTGTCTGGATATAGATGCATCCGCTGTCAATGAACGGATAGATATGCGAGACAAAGGAGGTATCATTATTGTTCCACATCCTGAAGGTGTATTCATAAGTGAACGCATTGGCCCCGTCAACGGGAACATTGGTGTCCGGCCTCCTCGAGATTGCATACCTGTAGAGGTTGCCGTCATCACCCGAGATACCGTCACAGATGATCTTGAAAATGTTGCTCTGAAACTTGGGATAATATTCGCCGTCAGCGGGATTGAACGGTCCGAATGTAAACCAGCGCTCGTCAAGCTTGTTGTCCATCCCGAAGGTGCGTGTAGCCAGAAGTGTGCCACTTTTGTAATTACCTTTCGGATTTATTCCGTTTGCTTCCGTATGGGTATAACATCCCTTCCCTCCGTATATTGAATACATCATCCTGGTGTTCCAGAAATTATTGAGCTCATCAGTTTTCCCTCCTACTTCCGGATCATAGACCCTGATATAGAACGGGTCCTTGTAATCTTTCGGCAAGGCAAAGAAAAATGTCTGGGAGAAGTCGTCATCTCCCCAGGAGGTGACTCCTCCTTCTTTCCCGAATGTCATCAGAAAAGGTACGTTCTCATCCGGGCCCGGCACTTCCTGGGCGTTCACCCTCGCGGGCACGGCTGCGAGAACCATGATAAACATCGACAGTATTAAGCGGGTAACTCTCATCTTCCTCCTTGAATAATCAATTTCCGTTTGCTGATACCTCAATGTCCCTGCAGACACACACCTCACGCACAACTCCCCCGGCGTCAGGCGCTGAGCTTACAATCAGCTGTATATTGTACCTTCCCGGAAGTGCATAAACCTTTGACACCTCCAGTCCTGTTGCAACAGTCTCATCCCCGAAATTCCAGTAGTACCGGTCAATCTTCATTCCCGGCAGATATGTAGCGCCAGCATTAAGGGTTAACGTCTCTCCGGCCATTACAGTATCCGGAGCTGCAATCACAGGCTGCTCAATATCTGTTATCTCGAGCTCATACGAAGCCTGTCTCTTCTCAATTTCGCCGGTAATAAGGTTCACAATGTCAAGGCTGACATCATAGATCCCGGGGCCGGCGTAACAATGCTCGGCAGTTATTCCCGCTGCCCTGGTGCCGTCACCAAAGTTCCACTCCCACCGGAAACCGGTCTTGATTGTATCCTGCTTCAGCGCGTTCTCCTCTATGAATTCATAGCAATAGCTGTTCTTCTGAAGAGTGTCGCACGATGACCAGCGTATTATTGTTGAGGCGAAACTGTAAATATCGTCGTTGAAGTTGCGCCTGTTGGAGGCAAAGAAGCCCTGCATGCCTCCCTGTGCAGCATAGAAGGCAAAGTCATCCGACTCTGAGTTGATCGGTTCTTCAAGGTTTACAGGCTTTGTCCACGATCCGAATGACAGGCTGGAAGACCAGATGTCAAGACCGCCCTTCCCTCCCGTTCTGTCAGAGGCAAAATAAAGCCTTCCCGAGCTGTGAAGGAAAGGGTGAATCTCGGCAGCGCTGCTGTTTATCTCAGGACCCAGGCTGACGGGATCAGACCAGCGGCCGTCATTATTTTCGCACACGTATATATCATACCTGCCCAAACCGCCAGGCATGTCAGAGCAGAAGAAGAGATACCTTCCGTCGGCCGAGACAAAGGGATAGGACAGGTTGTAATCCGGGTTGTTGTATTCAAACGGGGTGATGTCAGTCCACTGTGAACCGCTTCGCATTGCGGTAAAGATACCGAGCCTGTTGGGCTGCCTCCTCCCCTGTTTGCTGCCATCAGAGAGATTTCGTGTGAAATAAAGCGTATTGCCGTCGGCAGAGACCGATACCGGGCCGATGTTCGCATCCTTTACAAGCCCGGGAGCAAAACGGGTGGCAGAGACCGGCATACCCTCCTCGTTGAAGGGAGCAAAGTAAAGCTCGTAAAGCCGGACACCCTCAAGGTTCTTTTTGGTCAGAAAAGGATTGCTCTTCCTGTTTGAACAGAAGAGAATGCCGTCATTCATAATTACAGGGGCCATGTCGTCAGACGATGAGGATATCTTTGAGATATACCTGACCTCAAATGTTCCCTTCGCCTGACCGCTGAGCAGAGCGACCGGGCCGGTCAGAGCGAGCAGAACTGTTGCGATATATACCAACCGTATCCTCATCCTGTCAGAAATACCTTGGAGATGTTGCACTGACCTTAAATTCAAATTCGTACCGGAGTGAAACCTCATGCGTCCCGGATGTGTAGTTATTCAGATGACCAAGCTGATAGTCAAATGAGTAGCCCAGCTTCAGCTGAGGGGTGACCTGCAGGTCAAGCAGGGCCACAGCCGCTTTCTCGGCTATCCTGTACGACCCTCCTACCCAGAGAATGTCCGCAAAAATTAAGTTGGCGTTGAGGTCAAACTCTATCGGCTCATTCATCGCGTACCTGACAAGCACCGAAGGCTTTACCTTGAAACTGTCAGCAAACCGCAGGATTGTTCCGGCTGTGAAATAACTCCTGAAATGCGTATAGTCAGGCTTTACACTGAATTCATCAGTGGCGTCCCTCTTATATGTTAGCAGCGACGGCACCGACAGCCCTGCGAAGTATTTGTCGGTATAGTAGTAGAATCCGACTCCCATATTCGGAAGCGTGTATTTCATGTCTCCCGTCAGAAGCGGATCAGTCGGGTTTCCGTCAGGGAACTGCAACTTGTTATAGTTGGTGTTGCTAAGATCCAGGCCACCCTTGAGGCCCATGGAGAGCTTGCCCCTGCCGAGCCTCACGCTGTATGCGTAGAAGGCATAGATGCCCACATCCTTCGTAACTCCGTAAGTCAGATAGTCAGCCATAAGGCCAAGGGAAACCTTTTCCTTGTTGTTTATGGGACTGTGCAGTGAGAGTGTCTGGAACTGAGGAGCGCCTGTTATCTTTGCCCACTGTTTACGGTATGAAAGGTTGGCGCTCAGCGCTTCCCTGGTGCCGGTATATGCCGGGTTTATTATCAGCCCGTTGGTGAGATACTGGCTGGTAATGGGCACCTGCTGGGCAATTGCTGCAGAGTGCACCGCCACGATAAAGAGCATCAGTATATAGAACCTTCCCTTCATCGCTATCTCCTGAGAATTAAGAATCCGCTGAGATGGGCCGAATAGTCAGGAACATCCAGATCCTGTGCACCCTTGATTGTAAGCAGGTAATAGTAGGTACCATCGGGCACCTCGTTCCCGTTCAGGTCGAGACCGGTCCACGCCCCTACGGGATCATTGCTACGGTAATCATCGGTACGGTAGACCACAGCACCTGCCGTATTGATTATCACAAGCTCATTACGGGTGAACTCAAGCCCTTCCACATTGAAGTAGTCATTGATTCCGTCATTGTTGGGAGTGACACCCTGCGGGATAATAAGTTCGGGCACTGTCAGGGTCACGGGGACTCCGGCTGAGACACATTTTCCATTGGTGACCGTGAAGATAAAGGTATTGCTTCCAAATTCCAGCTTCCTGACCTCCGTGGTTTTCTCTCCCGGGGCCGAAAAGACCGGCTCTGCACTGCCGCTGTTGTTGTCATAACTCCATGCTGCCGTTCCCGCTCCGTCAAAGCTGCCTTCAAGGATTGCTGCAAACTGGTAGGGAAGCAGCGTTCTGTCCTCTCCTGCAGTAATATTCAGAGGCATGATGTCAATTGTCACAGTCACCGGGTCTGAAACAGAGGTGCAGCAGTTATTCTCACCCGAGAAGACACTCCTCCTGAACTGGGTGGTCTCGCCGAGCTGCGGCGGCTGATAGGTGGCAGCATTGTTTGTGCCTGTTGCCGTGACCCAGTCGGATGACGTTGCGCCCTTTCTCTCCCAGAGATATTTGTATTTGCCGTCACCTCCCTGTGGTGCACTGCCGTTAAGCGCAGCTGCCGCCGTGGTATTGCAGACCGTCTGGTTTGCCGAGATTGTGTTTCCGGTTATCTGCGGAAGGACTGTGATCCTGAATACCGAGTTCTCGGAGCATACACCCGATGTCACCGTCCTCCTGAACCATGTTGTGGTTGCAAGGGAGCCTGGTTGAAATGAATTACCCGTTTCTGTCAGCGGGGTAAAGATGCTGTTGTCCGTTGAAGAGGCCCATGCATAGGTGAATGTGCCAAGCCCGCCGGCGGGTGTGCCTGACAACAATGCCGGAGCGGTTCCCGTGCAGATAGTGTCATGACCCTCTGCGGGCAGGTCTATCTCAAACCCGGTGATCCGAGGATCGACTGTTATATGAACAGTGTTGCTCGTGCTGCTGCATGCTGATGAGGTGACCGTGCGCCTGTACCAGATGCCTGCTGCCTGGGGTATGCCTGGAAGATCCTCGGCTACCGAACCTGATATGTTGGTGAATGCAGTGCCGTTGCTGCTGCTCATCCACTGGTATGTGTATGTGCCGGGGCCTGCTCCGTTGGCCGGCACCGTACCGTCAACGGTAGCCGGGGAAGTACCCTCGCAGATCGTCTGATCAGCGGCAATGATATTGTTTGTGATGGACGGGTGTGATACCAGGGTAACGGTATTGCTTACCGACTGGCATGTATTGTTGAGGCCGCTGTAAACCATTCGCCTGAACCAGGTGGTGCCCGGGGCATCATCCTGCACATCATAGCCTGGTGTGTTGCCGGCGCCGGCTGCCGGTACCCAGACGGCGTTATCCGTGCTGCTCATCCACTGGTAGGTGTATGAGGGTGCGGCGCCGCCGCCGGGGGCGCTGCCGGTAAGGTTCGCAAACTGTGTGCCTTCACAGATGGTCTGATCGGCAGCGACAGTGTTGTTGGTTATCGCGGGCAGTATCGTCACAGTCACCGGAGCGCTGACATCCACGCAGGCCCCGGAGGTGACCACCCTGTGATAATGCGTTGTTGCAGTAAGGGCCTGCGGATCATACGCAGCGGAGGCGGCGGCGCCCGGCGCACTGCTCCAGACACTGTTGTCAGGACTTTGCTCCCACTGATAGTAAAAGATACCCGTTCCTCCTGATGGCCCGGCATTGAGAGAGTAGAGCTCATCGGGATTCATGTTGTAGCAGAGGGTGGTGTCACTACCCACAAGGTTACCGGTGATCCGGGGATGAACGATGATTCGCACCGGGAGACTCCTGTCAATGATGCCTGCGCCGTCATTGACAACCCTTCTGAACCAGAGTGATACGGCCTCCGTAATTACCGGGGTGTAATCGATCGAGGTGCCGGGAACATCTGTCCATGTAATATTATCGTAGCTCTTCTGCCACTGGTAGGTATAGGTTCCGCTGCCGCCGGCAGGACGCGTCCCTGTCATTTTCGGGGGAATCATCCCCTCGCAGATCGAGTCGAGGCGCGTCTGAGTGTATGCAACGTAGATCTCGTTGAAGAGAAAACCATTAAGAGGCAGGTTAAGGTTGTCGCGTACCAGTCCCGGCAGACCGTCCCTGTTGGGGTCCCCGGTACTGTGTATGCCACCCTGACCACCTTCAACAGTGGCTGTTCCGGGAAATGGTCCGGTTGTCCAGATGAGTCCTCCGCCGCCGCCACCGCCGGCGCCGTTCTGGTTAACGTTGTCACCCCCCTTGCCTCCGTCGGCTGACAGGACAGGCGCACTGACGTAGCTGCGCGAGCTCAATATGACTGAACCGCCGGCTCCGCCACCGCCGGCTCCGCTGTTTGCAGCAGTATTGTTAAGTGCTGTGGCTCCGCTGGCAGTGATGATCATACCGTTCCCGACAATTGTGTCAGCATGGATGATCACAATGCCGCCACCGTTGGCGCCAGCTGAGACTGACGGTGTGGTGAGGTACACCGAAGCACCTCCGCCGCCACCCATGAAGACACCAGTGTTCAGGATCGGATAGCTCGATATTGAAAATCCTTCCCGGCCTCCGGGATTAAGACCACCGCAGACATCAGGAGCAATCTCCTGGTCTCCAACGCTTCCCCTGCCGTAGTTTGAACCTCCTCCACCACCGGAAAAGTGACCGTTGCCACCTCCGCCGCCGGTCATATTTGCACCCTTGCCCTTCATGAAGGCAGGATACAACGGCTGGTCAGTGGCTGTCATGATGCCAAGACCCTCTCCCTTATAGCCTGAAGCATGAGACCATATACTGTAAGACTCCCAGGTGAGAGTATCATCTGAATTCTGGCAAAGGCCGTTCCCCTGTGATACAATGCCTCCTCTGAACCCTATGCCGGATACATTTATATCAGCATTGAGGGTCAGCACTCCCTTGACCATGAAGACCAGCACCCCTCCCCTGACAGCGGCAGAGTCCCAGGGCTGGCATGTGAGCTGGGTGTTGACAACGGCATCACTGTAGGTCCTGACCTTCACAAGCTGCACCTTGGCTGCAGCACTGTAGCTGTTTAACAGTACCCGGGTAAACTGAACCCTGCGGGTGCCGGTGTTCACGGACTCAACTATAATGATCTCATATTTGCCCGGTGTGCCGATTACGTTCTGATAGTTCCCCTGAAGATCAAACCCTGCATTGATCCTGACCCCGCTCATCTGCATCACCATCACCGTGTCATTCGCGGCAAAACCGGTGACATCATCCAGCGTGACATAATCAGTCCCCACCTCTGTAACCTTCGCATAAGTGTTGATCTGACCTGTAAGAAGGGGAGTCTGACCGGAAACAGAAATACCCCAACAGGTTATCATGATGAAAGCAATCAGCAGATTACCTCTGGTTATGTAACGATTAATTAGGGGCATTTCGCGGTCCTGATTTGCTAATTTACTTTATTTAAACTGAGAATCTGACGGATTATTTCAGAAACCTGCTTATTCTTCAGTCTAAACCGTGTAAAGAAGCGGTATTTCCACGGTGAATACCGTACCTGTGTCATGTCCTGTGGTAAACCATATCTTTCCGCCGGCGCTCTCCACATACCTCTTGACAATGGATAACCCCAATCCCATGCCTGATGACTTTGTTGTAAAGTTCGGCGTGAAAATCCTCGAAATCATCTCATCCGGAATGCCGGAACCGTTATCTCTCACAGTAATCTGCACAGCGTTGCCCACAGCGGTAACCCCGATCCTGATCTCGCCTTTTCTTCCTGTCGGGATAGCCTGCATGGCGTTCTTTATCAGATTGAAGAAGATACTGTTCAGGTGCTCCCTGTCAGCCATTACCACAGCTTTGGAAATATTGCCGCTGTCAAGCATTATGACAGTGTTATCAGCGTGGCCGAACAACGTCAGCGTTGTCCGCAACTGGGCAATAACATCAACTTCAGCAGGATTGGCACCCGGGAGCCTGGCGAAATATGAAAAGGCGGAGGCTATGTTTGACAGGTTATCAATATATTCTATCTGATTGGCTGTAAATCCTTTAATGGTTGAGTCAAAGTCAGGAACCCGGTCATTCCACGACTTCAGCAACTGCTGAACATTAAGTTTCATCGGTGTGAGCGGGTTCTTGATTTCATGAGCAATCTGCCGTGCCATCTCCCGCCAGGCCATCTCCCGCTCGGTTCTCGCAAGCTTGTTGGCACTCTCATCCAGCTCATCAGTCATGCGGTTGTACTGCTTTACAAGCTCGCCCACCTCATCACGGCTGCTGTAGCTTATATGCTCATTCTTCTTTCCGTAGGCCACTGAAGCCATCGCCTGCTGAATCATATTGAGCGGGCTGGTTATCCTGTCACTCAGGAATACAGATACCCACATCATCAGAAGCAGGAAGAGAAGCGCAAAATTGATCAGCGTGACAATCAGATTGGAGGTCTCGCCTGTCAGCAGGTTTTGCATGGTAAAATAGGGTACGTTCAGATATGCCAGCAGCCTGTTTTCTTCATTATAGAAAGGCAGATATGCAGACAGATAGCTCATTTCACCAATGGTCTCAATACCTATGTATTCCTCTTTGCCCGGGGAGGTGAGCACTCCGTAGGCAACAGGATCAATCATGCTCCCCTCAAGCTTGCGGGTAAATACCTCCGGCCTGGAGGTGGCCAGGAGTCTGCCGGAAGGCGAATAGAGATTGATATCCGTAAAAAAGACGTTCGAGAATTTCACCAGGAGATGGTTAAGGCTAGGGTAATCCGGTGCCTGCCATCCCTCCTCGAGGGTCTTCTCTGAGGAGAGTTTGTGCTCCAGCTCGATGGAGAGCGACTCGGCCTTTTCACGAATAAGCCTGGTGTAGTTAGTGCGGAATTGCCTGGTGCTGAGCATCAGGGCCCCTGTTATCACAATAATGAAAACCACTGTCAGAACGCCGGCAAAAGAGAGCTGCAGGCGTCTGCGAAACGTGTCAGTCTTCAGCAGCTCACGGGGCTGACGGGTGAAGATGACAAGCAACGCAAAGACATATAAGAGGATCACTATAAACAGATAGGCGAACGTTATAATCCGGTCAAGAGTCTTCACCCGGGGAGCAGAAAGGGCAAGAGTCATGTCTCCGAGGGTATAGTAAAGATGTTTGAAATCAGGCGACCCGGCAAACCGGTATTCCTCTCTCTCCGTCTGGTCAGGCTCGATCTGAGTATCATACGGATATTCACCTGACCGCAGCACAAGAGTGCCTCCGTTGTACTTGGCATAAGAAATGTCCCTGAGCCTGGGGAAACGCTGATGACTGCCGTCAAGGAGCAACTCAGGGTAGCCTGCAAGGTAGGTCTCTATATGACTGACAAGCTCGATGAACAATCCGTTTGTAACACCGGGTGTGAGTTCATAGTAAAGATCAGAAAGGTACCATGCCCGGCCAGCGTTGTTGCGCATAAAGTAAAAACCGGTCCGGGTGATTGTATCGCCTTCATTCCTTATGCGGCTGCCAAACCAGTCGAAGCAATTTGTCGCCTCTGAGCCTGTAGCTGAAAGGTTCAGCGGAGAATCATTGCGGCAGATGACAATGTTCAGATCGTAGTTCTCCCAGTACCCGTAGAAATAACCATCCTCGAGATACCTGTAGACAGCACTTATATCTGCACCGGTAATCGTCTCCCTGCTGACAAGCCCGGCAAGTACAGTATCGTCTTTCAGTGCGGGCCACATGTCAATCAGCATCCCTTCGGCAACCATGTCATTGTCATTCGCAAGTGAGATGGCCATCACTTTCATGTTCCTGTCCTCCTTAAGACCGGAATATTTCAAAATGATAATTGTTGCATAAATCCCCGTCAGGACGGAGAAGAGTACCATGAGTGATACCTCGGAATATGATCTTCTCTGCCATAGTATGATGGCCAGCAACATGAGGAGTACCCAGACCATGCTCCACAGGCTGCATTCCGGAACCAGCAGGCAGGCCAGGGGCAGTACCAGCGCAGAAATACCGGTCACCGAAATGCACTCAGCAACTCTCCACTCCCTCATCATCCGTGATGCCCTCATGAACAGCATCACCGGAACCGTCATCAGTAACATCACGGATATAAATCCGGCAAGGCTCATGAAGGTCATGTCAAGTATCCGGAAGGCCTCAAAGCTTATGTCCGAGTTCAGCACAAGGTCCCTGAAGCAGGCTTCTGCAGCCAGGAAGAGGATAAACCCTGCCAGCATCACTGCCCCGGGAACCGCATACTTCTTCAATCCCTTACCATCCCATGCTTCATTGAACTTCCCGTTCCTGAAAGTAAGCCGTACTCCTGACAAAATAAGCAGTCCGAGAAGCAGTGCATGTCCTACAGTGGGCATCAGCCTTCCGGCGGACCAGTGAAAGGGAGAGAACAGTTCCGTTGACTCAACCGAGGGGGGGAGGCCTGTCAGGAGGATTAAGACATAACACATAGCCAGTGCTGCGAAGGCAACCGGTATCCCGGCCGGTCTGTCCGTCCTGCTGTCTATCCACTCTGAGGCAAGCACCACCAGCCTTACCAGCAGAAAGATAACTATCAGCCAGAGGAGTACCGGCAGGATCAACATGGTGGTATTCGGCTTCCTGTCAGGAAAGACCAGCCCGAAATGAAAATCATTCTCCGAGCCAAGAACATGATATTTCGTCTCCTCTTCATCAAATGTTATTCTGGTCTTTTCAGGCAGCGGAAAGATTCCGTTGAAACCAGACTTTAAAATGTCATTTACAATAGGGTACTGTTTATAAACCTTTATAAGGGCCAGCAGCTCGTATCCGGGGAACTCGCGGTGTACCGGCACGAACCAGCCATTGCTGTAAAACACCGGTTTATGCTCATCAAATCCCTGTTCATAGATCACCGGGAAAGCGATGCTGTTGTCAGACCAGTAAGCGGCACGTCCATCCCTGTATACCAGCAGGGTGATTCCTTTCTTAAGCGCCTCACTGCCCAGGGTATTCCTGAAGAGCAATGCCGGGTCTCCGGTCTCCGTTATCGCCTCTTCGGTCCTGGACAGCAGCGTCTCCGCCTCCTTCTCGAGGGATGAGAGTTTTGCGTTAGCACGTGCCGTTCGTATACGCCACTCCAGGCCGCTGAAATAGAGCCCGTCAGCAGCTACAGCAAGAGCTGCTGCAACCAGAAGGGCTACGAAAACAATCCTGATATCCTTAAGTCTTCCTTGCATCTTGCTATTCATGATGATAGGGATCACCGGCATTGACCGAGAGTACCCTGTATAGCTGTTCTGCGAACAATAACCGTACCATCTGGTGTGAAAAAGTGAGCCTCGAGAGAGATAAAAAGTGATTCGCCCTCAAGGTGACAGACGGATCAAAACCGTACGGCCCCCCAATCACAAAAACCATCCTTTTAGCGGGAAGCATCATCGCTTTGCGAAGCCACCCCGCCATTTCCAGTGTTGAATATGCCTGCCCCCGCTCATCAAGAAGCACCACGTGATCCTCAATTCTGAAGAAAGAGAGCATCTTTTCGGCTTCACGGGACTTAACCCATTCAGCCGGGCGGTTACCGGGGTTTTTGACATCGGGCAGGGTTACGATCTCGAGACGGGCATATTTTGAGATTCTTTTCTCATATTCCGCCACCCCGTCCCTTATCCATGCCTGATCTGTCTTGCCCGTGAGCAGGAGCACCAGCTTCATCACTTTCCCCGGTTATCTTTGAATAAAGCAAATATAACAATTAAGCCCTTTTAAATCCGGAGCCGGCAGTGTATAATTAAAAGTGGTGCACTTTTTGATATAAATGGTTAAATTTGCTTTGTCCCTGAAACGGAAAGCATAAAGAGAACGAAATGAGAAAGAAGTTTTTGGCAACGGCAGGGTTGATACTTGCAATGGCGTTTTTGCTTGCCGCACAGGATCAGCCCAGGATACCTTCGGGTATTGCCATCGCCTTCCGCACGGGAAGCGCAGCAGGGCTCTCCGAATACCTTAACGGCACGGTGGAACTGGTCCTTCCAGGTAAGGAAGACTTTTACAGCAAGAGTGTGGCCGAGACAATCCTGAAGGATTTCTTCACCCGATACCGCTCACGCGAATTTGTCATCAAACACCAGGGTGCCAGGGGCGATGCGCAGTACGCAATCGCCAACCTCGAAACCGACAAAGGCAAATTCCGGGTCTATTTTCTCCTGAAAAAGGTCAACGGCAACCCGCTGATTCACCAGATAAGGATTGAAGCCGATAATGAATGACAATGATCTCAGGTCTTTTATCCTGAATGCCTTTGCCGAAGATTCCGGCGGAGGTGATCACAGCTCACTTGCATCCATACCATCCGATGCCACAGGACGCGCCAGGCTCCTGGTAAAGGAGGAGGGCATCATCTCCGGCCTTCGCGTTGCACGCGAAGTCATCAGCGTGGCTGACCCTTCACTTGAGGTTGACATACTGCTAAACGACGGCGACAGGGTTAAATATGGAGACATCGCTCTCACCGTGGCCGGAAGAGTCCATCCAATCCTCCGCGCAGAAAGAATCATGCTGAACATTATGCAGAGGATGAGCGGGATTGCTACCGCCACTGCATACTACACCGAGGCGATCAGGGATACCCATGCCCGTATCACCGATACCCGAAAAACAACCCCCGGGATGCGGGCGCTGGAGAAGGAGGCAGTCCGTACAGGAGGCGGGGTGAACCACCGGATGGGACTCTATGACATGATCATGCTTAAGGATAACCACATCGATTATGCAGGAGGTATAGCGGCAGCAATTGAAAGAACCAGGGAGTACCTGAAAAAGCACCTCCTCAACCTGAAAATTGAGGTAGAAGCACGAAACATTAAAGAGGTAAGGGAGATCCTTGATGCAGGCGGTGTTGACCGTATAATGCTTGACAATTTTAAAATCCCAGACACAAAGGAGGCCGTGGCACTCATTGCCGGACAGACGGAGACGGAGTCGTCAGGGGGGATCACCCTGGCCAACGTCAGGGATTATGCCCTGTGCGGCGTTGATTACATCTCAATAGGGGCTCTGACCCACCACATAAAATCACTTGACATGAGCCTTAAAGCATACTGAAATGCTTTTTATGAGCGCCAGGGAAACGCTGATCACAAAGACACAAGGTATAAGAAATGCTGTACTGCCCGGTTTTGACGGTGCTCCTCTTGAGATGGTTGCACGACTCATCGTCAAGGGGCTCTTCGGACGAGGCGTACTGGTTACACGTGCTTCTGCCATCGCCTTCAATATGCTGATGGCACTGCTGCCGGCTACAATTTTTCTCTTTACACTCATTCCGTTTGTCCCCCTTCCCAATTTCCAGACCGAACTGGTGAAACTGTTTGAAAATTTCCTGCCAACCACGGCCTACAATCTGCTTGAAAGCACTATTGTGGACGTAATTACAAACAGGAGCGGAACACTGCTTGTTGCGATGTTCATTGCAACTATAATCTTCTCCACGAATGGTATCCATGCCCTGATGCACGCCTTCAACATATCAGCGCACGACTTCGTGAGCCGCTCATGGCTGCAGCAGAGAAAGATTGCTGTTTTCCTGCTGGTATTTATCCTGATCATGTTTTCTGCAGCTGCCGGCCTGATAATTCTGAGCCGCTCGGTGGTTGACAGGCTTGTTGAGATTGGGGTGCTGGAGATGAACCTTGTGTTCTATATAGTGATGATATTCAAATGGTTGTTGATTATTGTAATGCTGTTCTTTGCAATATCGACTCTTTACTACCTTGTGCCGGCCAGGAAGAAGGATTTCCGGTATATCTCTCCGGGATCAATAGTTGCCACAAGTCTCTTTATCCTGACCTCCCTGGGCTTCTCAGCCTATGTAAACAATTTCGGGCAGTACAACAAGCTGTACGGCTCCATCGGAACATTCATGGTGATTCTTATCTGGCTCTATCTCAACTCCGTGGCATTGCTTGTGGGGTTTGAGCTTAATGTCAGCATCAGGGCAGCAAACTGCAACAAAGTGCTGGCAGACCATTAAGCGGTACGCATCTGCCGGTCAGCGTTCCCTTTCCCGCGGGAAAAGCGTGAGATGTAATGATTTAAGATGAATTGTCCGGTCTACCCGCAGTGCAGGTATTCCTTCACAAGCGTCGCGATGGCTTCATTGTTGCCGTAGAGCTCCTCGCTGAGATGCTGGTCATTGTATGACTTCAGCTTCGTTGCCAGGGCATCGATGACCCCTGCCGGGAAAATACCATCCTTCTCAAAGTGGGCGCGCAATTTCAGGAGCGCCTCAGCTGAATCCCAGCATGAAGCAGGAAGTGACTCCAGCTTCTTCGCGTCAGTCTTCTCCTTTTCCTTGAAAATATTATAGTTGACATAAAGTCTGTCAGCCATCTCCAGTGCTCCCGGCATCTCCAGCCCGTGCTGTATTGCCACCGCAAGCCCTGCCATAAGCAGGTAGATATCAGCCGAGCCGTCAGGTGAACGAAGCTCAACTGTCTGCCTTGAGACCTTGTCTGCCTTGCCTGACGGCTCAGCAGGATTGGCATCATGAATCATGTGCGAGGCTCCCAGCCACCCCAGCGGAACCCTGACAAGCACCGACCGGTTGCGATCGCCCCAGCAGATGTTAGTCGGTGCCTCCTGGTGCGGTACCAGCCTCAGGTATGATGTAGGAATCGTATTCCCGAACGCTGTCAGCCCCTTGCTCAGGTCAAGGATGCCGGCAATCATCTTCTTCGCGGTGAGGCTAAGCTTGCCATCTTCTATCATTAAGTTCTGACCGTCCTTCTCAAGCATCATGTGGATATGCATCCCCGAACCGGCCTTGCCCACGGTGATCTTAGGGGCAAAACTGACCTCCACACCGTATTTGTAGCCAAGCATGCGCAGTATCCACTTCGCTATAAGCAGCTGTTCCACAGCCTCATCCAGCGGCACATGCAGGAATTCTATCTCGTGCTGCTCGTAATCATCGCCGTCCTTCGAGAAACTGCCCACCTCGGAGTGACCGTACTTGATATGGCATCCCGCCCTGGCACAAAGCTCCAGGGCCTCAACGCGAAGATCCTCGAACTTCGCAAAGGGCTTCGACTGATGGTATCCCTTCTGATCAAAGAGCGGGTACAGAGCTTCGCTCGACGATCTTACATAGTACTCGAGCTCACCGAGAGCCCGTATTGTATATCCCGTGGCGGCAGTGAACCTTGATATCGCTTTGCGGAGAATATATTCCGGAGAGCTTTCTAGAGGCCTTCCTTCTGAGTTGTAGAATGAACAGAGGATCTCAAGGGTGGGTGTCTGCGCGAACGGATTCACGAAGGCAGTGCGGTACCGCGGCATCACGTAGAGATCACTCGATCCCGCCTCTATGAACGAAAAGAGGCTGGAACCGTCAACACGCTCACCTGATGTAAGAACCGAAACAAGATGATCACGACTGTAAGGCACAAAGTTGAGCGACTTGAGCTTGCCGTCTCCGGCCGCATACCGGAAGTTGACCATCCTGATGCCCTTGGCCTCTATGAAACGGACAATGTCGTCAGAGGTGAACTGGCCGGCAGGCTTTCTCAGAAACTGTACAAGCTCATTACGGCTCATAAGTATGTCATTATTCATCCTTCGTTTCTTTTAGGTGTCCGGCAAATGTAAAATTTTTTAGATGTAAAAAGCAAGAAGAATATCAGTATTGATTGCATCTGCGGAAGTAACTGTCATATCTTGATATCTATTTTTTACTATTTTTGACGTTTGAGTTTTGGAAACGGATGAGGAAAGCGGTAATCATTACAACCCTGCTGATTTTTGCTTCATGCCGGCATGAGGAGAAGAGTGAATGGTTCAATGCCGCAAAGGCGAAGGAGTACTTCGTCCTTGTTGAGGAGGTATGCAACAAGGACAACGGCCTCCTCTGGGGAGAAAACCTCTACGGTCCGGTGATGTACGTCGACGGCCGCAACAGGACGCTGTATGCCAGCCATCCTGACCCGGAGGGGTTGCTGAAGCTCAAGGACGGCGTTTACGAAGGGATCCTCCCGAAGGAAAGAATCATCGCCAACAATGTCATTGAGTTCGGAGGGCTCAAATATGCAATGGTGCCCCTGCCCGAAGCGGAAGACCGTTACCGCATGGTCACACGCACCGTCCACAGCCTCTTTCATTGCTTCCAGGACAGGCACGGGCTGAAGCCCTCTACCTTCAGCACCAGGCACCTTAACGAGAGAAACGCACGTCTCTATCTGAAACTGGAGTGGAAGGCACTGACCAATGCCATCCGGACAGATGGCGATGCACGCAGTCAGGCTATCCGTGACGCGCTGGTCTTCCGGGGAGCAAGGCGTGAGCTCTTCCCTGATGCCATCGCTGATGAGAACAAGTTCGAGAACTACGAGGGGATCACCACCTTTACATATATCAAGCTTTGCACTACCGGACCGGAAGAGCTGCGGAAGAGGATCCTCGAGTACCTCGACAGGATTTACCAGAACAATTCTTATGCCTGGGGCTACGGGTTCGTGCACGGGGCGCTTTATGCCACACTGTTGAGCGACAAGGGTTTTGATTTCAAGCAGATACAAACAACCGATTTTGACCTGGGCCGTGCCGCTCTTGAAGCCTACGGCGTAACCCTGCCGGTCGTATGCCGTGATGTGGCCGGCTCGCTGGCCTTCAATTATGACATTCAGGCTATCAGGGCTGAGGAGAGTGAGCGCGAGGCGATGATCAACGAAAATACCCGGCGTATAGTTTCAACCTTCAATGAGAAACCGGTTCTGACAATTAACATGGAGAGCCCCAACTTCAGCTTTGAGCCTGAGGACATAGACTATCTTGATACCCTTGGGACTCTTTATGAAAAGCTGCGCATCGCCGACAACTGGGGCAAGCTTGCGGTGGATAACGGCGGTGCTCTGCTGACCAACGACCTCCGTACACTGAGGGTGAGTGCAAAAGATATCCTTATTGAAAGGAATCATATATCGGCTGCAGGATGGCACATGGTTCTGAACGACGGGTGGCGTGCAGTGCCATCTGAAAACGGAAGCTACATAATCACAAAACAGTAAATCCCTTTTACTTCCGGCGGATCCTGGTGCAACACACCAGGAGATTGCTGCGGGCTTTTTATTACTCTATAGCGAGGCCTACCAGGGCGCTCCGGCGGGGCTTACTTTTCCGGCAGGACTTACTTCCTGAGGTGTGCCAGGCTCTCCTTGATTGTTGCAATACGCGCACGTGCATCAGCCTCCTTCTTGTGCTCCATCGTGATCACCTTTTCCGGGGCGTTGGCCACGAATTTCTCATTCGACAGCTTCTGCAGGACCGACTTCAGAAATCCCTCCTGGTAAACCAGCTCCTCTTCCAGCTTCCTGATCTCCTTCTCATGGTCAACACCATCGGTAAGCGGAACGAAGAACTCATGGGTCTGAATCCTGAAGGAAGCGGCACCCTCAACCTTGCCTTCCACAACACGTATCTCCGAGAGGTTGCAAATACGGACAATAACCGCGTCAAATTCGGTTCCCGTGGCACCCGGCGAGGCGCACAGAATCAGCGGATCACGGGCCGGGATATTCCTATCCTTGCGGACGGCGCGGATACCAGTGACTATCTCGCGGACCATGTCAAACCGCTGAAGCATCCCGGCCTCAAAGGGTGCTGGAAGAGGCATCCTTTCAACCATTATGCTGCTTCCCTCCTTCCTCTCAGACAGGCGCTGCCATATCTCCTCCGTGATGAAGGGCATGAAGGGATGCAGGATCTTCATCAGGTCTTCGAAGATGACCAGCGTCTGGCTGTGCGTCTTTCCGTCCATCGGCTGACCAAAGGCCGGTTTGATGATCTCGAGATACCATCCCGAGAAATCATCCCAGAAGAGCTTGTAAGCCTGCATCAGAGCATCGGAGATGCGGTAGCGTACGAAGCTGTCCTCGATGTCTGCCAGTGTCCTGTCTATTGTGTTGCGCATCCACGCAACGGCGGCGGCTGATGCCGGGGGCTGTGCAATGGCCTCATCGCGGCTCATAGTCATCACAAGCCTGAAGGCATTCCATATCTTGTTGGCGAAGTTGCGCCCCTGCTCCGGCAGACTGTCATCATACAGAAGATCATTCCCGGCCGGTGAACAGAGAAGCATGCCAACCCTCACACCGTCAGCACCGTACTTATCTATCAGATCGATGGGATCGGGAGAGTTGCCGAGCGATTTCGACATCTTGCGCTTTTGCTTATCGCGTACCATGCCGGTGAGATACACATCACCAAACGGTTCGCGTCCGCGGTACTCATAGCCCGCAATTATCATCCTGGCAACCCAGAAAAAGAGAATGTCCGGTGCAGTCACAAGTACGTTTGAAGGATAATAGTATTTAATATCCTCGTTATCAGGGTTATTGATGCCGTCAAAACAGGTTATCGGCCAGAGCCATGATGAGAACCAGGTGTCAAGCACATCCTCATCCTGTCTCAGATCGTTCAGCGTCAGCCCGGGGTTGCCTGAGGCTTTTCGCGCCAGCAGCAGTGCTTCCTCCTCGTGTTCAGCAACTACAAATTCGTTGTTGTTGTAGTACCATGCCGGAATCCGCTGGCCCCACCAGAGCTGCCGACTGATGCACCAGTCGCGCACATTCTCCATCCAGTGACGGTATACATTCCTGAACTTGTCAGGGAAGAGCCTGACAGTATCATCCATCACCGCGTCAAGGGCGGGTTTGGAGATATTCTGCATCTTCAGGAACCACTGCAGTGAGAGCTTTGGCTCGATGATGGCATGGGTGCGCTCTGACCTGCCAATCTTGTTGATATAATCCTCAACCTTTACAAGGGCGCCTGTACTGCGTAGCTCCTCCTCTGCCAGACCCCTGGCTTCAAAACGGTCCTTGCCTACGAAGAGGCCTGCCACCTCCGCGATGGTGCCGTTTTCATTGAAGATATCGATGGTCTGAAGATTGTACTTCAGGCCTATCTCATAGTCGTTGATGTCATGCGCCGGGGTGATCTTGAGGCATCCGGTGCCAAACTCCATATCGACATATTCGTCGAAAATGAATGGTACCTCGCGGTTAACCATAGGGACGATTACATGTTTGCCCTTCAGGTGGGAGAAACGTTCATCTGCAGGGTTGGCGCAGACTGCAGTATCACCCAGAATGGTCTCCGGGCGGGTGGTGGCAACCGTGACGTAACCTTCCTCCCCAACTATTTTGTACCGGACATAATAGAGCTTCGACTTCTCCTCGGTGTAGACAACCTCTTCGTCAGAGACGGCAGTGAGAGCCTGCGGGTCCCAGTTGATCATCCGTACACCCCTGTATATCAGCCCTTTGTTGTAGAGGTCAACAAATACTTTTATAACTGAATTGTACCGGGGTTCATCCATTGTGAAGATCGTGCGGTCCCAGTCGCATGATGCGCCAAGCCTCTTGAGCTGCTCAAGGATGATGCCTCCGTGCTTGTGGGTCCACTCCCATGCATGGACAATGAACTGCTCGCGGGTCAGCGATTTCTTTTCTATTCCCTCACTGCGCAGCTTGCCTACCACCTTGGCCTCGGTGGCTATGCTGGCATGGTCGGTTCCCGGAACCCAGCAGGCATTGAAACCCAACATGCGGGCACGCCTGATGAGAACATCCTGCGTGGTGTTATTGAGCATGTGACCCATGTGCAACACCCCGGTAACGTTCGGCGGAGGAATAATGATTGTATAGGGCTCACGGTTGTCAGGATTGCTGCGGAAGAAACCCTTCTCCATCCAGTAACTGTACCACCTGTTTTCAGCTGAGGCGGGTTCGTATTTTGAGGGTATATCCATTGGAGTTGCGATTTGCGATTTGCGAATTAAGCGCACAAAATTAACATTTTGTTGTCAGTATGGAAAAAGTAGGCGGGCATATGCCTGAAATCATTTTGATCTAAACTGAATTTGAATACATTTGAGACGCTAAGTTATCAGGGATTTAAAACATAAAGTCATGCCAAAGATTTCAGAAAAGGCCGGGATGATGCCGGCATCGCCCATCCGCAAGCTCGTTCCATATGCTGAGGAGGCAAAACGCCGTGGAGTAAAGGTTTACCACCTGAATATCGGCCAGCCAGACATACACACTCCGGAAGCGGCGTTGCAGGCGCTGAAGAATATGGACCTGAAGGTCATAGAGTATACCCACTCTGCCGGAAATGAATCGTACCGGCGCAAGCTTGCAGCCAGCTACGGTAAAATCGGCATCGGGATTGACCACTCTGAGATCATCGTTACCACCGGCGGCTCCGAGGCCGTGCTCTTCGCGTTCATGTCATGCCTCAATCCGGGCGAAGAGGTAATAACCTTCGAACCGTTCTATGCAAACTACAACGGCTTCGCCACCACGGCCGGGGTAAAGATTGTGCCGGTCAGAACATACATTGAGAATGAATTCGCCCTGCCTCCCATCGCAGAGATAGAGAAGAAAATCACCCCGAAGACGAAGGCAATCCTTATATGCAACCCCAACAACCCTACAGGTGCCCTCTACTCGAAGGAAGAGCTGATGCAGTTGCGTGACATCGTGAAAAAACATGATCTCTTCCTCTTCTCCGACGAGGTTTACAGGGAGTTCTGCTATGGCGCAGAGCATTTCTCAGCCATGCAGCTTGAGGGGATAAGGGATAACGTGATTCTCCTCGACTCGGTCTCCAAGCGTTACAGCATGTGCGGTGTACGCATAGGCGCCCTGATCACCCACAATAAAGAGGTGCTTGGTGCAGCGCTCAAGTTCGGACAGGCGAGACTCTGCCCGCCGGAGCTGGGACAGCTGGTGGCCGAAGCTGCCATTGATACCCCAAAAGAATATTTCACGGAGGTTTATGATGAGTATATCGCCCGCCGTGATTTCATGGTCAATGCCCTGAACCATATGCCGGGAGTCTACTGCCCGCTGCCACGCGGTGCATTCTATACGGTTGTGAAACTGCCGATAGATGACTCCGACAGGTTTGCTCAGTGGCTGCTGGAGGACTTCTCATACAAGAACCAGACGGTGATGGTGGCACCCGCAACGGGTTTCTACTTCACCCCCGGCGCCGGCAAGAACGAGGTGCGTGTTGCATATGTCCTGAAGATTGATGACCTGCGCAACGCGATGGAAACACTGGCAGAAGCGTTGAAGGTTTATCCGGGAAGGGCAAGTTAGATTTGCGATTGTCGATTTGGGATTGTCGAATTAAATCGAAATTCGCAAATCGTAAATCGTAAATCCTATTTGTGAACGCGGCGGATAAATTCCTCCACCTCCGGCACACCACCCTGGTACACCAGGTAACCGTTATACGGCTCCCGCTCGGTGATCTCACCGTTTACCGGTGTAAGCATGATCCGGCGGACTTCTTCCAGGTCATCTGTCTGCCCAAGTGCCCACCCCAGCTTTACCCACGCCACCTCGGGAAGCATATTACCCAGCGGAATGACACCCTTGGCCATCATATCACGACCGGTCTCATAAACAAACATATGAACATACCCCCAGATGGTCTGCAGGGTCATGTATACCGCCACATTCTCCCGCTGCGCCCGCTCCAGGGCCGGGTATAACTCCCGGTTCACATGCCCCAGGCCGGTGCCCACAATGATGATTCCCTTGTAACCGTTGTCGATCAGTGAATGAATCATGTCCGCCTTCATGTGCGGATAGAAATAAATCATCGTCACATTCTCGTTGAAATACGGCATGATCTTTACGTTGCGGTCGGCACGGCGCGGATTGTAATCCTTCTTGATTGGTTTGACCTCGCCGCGCCTGACAGTGGCTACGGGTATGTCCCCGATGGTCCTGAAAGTAGACCTGTAGGAGCTGTGCATCTTCCGCACCCTGGTACCGCGATGAAGAAAACCGTATTCATCGCTTGTGGGGCCGAACATGCAGACAAGAACCTCGGCAATGTCACCGTGCCCCGCAGCGGTGGAGGCGTGAATCAGATTCAGCGCAGCGTCTGACGACGGCCTGTCCGATGACCTCTGCGAACCCACAAGCACTATCGGCACGGGCGAGTTCTGAACCATAAAAGAGAGCGCCGCAGCGGTATGATGCAGTGTGTCCGTGCCATGACCTATCATGATGCCGTCAATTCCGTTTGCAATCTCTTCACCGATGGCTTTTGCAAGGATCTTGTACTGATCAGGCCCCATATTCTCGCTGAAAACCCCGAATAGCTTCTCGGTGCGTATGTTGCACACCTCGGCAAGCTCAGGCACTGCTCCGTAGAGCTCACCCGGTGAAAAAGCCGGTATGACGGCGCCGGTACGGTAATCGAGCCTCGAGGCAATGGTTCCGCCGGTACCAAGCAACTTCACGTTGGGCTTGTCATCTGAATAGGGAAACTCCTTTTCAGGGATCTTGTAATTGGCCTTGTTGTAGCCCGTCTCCGTCATTTTAACGACAGTGCTTATATCAATGCCTATGTTGTAGCCGCTTTCGATCTTGATGACAATATGCTGGTCATCATTGTTTTCCGACCGCGGAAGGACGGTGCCTTTGAAGAGTCCCCGGGTGGTCTCTATCTCAGACTGGCCCCATACCCTGACATTGTACTTCTTCAGCACTGCCAGTGCATCGCCCTTGTATCCCTGGAAAAAATCTTCTGTCATAATTCTGATTATAAAACCTCCAGTACCTCCGTCACAGCCTTCCTGACCTCCGAAAGCCTCACGGTGCCGATGGCCTTCATTCGCAGCTGTCCCATCACCCAGCTCTCTATGCCGGCCATGCTGCCATTGTAACAGATCTCTGCAAACTTTCCTGCAAGCTTCCCTGTCTCCTTCCTGATCTCCTCTATCGTGGAGCGATGCAATCCCGTGGCAGCAAGTATGCCCTCAAAATCAGGGGAGGAGGATGACACAACCACCGGAAGCATGATTCGCGCTACCGGCGCAAGCAATTCCTCCTTCTTCAGGAAGGCGAAGAGGTCATAGAGTCTCTCATAGCTGAATCCCGCTGCCACCCTGCCGCGCCCCTCGAGGTTGCGGAAACGGTGGCCGATCAGGGTGCCGACTTCGCGGCGGTCAAAGCCAAGATCGTTGCCTATCCTGTCGATGAGCCCCACCAGGTTTTTCCTCAACAGATAATGCCATGTGTCCTCCGGCAGGCCCCAGTCCTTCATCTGTCGATATCGCTCTGCGATCTCAACGGGAAGATCACGGCCCAGCCTCTCAAGCATCTCAGTGGTCACCGGGATGGGCTGAGAGTCAGTGTCAGGGTACATGCGGTCACGCCCCGGAAGAACCCTTTCGAACATCGTGGTGCCGTCTTCAAACGATTTACGGGTCTCATTAGGGACTCCCTCAAAGGCAATTTTTATCCGCTCTTCAATCGTCTCGAGGGCAGTCCGGATATCGTCAGCAGGTCCCCAGAATATCATTTGTGCATCATCAGGTGCTGCCGAGAGCCATATGGCCACTTCCGGAAAGAGGTTATTGAAATTGACGTCTGCAATCTCCTCCGAGTGTATCATGTTTGGCTTTTCAATACAGGCTATCACCTTGAGCCTGTCACTTAGCTCGTCGGCAAAGATGCAGCCCGGCTGTGTGAAGTGCGACAGGATGCCGCGGCATCCCGGGAGGTTCACGGCAATGACCTTCTCACCGCGGTCAAGGGCCGCGCGTACCGGAGCGAAATGAAACTCACTCTCCTTTTCGGTTATCTCCCTCGTTTTTATCGTCCAGGCTGCGGGGTCAGCAATAAGCTTCTGCAGCTTCGAGCGTATGTTCAGCAGCGCATATTGCCTGAATGCTTCATTGTGTGAGAGCTCGGGGATCCATTTTATGTGGGCCACACCCTTGATCTCGACCCTGCTGCCTCCTTCGCAGCTGACATTCACATCTTCGCGCGCAGCGCCAATGCCAGTGCGAACCCTGCCGGTGCTCCGGTTCAGAAACCGTATATACTCGGCTGCCTCAGCCAGTTCATCCGGCGTGAGACAGTCAGGATAAGTAACCGTCTCTATCAGCGGCATGCCCAGCCTGTCAGTCTTGTAGATGCGCCTGTGCCCTATGTCAGATACCTCGCGGCATGAATCCTCCTCAAGACTGAGCTGTATGAGCCGCACCTTTTTGTTTTTTAGCTGCAGCCCGCCCTCCACGCTGATGATGGCCGAGCGTTGAAAGCCTGTGGGGATACTCCCGTCAAGGTATTGCTTCCTGGTGATATGGATCTCACCGACGATGTTCATCTTCGCCGCAAGCGCGATGTTTATGGCTATGTCTACTGCCTCCCTGTCAACAGGAAACGGCGGGGTGTCATCAACCTCATAGGTGCAGGCTGTCAGATTATTAATACGGTAGGTGATCTCCTTGCGCGTGCGGAACTCCATAAGCGCCGTGCCGTCATAAACTCCCATCTCACTCAGCGTGGGACGCATATGACGTATAACCTCGGCATCATATTCATCATGATCATGGTATATGCCTGCCGGACATCGGCAGAAAAGCTTGCTCTTCGTCTTCAGCTGCTGATGTACCTCCAGGCCCGACTTGAAACCTATTCGCTTATAATCATTAAGTGCTGCCTCGCGGCGACTGACATAACCAATCTCCTCCCTGGTCTGCTCGTAATTCTTTTTCGGATCAATAGTGGACATATTCCCGGACATTGCCTCTGCAATTTAAGCAGAAGCACGGAGAATTGGAAGTGCCCGAATATAGAAAGTTTGCGTAACTTTCAGCCTCTTTCCGTTTTTACGCAGAGCGATTGATATTATGTCGCAAACAATGCCCGGATATTTATAAAATAAATAGTCCGTCAAAAAAATGCCAATTACATTAAAACGTGACTTGCTTAATAATTTTAAGCTGGCAAATGTTTGATAATCAGTCATACCTGATTGCTTTGACGGGGGTAATGCGTGCAATAAGCTGAGAAGGTATAAGGAGCATCAGGATGATGGCAACCATCGTGCCGATGTTAAGCAGGATGATGTGCAGAGGGTCAAGGTTGATGGGGACACTCTTCAGGTAGTATGAAGAGGGGTCAAGGGCGATCATCTCCGTCTTCAGCTGAAGCAGGGCCAGCCCGATCCCTATGGCATTGCCCCAGAGAAGCCCCTTGGCAGTCAGCCAGGCAGCCTGGTAGAGGAATATGTTTCTGATCAGCTTGTTCCCGCCGCCCAGTGCCTTTAGCACACCTATCATGTTGGTTTTCTCGAGAATCAGTATCAGAAGGCCGGAGATCATGTTGAATCCTGCTACAAGGATCATCAGAACCAGGATAATGATAACGTTCGTGTCCTGGAATCCAAGCCAGTCAAAGATCTGAGGATAGCGTCCGCGGATGTTTGTCACCTTGAGCTGCTCCTCCTCCTCTGCAACACGGTAGCCAACGGCATCGCGGACAACGTCAGTCATATAATCGAGATTGTCAAAGTCGTTGATGAAGATTTCAAACCCGCTTACCTGGTCACCGGTCCAGCCGTTCAGGCTCCTGATGTGGTTTATGTCACAGAAGAGATAAGTCTTGTCAAACTCCTCAAGACTTGTTTCATAAATCCCGCATATCGTGAACCTGCGCATGCGAGGAGGATCCTGAACGAAAAACATCGCGAAGGAGTCACCGAGCTTAAGCCCCAGCATGTCCGCAACCTTTTTCGAAATGACCACATCGTCTGTTCGCGCCGTGTCATTTACATTGACCGGCCTCCCTTCCACCATGCTCGAGCTGAAAAAACTCCAGTCATAGTCGCTGCCTATGCCTTTGAGAACCACACCCTGGATATTCTCATCGGTCTTGATGATGCCGGCCTTCATCGCGAAGACCTGTATATTTCTGATACCCGGGTGCCCCTCTATCTTTGAGACGAAGGGCTGGGCCGCACTGACGGGAACTGTCTCATAGGAGAGGTTGGCGTCGAAATTGACCACCTGGATATGCGCCCCGAAGCCGGCCACTTTGTCGCGTATCTGCTTCTTGAAACCGGTAAGGATGGATACTGCGAGAATCATCACCGCAAGCCCGAGGGCGATGCCGATGATGGCTATCGCGTTGATGGGGCGCGAAAATGCAGTGCCCTGGTTACGGTCTTGAATCAGGCGGCTGGCTATGAAGGTTCCGATCGACATCCGGGCAAAATTAAGAATTAAGAAGGAAGAAAGCACATCCGGAAGGCAAGAGTTGGGATTTTGGTCATGTAAACAATGACGGCATCACATTTCTTTAAGGATTTGGGATCTTTGTCTTTCACAGAACTTCAACACCAGATTTGAGCCATTTGCATATCTTTACGGGAAACCTGACTGACACATGAAAAAACCAGCTCTGCTCATTCTGATAATCGCATTTGCTGCGGTTGCCTGCTCGGCCGACAATAATGATTCCTCACTTAGAACCGGGGCTGAAAATACCGGTGATTACCTCTCGCTCCTCGAAGGGAAGAAGGTTGCCGTGGTTGCAAATCAGACCTCGATGGTCGGAAAGACGCACCTTATTGACACCCTTGTTTCGCTGGGGATCGACGTTGAAGTGATATTTGCCCCTGAACACGGGTTCAGGGATCTGGCCGACGACGGGGCAGTGATAACCTCCGGAACCGATCCGGTGACAGGCATCAGTGTGATAAGCCTCTATGCAGCGAAGAAGAAACCTGCTCCGGAGGATCTGGCAGGCATCGAGGCGGTGGTTTTTGACATACAGGACGTCGGGACGCGGTTCTATACATACCTTACAACAATGTGTTACGTGATGGAGGCATGCGCCGAGAACGGCAAGCCTTTCATCGTTTTTGACCGCCCCAACCCGAACGGGTACTATGTTGACGGACCGATACTTGACACAGCCGGTTTCCGTTCCTTCGTAGGGATTCATCCCATACCGGTGGTACATGGGATGACATTCGGTGAATATGCGGGGATGGTTAACGGCGAGGGCTGGCTTGCCGGTGGGGCCAGGTGTGACCTGAAAGTAGTCCCCTGCACCGGGTATACCCATGACACTATGTATGAGCTGCCTGTGATACCCTCTCCGAACCTGCCAAACATGACTGCAATCTACCTCTATCCCTCGATCTGTTTCTCAGAGGGGACGGTACTCTCCTGCGGACGGGGCACTCCTTTTCCTTTCCAGGTGCTGGGAGCGCCGGGAATTCCTGACACAGGATTCAGCTTCACCCCTGCCCCATCCTTCGGTTCTTCCAACCCGAAGCATAACGGAGACGTCTGTTACGGCATTGACCTTCGCAAAGCGATAACGGAAGGACTGGTGCCAAAGCCGGAGATCAACCTTCAGTGGATTATTGACATGTACAAGGCATATCCGGAGAAGGAGAAATTCTTTACGGGGTATTTCGATACGCTGGCGGGGAGCAGCACACTGCGTGAGCAGATAATCAGCGGCATGAGCGCCGCGGATATCAGGGCATCATGGAAGGATGGACTGGACCGGTTCAGGGCCACCAGGGAGAAGTATCTGTTGTATGATTAGTTGCAAAAGGCTGGTCGCAGACCAGCAAGAATTGAATAACCGGTCATGATACGGTAAGGCTGGCCATAGGCCAGCAATCAGATGGCTGTAGGCCATCAAGAATTGTAGAATGCGGACACCCCCCTCCCCTCCCCGGGGGGCCTGGGTGGCATGGTTATACAATTCTCCAACCTATCCGAGGTTGTGGCGCAAGGACAAGATTGCGTGTGGCTGGCCATAGGCCAGCAGGAATTATAACTCTACTTAATATTCCGGTAATGTTCGTACCGCTTGAGAATATCTGCCACGTATGCATTTACCTCCACCCCCTGCTTCAGCCGGCCGTTTCTGACTACCGGATCATCATAGAAGGCCGGATCCGACTTGCGTTCCAGGAACAGTGATACGTTATCTTCCCATTTGCCGGTATCCAGACCGTTCTTCTCCGCCAGCTTGATTGCGTCAATTACATGGCCGTGGCCGGCATTATATGATGCGAGAATAAACTTCACCCTCTCGTCCGGATCGGAAACCCAGTTGTCAAACAGTCCATCAAGCATGCGTATGTAACTTATTCCCGCAAGAATGTTATTTTCAACCGAATGAGTGACGTCCAGGCCGAAATGCTGTCCGGTCTCAGGCATAACCTGCATCAGTCCGTATGCACCGCGAGGTGAGATGACAGACGGGTTGAACCTCGACTCCTGGTATATCAGTGCCGCAACAAGACGCCAGTCCCATCCAATACTTTCGCTGCATTTCTTGATGATGTCATCGAAAGGCGAAACCTTTCCCCCGCCATTAGTGGCGAAATATTCGGATCCGGCTATGGATGCAGGACGCGAACCGCTGAAATACTTTTTCTCCAGCCGTGCATATTCCCTCGTAGTCTTGAATCCCGTGATCCAGCGGTTGAGCTCGGCCACCAGGCCGTCAGTGCCGTCCTTCCTCACACTCCACGCAATGTTGAGCGGAAAGCTGACAGGTGTTGACAGATCAAGCTCGGGATAGAGTGAACCGATGATGTTCAACATATAGTCGTCGCATACTGTGTATTCGATCTCTCCGCGTGCAACCTGGCGGGCAAGTTCCTCAGCATCAAACGGTACTTCTATAACACCTATATCCATGCCTGACTCACGCTCCAGATTATAGAGACGCTGAGCATACGAGGATCCTTTTTGTACATAGATTGTCTTTCCCGCGAGATCCAGCTGGTTCATGACCAGCTTCTCTGCAATTTCATCTGCAGTCATCCTGTTCCACCCTGCCGGTCTGCGTTGTACAAGCACCTGTGTCGCCTGAATCAGGGGCTCGGTGAAACGCATCATCTCCTTACGGTCTGCACTGACTGACAGCCCTATGGCAACCAGGTCAGCAGCACCCGTCTGAAGATACTCCAGTGCTTCATCTATATCATTACTTGGAATAATCTCAAGTTCAAGCTCCTGTTGATCAGCAAACTTTTTGAGTAACTCGAAATGAAAACCCATCGGCTCTCCCTTATAGATAAAGTAGCTCGTTTGATTCACATTCGTAACCGCCCTGATCTTGCCTTCGGCGAGGATTGCGTCAAGATCACGCGCAGGAACTGAATTGGTCTGAACCATTCTGTTCTCCGTTTCGCAGGAGATAACTGACAGAAATACAATAAACAAGAACGAAATAAACTTCCTCAATACAAAAACAATTAGTCCGACAATTTTAACAATCCTCTACCGGTATTGTTCATGCCGCAAAGATACAACAATTTTTTTAATCATAAAAAGTCCAGGCCAGACCGTACTTTATCATCCTGATATTCAATGGATAACCTGGTATCAGGAAGTACCCGTAACCCGTCAGGCCCGAGTTAACATGATCAGCCATAATAAAGAACCGGGTACGTTTAACTTTTAGATTAATGAAAGCATTGATAAACGGATAGTTACCTATTTCCGATCCGGTCTGATTATAGTATCTGCCTGTCGCCGGCATATAATTCAGGGCATGGTAAGGAGTATGCATCATCGCCTCTGCGCCGAGCTGAAAATAGAGCTCCCCGGAGGTGGCTTTGAACTTGAAAAGATGATCGAAGAAGAAGGCGCTTTTGGCTGTAACCAATGGCAGATCAAGTACATCAGTGTTAGTACTCTGCTGGAGCAGCACGGTGTTGTCAAGGTGAAGCTTCCACACTACAAACTCTTTCTTTGCGGTCAGTGCAAGGACAGAGAGACCGCCTTCATGCTGGGCAGGAATTGCACCTGTCCCGAAATGCGTAAAGTTATCAACAATGGCATAGTTGAATTTCAGGCTCATTTTTAGATCGGGCCATGAAAGTGAGGAGCCTGCCATGAGCCTGAACTCACGTTTAACGTCAAGATTCCAGCTGAAGTTGTTCGAACCCCATGTAGTGTACCATAAAGAGGGGGTAAAGCTGGCGATGGTGCCCGTTGCATCCCAGGTGATCATACCTTTGCGGCCTGTTTCAAACTCCTTGTAGATAAGTCCGTTAACAATGAAATCGCCTGCCCTGTAACCCTGAAACCAGAGGTCGCCCGAGGCACTCCACCCGAACTTGCTGCCAATATTGTTGAAAACTTTTCCGGTCAGAACCAGTGAATTGGTGGTTTTCCTGAGGGTATCCGGCCTCGTAAGGGTGTCGCCCGGCATAATATACCCGAAGGCGCGAAGCTCGCTCCTCACCCCGGCCCCTGCTCCTATCCTGAATCGTTCCGTTCGCCCTGCGGCAAAATCAACCCTGAGCGTATTCGACAGCGTCCGCTGCCGAAGCGAATCCGCTGTCTCAGCCGTGCTGATCATGACTGTGTCATAGAGCGACGACCCGGGATAGTTGTCAAGGTAGTGTCTTGTGCTCCACTCCAGTATTCCTATATGCGAAAAGGTGATCGGACCGCTCGAAGTGAGCATCCCGGTAACGGTATCCCGCCTTCCGCCAGGGGCATAGCGCTGAACGACCATCAGGTAGCGGTTCTGGAGGGTGCTCTTCGCATTGTTGAGGGCGTTGAGCCTGAACGGCACGCCGTCAGGTGCATACTCGCTCAGCTGATCAGGGGAAACCATTCCTCCGCTTTCCGAGGATTCGTGATTGTTTATACCGGTGGAAAAGTATGCAGTATAGGGATTGGAATTGTAGGAAGCATGCAACAGAAAGTTCTTGTCAATGGCTCTCTGAAGAGTGTATTGGCCGATGTTATAGACAATATCGTAGACGAGGCCGAAATTGATGAACCTGTTGACATTCTGCGCGTGCCGTATCCTGAAGGTCTGCTCGGCCTTGCTGCGCGCACCGCCGTTTGACCACCTCAGCTCGGTGAACGGTACGTGAGTATTGATAAAGAGAGTGTTGGAGGGGGTGAACATAAAAGGCATATAGTGGGCATACAGGAACCTGTCCGGTTCCCACTCGCGGTCAAAGAAGTTTATCTCGTATTGAGGGAGCCCGTAGTTACCGTTAAAGGCATTGAAGTCAGAGACTTTATCGGCCACCCTGTATCGGTTGAAGAGTGAAAAGGCGGTGTCGAGAGGAACTGCGATCTCTGAAGTGAAATCAGGCGAGAGGGTCCACTGTCGCGTGCCTGAGATGAAGGCTGAGTCCTGACCTACCACCAGGGAGCCGGTTGGTGAAGGCCCGATACGCGGGAGTTTCTGTCTGCCGGTTACAGGAGGTGCATCGCGGCGGCTTGCTGCAGGAAGAGTATCCGACTGAATGGCTGCTATTGTTGTATCCTTTTGACTGACAGCAACAGTTGT
>AMWB02164039.1_pt3 | contig 37411 bp, 35 predicted proteins | sample 200311 | NCBI WGS metagenome assembly AMWB02 (sample SAMN02737377, study PRJNA173069) | bioreactor metagenome | biome: anode biofilm in microbial fuel cells | place: USA: California | collected 2010-12-16
AACAAGCATGCGGCGCTGAAGCGGCTCGCGGCCGTAATCGAAACCCTGCCTGCGGCCGTTCGCAGCAGACTGACCCTGGAAAACGACGACCGCACCTATACTCCCCGCGATCTTCTGCCGATCTGCCGGGCGGTGGAAGTCCCCCTGGTGTACGATGTCCACCATCACCGGTGCCTTCCCGACGGCGCAACGACGGCGGAGACTACCGCGGCGGCGGAAAAAACCTGGCGGCGGGAAGCCCTGTTCCACGTGTCGAGTCCGCTCGGCGGATGGCAGGCCGCCAACCCTCGCCTCCATCATGATTACCTCGATCCGGCGGATTTTCCCGAGGAATGGAAAACAATGGCCGTCACCGTGGAGATCGAGGCGAAAGCCAAGGAACTGGCGGTTTTACAGCTGATGAAGGATCTGCGGCAACGTGCCCCGTATCCCTTGCCCGAATGACTTTATTTTTAATAATGATATCAACATTCAGGAGGTTTTCGCATGATTCAAAAACCGGCAAGGGCAAAGACCCTGTCGAAGGTTGAGGTGTCCCTGAGGGCCGGACGATCCCAGAACCTGATGGACCTGATCGGCGACCCGGTGCCGCTCTCGTTCGTTTACGGGATCGGCAAAGAAGGGCTCACCCCGTTCGAGTACGCGCTGGCGGAGGCGGCGCCGGGCGAGAGCGTCGCTTTCTCCGTTCCGCAAAAGCGGCTTGCGTCATTTTTTGAACATATTTTCTTTCCGACGCCGGCCTGGGATCATGAACCGACGATCCATTTCAATGTCCGCCTCGACAACGTCGTGCCGGCCTCGGGCAGAGAGGTGGTCAAGGCCATGGCGGAGATGGCCGACGGCTGTTCGTGCGGCTGCGGGTGCGGCGGCCACGACGCCCCCCATCACGACCCATGTCAGGCGCAGGGGCCGGGCTACGGATGTGACGGCGGAAAATGCTGATGCGTGGAAGGCCATGCTTTTCCCGCCCCTAGGAATATTGCGAATCGGCTGATTTTGTTATGCTTTGAGAGGCAAATGGAACTATCTCTTGACACCTATCGCAATTCCGTTTACGTTCTGCAATTTCAACGCATCCACTACTCTCAATCAGGAATCAGGCGAGGACGCAATGGACTACAAGAAAACCCTTAACCTACCCGCGACCCCCTTTCCCATGAAGGCGAATCTGGCGCAAAAAGAGCCCGAACAGCTCAAACAATGGGAAGAGGCGGGATTGTACCGGAAGATCAGAGACGCCGCCTCGGGCAGAAAGCGGTTCATCCTGCATGACGGTCCTCCCTATGCCAACGGCAACATCCATATCGGAACCGCGCTGAACAAGATCTTGAAGGATATCATCGTCCGCTCCCGCCAGATGAGCGGCTTCGACGCCCCTTATGTGCCCGGCTGGGACTGCCACGGCCTTCCCATCGAACACAACGTCGACAAGGAGCTGAAAAAGAAGAAGCAGAACAAAGAGGAGATGAGCCAGGTCGACATCCGCAAACGGTGCCGGGCCTACGCTGAAAGCTATATCGATATCCAGCGGGAGGAGTTCAAGCGCCTGGGCGTGATGGGGGAGTGGGACAATCCCTATCTGACCATGAACTACGCATACGAAGCCGTCATCTCCCGGGAGTGCGGGCGGTTCGCCCTCGAAGGAAGCCTGTTTCACAGCAAAAAGCCGATCTACTGGTGCAACAGCTGCCGGACCGCGCTGGCCGAGGCCGAAATCGAATACGCAGACGAACCGTCGCCGTCCATTTTCGTCAAATTTCCGATGAAAGACGATATCAGCGACGTCTATCCCGTTTTGAAAGACAAAAAGGTTTTCGTTGTCATCTGGACCACGACCCCGTGGACGATCCCCGCCAATCTGGCCGTCGCCCTTCATCCTGAATTCGACTACGCGGCGGTCGATACCGGCCCCGGCGGGGTGCTGATCCTGGCCCGGGCCCTTGTGGAGGATTGCATGCGGCGCTTCGGCATTGCCGATTATCAGATCATCGCCGATATAAAACCCGCCGCTCTGGAGAACAAACGCTGTGAACATCCGCTTTACGGACGGGATTCCATCATCGTGCTGGGGGATCACGTCACCCTCGACGCCGGCACCGGTTGCGTGCACACCGCCCCCGGCCACGGCCGGGAAGACCATGAAGTCGGTCTCCGGTACGGCCTCGATGCCTATTCCCCGGTCGATGACTGCGGATGCTTCACCGATGCGGTCGATATCTTTGCGGGCCAGTTCGTCTTCAAGGCCAACCCCGGCATCACCAGGAAGCTTGCGGAAAACGGCGCCCTGCTGGCCGAGGAAAAGATCTCTCACGCCTATCCTCACTGCTGGCGCTGCAAACAGCCGGTGATCTTCCGGGCGACGCCCCAGTGGTTCATCTCGATGGACAAGACGGCCCTGAGAAGCCGGTCGCTTGCGGCGATCGACCAGGTGGCGTGGATTCCCGCCTGGGGGCGGGAGCGGATCTACGGCATGATCGAAAACCGGCCGGACTGGTGCGTGTCGCGGCAGCGCGCATGGGGAGTGCCGATCACCGTATTCTTCTGCGACGACTGCGGCGCGGTGGTCGTGAGCGAACAGACCGTCGACCATGTCTACAACCTGTTCAAGGCGCACGGGGCCGACATCTGGTTCGAAAAAGACGCGGCGGCGCTCGTTCCGCCGGGAACCGCATGCCCGAAGTGCGGCGGCGGCGCCCTGTCGAAGGAAACCGATATTCTGGATGTCTGGTTCGATTCGGGTGTCAGCCACGCAGCGGTACTGGAAGCCCGGAACTATCTCGGATGGCCCGCCGACCTCTATCTGGAAGGCAGCGATCAGCACCGGGGATGGTTTCACAGCTCGCTTCTCACCGCCGTGGGCAACCGCGGGCGGGCGCCCTATAAGGCCGTTTTAACGCACGGTTTTGTCGTCGACGAGCAGGGGCGCAAGATGTCGAAATCGGTCGGCAACGTGGTGGCGCCCAAGGAGGTGATCGGCAAATACGGCGCCGAGATCCTGCGGCTCTGGGTCTCCGCCTCCGACTACCGGGATGATGTCCGCATCTCCGATGCGATCTTGAAGCAGCTGAGCGACGCCTACAGGCGCATCCGGAATACCTGCCGGTTCATGCTGGGCAACCTCTCCGACTTTCTGCCCACCCGCGACGATGTCTCTTACGACACCATGCCCGATATCGACAAATATGCCCTCCATACCCTGGCGGCGCTGGTCGATAAGTGTAAAAAAGCCTACGACGCCTACGAGTTTCACGTCATCTATCACGCCCTTTACAATTACTGTACAATCGATCTGTCATCGTTTTATCTCGATATCCTCAAAGACCGATTGTATACCTCGCCGGCCGACTCTATCGAACGGCGGAGCGCCCAGAAGGTCATGCACCACGTTATAGGCGCGATGGTGCGGATGATGGCGCCGATTCTCCCCTTTACCGCGGAAGAGATCTGGAAATACATGCCGGATCCGGACGGACGACCCGAAAGCATCCATCTGGCCGCCATGCCCGAGGCCGAGGCGGCATGGAAAAACGAGACGCTCGCCGGGAAATGGCAGCGCCTGATCATGGTTCGCGGAGAGGTTACCAGGGCCCTCGAGTCCGCGCGGGCCAGAAAAGAGATCGGCCATCCGCTCGACGCCAAGGTCGTTCTCGCCGCCGACGGCGAGGTGCTGGAGGTGCTGAAGACATATCGGAAGGATCTCCATTCCATATTTATCGTCTCGAAAACGGCGTTGGCGGACGGCCCGATCGACGGCGGCTTTGTCAGCCGGGAAATCGAGGGGCTCACCGTCGGCGTCGAAGCGGCCGAGGGCGATAAATGCGAACGCTGCTGGGTGCATGATCCCACCGTGGGCACCAACTCCTTACATCCCACCATCTGCAGCCGCTGCCAAGCTCAGATCGCAGCGCTGTAAAACATCCGGCAGGCGGCGCGCATGATCCGATGATTCCTCCGTGCGCCACGCAAAAACCCGGCCGGCGGCGCTTGCCGGCCGGCATCCGCAAAGGAGTCTTCCACCATCGATAAACGCAAATATCTGCCGCTTGTCCTGATTGCCGGTGCGGCGGTCTTGTTCGACCAGATCACCAAGGCCGCCGTCTTGCATGCCGTGCCTCTGTATGAATCGATACCGGTGATCCCGGGCTTTTTCAGCATCACCCACATCCACAATTCCGGCGGAGCTTTCGGGCTTCTGGCCGATCAGGGTCCCTGGATTCGAAAAGGGGTCTTTCTGGTCATGTCGTCCGTCGCTGTTGTCATCATTTTGTATTTCTATCACAAGACGCCCAAGACCCATCCATGGCTTGCCGCGGGCTTGGCGCTGATCTTCGGCGGGGCGATCGGAAACCTCATCGATCGCTTCCGGTTCGGAAAGGTCGTCGATTTTCTCGATTTTTACATCGGCACCGCCCATTGGCCGGCTTTCAACGTGGCGGACAGCGCCATCACCGTCGGGGTCGGCATCTTCATCCTCCATATCGTGCTCAACCGGATGCCGGATTGAAAACGGATTGCAATCAGATGCCTGAAATACCCTACAGCCGATTTCGGAGCTATCTTGCCGACACGGCGGTACCTGCGCTGCCCCAGGTATGGCTGATCCATGGAAACGAGGCCTTCTGCAAAACCGCGGCAACCGATCTGATCGACCGCCTGCTGCCGGGATCCGAAAAGACGCTGGGGTACGAGCCGGTGGACAATGACGATCTCTTTCTCGCCATCGAACGGGCCGGCACCTTTTCGCTGCTTTCCGAAAGCCGGGTCATCGCGCTTCCCGATTCCCGCATCTTCTATTCGCGGGACGACCACCGAAACCTGTTCAAAAAAGCCCGGGAAGCCTACGATGACGGGCAGATGGAAAAAGCGGCGGGACACTTCGCCGCGGCTCTCGGCATGATCGATCTTTCCATCGACGCAGCCGTATCTTTTCAACCCGGCGGCCGGAAAGAGATTAATCTGGATCAGGCTGTCGAGGGAGACGGCAAATGGATACCGGCCCTTGCCGCCTGGTGCCGGGATCAAGGCATTTCTCCCACGCCGGCCTCGGACCGCTCGGGAGAGCTCCAGAAAGCCGTGGTGTCGGGGTTTCCCCCCCATAATTATCTTGTCATCCTGACGGATCTGGTCGACAAGCGCCGGACGTTGTATAAAACCATCCTCGACAAAGGCGTCGTCGTGAACTGCGCGGTGCCCATGGGCGCCGGGCGGCAGGACAAAACCGCAAGAGAGGCCCTGCTGGCCGGCCACATCCGCACGGAACTGGCCGGCAGCGGGAAAACACTCAATCCGGACGCTTATACGCTGATGCTCGACATGACCGGGTTCGATCTGCGCACCTTCACCGCGAATCTGGAGAAGCTGATCCGGTTTACGGGCGATTCCCCCGTCATCACCGCGGCGGATGTCCGTTCGGTAATAAGCCGGACACGGCACGACCCCGTATACGAGCTGACCGGCGCCATATCCGAACGGGACGTGGGATCCGCCCTATTTTATCTGCAATCCCTGCTCGCTGAGGGTCTGGCCCCGCTGCAGGTCCTGGCCGCCATGATCAATGCCGTGCGCAGGCTGCTGACGGCAAAAGGATTCGTTATCAGCCCCGCGGGAAAAGCATGGCGAAGCGGCATGCGCTACAACGATTTTCAGCGCTCCGTCATGCCGGCGTTGCAGGCGTATGACCAGGCGCTTGTGCAAACCCTGGCCGCATGGGACGCGCGTTTTGCCACTGAAACGGACGGCGGTGCTATCCAAGCGGAAGAAGGCGGCGCCAAAAAAGGTGATTCTCGGGGACCCGCTCCTCCGAAAACCGATCTCTTCATCGCTCCCAAGGGGAAAAACGCCTACCCGATCTATCTTCTGCTCAAAAATTCCGATCGCTTCAGGTTAACCGAACTCATCGATATCATGGAAGTGCTGCAGCAGACGGACGTGAAACTCAAGACCTCCGGCGGCCCGTCCGGCCCTCACCTCACATCGGCCATCATGAAAATCTGCCGCGGCCGGAACTGTTAAAAATTTATTCATAAACAATTTTTTCTGGCGTGATCGCCGGTCGATATTATTATTGGGTGTAATGATCTTTATAACGTGAATTCCTCACCACCCAAAAGGAGAACATCGTGATTCCCAAGACCAAAATCGTCTGTACCATCGGCCCTTCCAGCAATTCTCCCGACATTCTTCGCCGGCTGATCGAAGCCGGCATGAGCGTGGCACGGCTCAATTTTTCCCACGGCACCCATGAAGAGCACGGCAACATGATCGACACCATCCGGGGGTTGTCGGATGCGCTGAACACACCGGTGGCCATTCTGCAGGACCTCTGCGGACCCAAGATCCGCGTGGGCGAGATTCCCGAGCCGGGACTCCGCATCGAACCCGGACAGACGCTCTATCTGACCAGCCGTGACGTTATGGGGACGGCGGAGCGGGTGTCGGTCTCCTATCCCGACCTGCATCAAGAAGTGCGGCCGGGCGACGCGATTCTTCTTGCCGACGGCATGATGGAGCTGGTGGTCAAAGAGACGCTTTTCGATGAAATCCGGTGCGAGGTGATTACGGGCGGCATTCTGAGCTCCCACAAGGGCGTCAATCTCCCCAGCGGCACCATCAAGGTCAAGGCCCTGACGGATAAAGACCGCGTGGATCTCGCTTTCGGTCTTGAAAAGGGCGTCGACTTCGTCGCCCTCTCTTTTGTCCGGCGCGCGGACGACATCCGGGAACTCAAGGAGATTATCGCCGCCGCCGGAAAGGATACGCCGGTCATCGCCAAGATCGAAAAACACGAAGCGCTCACCCATATGGACGAGATCATGGCGGCCTGCGACGGCATCATGGTGGCGCGGGGGGATCTGGGTGTGGAGATTCCTCTCGAAAAAGTGCCGGGTATCCAGAAGCAGCTGGTCAATGCCGCCAACGCCAAAGGGAAACCGGTGATCATCGCCACCCAGATGCTCCGCTCGATGGTCAAGGCGCCCCGCCCCACCCGGGCCGAGGCGACCGATGTCGCCAATGCGGTTCTTGACGGCGCCGACGCCATCATGCTCTCCGAAGAGTCCGCCAGCGGCGAATTTCCGGTCGAGGCGGTGCGGTTCATGGTGCGGATCGTATCGAGCGCAGAAAGCAATTTTCCCCACGAGCGCTTTCTGGCCATGGTGCCGAAAAAGGACGTGTCGGAATCGGTGGCCCACGCCTCGTGCGTTCTGGCGAATCATCTCGACGCCGCGGCCATCGTGGCGACGACGCGCTCGGGGTTTACGGCGATGCAGATCTCTAGATTCAGGCCCGGATGCCGCCTTATCGCCCTGTCACCGGAACCGGCGACAATCCGCCGCCTCGCGCTCTTCTGGGGATGCATGCCCAACTACGTTGAAGAGACCCGCAATACCGATGAGCGCATCGAAAAGGCCGCGGTTTCGGCCATCGGCACCGGCAATGTGTCCCGGGGAGATCTCGTGATCATCACGACCGGTCATCCGGTATGGGCCGCGGGAACGACCAACATGATGCGGGTGAAGCAGTTGTAGGGATCCTCGCCCGACGGATCCGGCTGCGGTCGGGCGGCGGCCGGAAGTGCCCGTACATCATTCGTCGGCGGCCCGAATGACAAGCTTGCCGAAGTTCTTTCCTTCCAGCATCCCGATAAATGCGTCCGGGGCGTTTTCGAGTCCGTCGACGACGTCTTCGCGAAATCCGATCTTCTTTTCTTTTACCCAGGCGCCCATCGCGGCGGCGAACTCGTCGTATCGGGGGCCGTAGTCATCGAAGATGATGAAGCCCTTCATCGTGATCCGCCGGACCAGCATGGTGCTCATCACCCGGGGCAGGCGGTTCGGGCCGGGTGGGGTGTCAGTGTCGTTGTAGTGGGCGATCAATCCGCACAAAGGCACGCGCGCCCTGACGTTGAGCCGGGGCAGGACAGCCTCGAACACCTTGCCGCCGACAAGCTCGAAATAAACATCGATGCCCTGCGGACAAGCGTCGGCAAGCTTTCTGGGGAAATCTTCCGCATGATGGTCGACGCAGGCATCGAAGCCAAGATCCTCGACGGCCGACCGGCATTTCTTCTCCCCGCCCGCGATGCCGACGACGCGGCATCCCTTGATTTTTGCGATCTGCCCCACCACCGAGCCGACCGCGCCGGTGGCCGCCGCCATGACGACGGTCTCGCCCGGCTCCGGACGGCCGATGTCCAACAGTCCCATATAGGCGGTAAATCCCGGCATGCCGAGGATGCCCAACGCCCACGAGGGACGGTCGGGCAGCGGATCGAGCCGGATGAGCCCCGTGCCGTCGGACACCGCGTAATCCTGCCAGCCGCCGTTGGCCAGCACCCAGTCGCCTTCGGCATAATCCGCATGGCGCGAACGTACAATACGGCTTACCGTACCACCGACCATGACCTCGTCAAGACCGACCGGCGGGGCATATGACGGGGCGTCGCTCATACGTCCGCGCATGTAGGGGTCGAGCGAGAGGTAGACGGTGCGCATCAAGACCTCGCCATCGGCGGGTTCGGGAACGGACACGCTCTCCATGCGAAAGTTCTCGGGAACGGGGGCGCCGTGAGGACGCCCGGCCAGCACGATGCGGCGGTTTCGATCTCCGGATTGTGACATGATTCGCTCCTTGTCTAAAAAATGGAAGTTGGATGATAAGGGGCCCTGAGGCCATGAGGATTGAAGCCGTTTGATTAAGTGTTGTTTCATTATCCGCTTTGTCAACCGCCGCAGGGGAAAATATGAATACCGATACTTCGCCTCTTTTGAACGCAAACATCCACCTTGTCTTGCCGTCCGGAGTTGATTTGCTAAAGTTTTTATTATAAGGATTTAAAGAGCGCTGATGGCGGCAGTGCCGGAGAGTCCCTGGGGCTTCAGGGCCGCTGATGCCTTGATGATTTGGATGATATGAATTTCAGAGCACGCGGATGGTGGAACAGCGGAGGGTTTATGCTGCGGTGGCTGATACTGTTGACATTGTTCTTCTCGGTCGTGAGTGCCGCCGGCAAGGTCGATGCGGAATTCTATAAATATACCGACGACACGGGGCAGGTGCATTTTGTCGACGACACGACGAAGATTCCCGAAGGCGCCGGAAACAACCTCGAGACCTACAAGGAGCGCTACGATCATTTGCCGGCGGCTGAGCAGGAGCGGATCCATGCAGAGCAGGAGATTCAGGATGCCAAGAAAGAAGAGGCGAGCCGGCAGCGGTTTCTTCAGATCATGGAGAGCGCGAGAAAAGAGCGGGAAGCCTATCTGGCGGGAAAAAGACCGTCCGTAAACGAAACCCCGTTTATCCTGAAGAACAATCAGGTCCTGGTTCCGGTGAAAATAGGCTATGACGGACGGGAAATCGAAACCGTTCTGCTGCTGGATACCGGCGCCGGCATAACCGCCTTGCACGGCCGGGTCGCCACAAGCTTGAACATCCGGAGTTTTCGGAAGACAAAGGCCCGCATGGCGGACGGCCAGCTCATCGACACCCGTCTGGCGAGAGTGGGATATATCCAGGTCGGGCCCCACAGGATCGACCGGTTCAATGCCGCCATCCTCGATTTTGAAGGCGGTGCGGCCGACCACAACGGTCTTCTGGGCATGGATTTTCTAGGCCGATTTCCCTACGGCATCGATATGGTGAACCGGGTCATCCGATGGACGCACAGGTGAGGGACCGAAACAGATATCAACTCTGTTCGCGACGGGTCATTCCTTGACACGTTCGACATACTCCCCGGACCGGGTGTCGATGCGCAAGAGCTCTCCTTCGTTGACGAACGGCGGCACCTGAAGCACATAACCGGTTTCGAGCGTCGCCGGTTTGGTGCTGCCTGCGGCCGTATCCCCTTTTGCCCACGGCTCGGCCTCGGTGACCCTCAAGTCTACGAAGTTGGGCAGGGTGAGGCCGATCGGTTTCCCTTCGAACAGAAGAACGTTGCAGACGGTGTTGTCTTTCAGGAAATTCCTGCTGTCGCCGACCTGGTCTTCCGTCATCAGTATCTGTTCATAGTTGGAGGTGTTCATGAAACAGTAGGTGCTGCCGTCATGATACAGATATTCCATCTCCTGCTCTTCCAGGTTCGCTTCATTGAATTTGTCTCCCGAGCGGTAAGTCCTCTCGAACTGATTGCCGGTGACCATATTCTTGAGTTTGCATTTATAGAGCGCCTGCCCCTTGCCGGGTTTGACAAAGGCAAATTGCGTAATGATATACGGATCGCCGTCAATTTCGATTTTAAGTCCTTTTCTCAGATCGCTGCTTTCATACATGATGGTGATTCCTCCCGAATCGATTAAAGATGTAAAAAGATATCAGATGAAGAAACCGGATAAGGCGGATACGGCTTTTTCGGAACGGCGCGCCGCCAAGACGAACCGGCGCACCCGATCCATATCCTTTTTGAACCTGACCGGTTTTCCCGCCGCATCCGCCGCGTTCGTACGGGTGCAACTGTCGACGCCGGCCGGCCGAACGGCGGCAATCGCATCGCCCACGTTTTCGGGCGACAGCCCGCCGGCCAGAATAACGGGGATGGGGCTCGCTTCGACCAACGCCCTTGCCGTGTTCCAGTCGCAGGTCTGTCCGGTAATGCCCACAAAGCCCATGACCGGCTGAGCGGCATCGGCAGCCTCTATGGTTTTGCGATCTGCCGGCAGCATGAGGGTGTCGGTTAGAAAATAGTCGCTGACCGGGGCAAACATAGCGGCAAGTTCAAGGCTCGGCACCTCCGCCCCTCGTCCGCTGGGCGCAACGGGAATAGAACGGATGATTGCAACATCCGGATAGCGCTTCCGGATTCCCGTCTGCAGTCGCATCAATGCCTCGCACGAACTGAATACCCCCCGTGCGTCAAAGAGGGATTCGCAGAAATGGACGATATCGGGCCGGTAATAATCCAAAACCCGAAAAACCGTCTCGGGGGTATTGAAAAGCGGGATAATGCTGTGTCTGGCACGCCCGCGGGTGGCCTCGACCGCCGCCTTGATCCCGGCGTCACGCCAGACCGTCTCTGCCGTCAGGACGCTGCCGACATGGTCCACGCCGATGGAAACGAGCGCTTCGGCCTCATCAGGCGTTTGAATTTCGTAAATTTGTACGATCATGATGCGGATATCGTTGTGAGATGTTCAGTAAGCCAAACGGATAGAGTTGAATGGATAGGCTTGCATGCGTTGATAACGCAGCGATCCGCAACGCCCGGGTGCTTACGATTTAAGTTGACTTTTAGGGCGGTGTTTACCATATTCGGCATGTTTCCGCAAACCGTTTCACCGGGTAAACATACGATCTAACGCGGCAGCCCGCAAGTCCCCGTTACCCGAAAAATCGGACGTAACATACCAGGAGTGACACACATGATCATCATTGTCGATTTCGGTTCGCAGTATAATCAGCTCATCGCCAGGCGAGTGCGGGAATGCCGGGTCTATTGCCAGATTGTTCCGCCCACCCTCACCCTGGACGAAATCAAGGCGCTTCGCCCCGCGGGCATCATCCTGTCAGGCGGACCGTCCAGCATCTACGCTGAAAACAGCCCCAAGACGGATCCCGGCATTCTGGCGCTGGGCATCCCCGTGCTGGGGATATGCTACGGCATGCAGTTCATGATCGATGCCCTGGGCGGCACCGTTCGGGGGGCAGGCAAGCGGGAATACGGGCTTGCCGAGTTCACGGTGCGCGAACCCGCCGGGCTGTTCAAGGGTCTTGCCGACCGCAGCATTGCCTGCTGGATGAGCCACGGAGATTCGGCGGAACTTCTGCCGCCGGGTTTCACGATCATCGGCTCCACCAAGAACACCGAGATCGCGGCCATCGCCCGGCCCGCGAAAAAACTCTACGGTCTCCAGTTTCATCCCGAGGTCGAGCATACCCCCATGGGACGGCAGATTCTCGAAAATTTCCTCTTCGACATCTGCGCATGCAAACCGGACTGGACGATGACCTCCTTTGCCGAGGAGGCCATCGAGACGATCCGCCTGCATGTCAACGGCAAGAAGGTGATTTTAGGGCTTTCCGGCGGCGTCGACTCTTCGGTGACCGGGCTGCTCATCCATAAAGCCATCGGACCGAACCTGACCTGCATCTTTGTCGACAACGGCCTGCTTCGGAAAAACGAAGCCGAAAAACTGAAGGTTTCCTTTGGCCGGCATCTTCATATGAACATCCGCTTTGTCGATGCCGCCGATCTGTTTCTGAATGCCCTGGCCGGTGTGATCGATCCGGAGAAGAAACGGAAGATCATCGGAAAAATCTTCATGGACGTCTTCGAGGCCGAGGCCTTGAAGATAGAGGATGCCCAATTCCTGGCCCAGGGAACCCTCTATCCCGATATCATCGAATCCGTATCGGCTTTCGGCGGCCCCACCGCCGTCATCAAATCGCATCACAATGTCGGCGGCCTGCCCGAAAAAATGAAGCTCAAGCTGGTCGAACCCCTCAAATACCTGTTCAAGGACGAGGTGCGGCAGCTGGGGGAGGCATTGGGCTTGGATGAAGAGCTCGTCTGGCGTCAGCCGTTTCCAGGCCCGGGGCTGGCCATCCGGATTCTGGGCGAGGTGACCCGTGAACGCCTCGAGATCCTCCGGGAAGCCGATGCCGTCCTGCTTGAAGAAGTGCGAAAAAACGGTTATTATCGAAAATTGTGGCAGTCTTTCGCCGTCCTCCTGCCGCTCAAGAGCGTCGGCGTGATGGGAGATCGGCGGACCTACGAAAATATTCTGGCCGTCCGCGCCGTCACCAGCAGGGACGCGATGACCGCCGACTGGGCGAAGCTTCCGCATGACCTTCTCGGGAGCATCTCCAACCGCATCATCAACGAGGTCAAGGGGGTGAACCGTGTCGTCTACGACATCAGCTCCAAGCCGCCGTCGACCATCGAATGGGAATAGCGCATCATGAACCAGAAATCATCGTCATCCGGCTTCCGGATCGGCGCGGACGATGACGGGATCGATCCTTACGAACGACCCGACCGACCGGATCGACGGCGCCGCGACACCGATCCCCGCGTCGCGCGGTTGAACCGGCGGGTGACGCGCGTCATTGTGGTGATGACCATTTTTTTCATAGCAGTGGCCGCACTGGCATACGGCATGTTCGAAAAGCGTGTCCTTTCCATACGAAGCGTCGATACCGAGGCACTGGCAGGCATTCGGAAAACCCTGGCCGAGCTTGAAGCGGCCGCAAAGCGCGTTGACGGGCGGCTGGCGGAAATCGCGCTCGAACAGAATGTTTTGAAAAAAAGCATGGATGAAAAAGAAGCCCCGATGAACGAGGCCTTCATGGTCTTTGAAAAAACGGCCGGCGCCATGCGAAAAGATCTGAAAAAGGTCGATGACCGGCTGGAGCAGCTCGATGCGCATCTGAAACGCATCGACACCGAAAAGGCCGACGCGGCTCGGGTGGCGGCATCCGAAAAGGCGATGGAAGACCTGAAGAAAACAGATCTGCCGGCGCTCGATGCGCGCATGGCGGCGATAGGACAATCGGTCGAGCCGATCAGAACGGATCTTCAGGCGACCCGGGAAGCGGTGTCGCGGCTAGAGGAAACCTACACGCAGGACAAAGATGCCGTCAGCCGATCGGTCGACGCGGTCAAAACCGAATTGGCGGGATTGTCAAGAGACTACAAGCAGCTTAAAAAAGACCTCGTCGACGTTCTGTCCGTCACAATCGACCAGAAGGGGCTCAACAAGGCCATTCAGAACCAGGAAAAAAACTTCCGGGCAGAGGTGCAGGCGTTATCGAGAAGCCTCGAGGCTAAAAACCAGGCCATTTCCCAGCTGCAATCGGACCTCAGGAATCTGGAAAGACGGCTTGCCGCCGTGGCCAGAACACGCCGGCCCATCGGCACCCCAAAGCCCGGATCGTTCATCGAGCAGAATATCGACTGAGCTGTCGGCCGTCCGGCTTTTACCGCGCCGGGGAAGCATTTGACTGCAGAATATCTTCGATCCTCCGGATGTCTTCGGGCAGGTCGACCTCGGGCGAATCGTAAGGCGTGACGACGACCCTGATCCGATGCCCGTACTCCAGCGCGCGCAGCTGTTCCAGCTTTTCAATGGCTTCGAGCCGACCCGCCGGAAGTTTTCGAAACATTTCCAGAAATCTTCGCGTATAGGCATACACGCCCAGATGCTTGTAGGTGTCGAAGGCGTCGGCCGCCTCCCTGCCGAATGGAATGGGAGAGCGCGAAAAATAGAGGGCGTTTCCCCATACATCGAAGGTGACCTTGACATCCTTGGGATTCGTGATCTCGTCGGGATTGACGATTTTATATGCCAGGGTGGTCATGCCGATCCCGCCGCCGTCATCGGCAGCGGCCGATACGTCTGAAAAAAACGGCGCCGTCACATGGTCGAGACACCGGGGATCCAGAAGCGGCTGATCCCCCTGGACGTTGACCACGATGTCATCCATGGAGAGCGCCAGTTGTGCCGCCGCATCCGCGACCCGGTCCGTTCCCGACCGGTTGTCCGCCGCGGTCATGAGCACCCGGCCGCCGAATCCTTCGACCGCACCGAAAATTCGCATGTCGTCCGTGGCAACCACGACGTCGGTGACGTTCGCCGCTCCGACGGCGGCTTCAAACACCCGCTGGATCATGGGCTTGCCTGAGATCATGGCCAGAGGTTTTCCTTCAAAACGGCTTGACCCGAATCGCGAAGGAATGATGACGGCGATCTTCATATCTTTTGCTCCATACGCTGTCGGATGGTCGATCCGATCAGATGCCTTGCCCGATCGTATAAACGATGGCCTTCTTGTATGGACTTGCCGGGGTGGAATCAAGCTTTTTTTGCGGCACTCTATCTTTGGCTGTTGGCCCCGGTGATGTCCCCGTCTGCGATCAGAACGGCCACAGAAAGCATCCGCCGCCGCTCACAAATCCGCTTTCGCAGGCGGCAAGCTGGCGCCGGTAGCCCATGGTCCTGCGCTCTACGTTGCGGGCCGCCCGTTTCAGCCAGGCTTTCTTCCGCCAGCTTCCCCGGTTGTAGCCGGCGTGCCCGTCGTGGTAGGCCAGATAGAGCCGGTAGGCGTCGTTTTTGGCGATGCCGCAGCGCACATGGCTCAAGTGGCAGTACCATCCGACAAAGTCGACGGCGTCGCCGAAGTCGTCCCGATCGGCAAACGAATTGCCGCTCTGATCCCGGTAATCCCCCCAGGTCCCGTCGAGGGCCTGAGGGTAGCCGTAAGCCGAAGTCGGGCGCGGCCCCGGGAAGATAAAGAGGCAGGTGGTCCGAGGCGGTTTGGCATCGGCGTAAAATCCGGATTCCTGATAAATGATGGCCATGATCACGGAAATAGGCACGTTCCACCGGTCCCGGGCGGCGGCGGTGTCGCCGTACCACTGGGGCCGCTCGCGGAAAATTTCACAGACATTTTCCGCGCGGCGGGGCGGTTGCAGCGCACAACCGCCTAACGCCAAAAGCAGGACGACAACTGAAAAAACGCTCGGTAAATGTAACCGGTAAGAGGAGTGGGAAACCGTGGACGGATGTTTCAGCGGGTATCGTTCAACGCAAATAATCATCCGCTGAATATCCCCCGCATCGGCGGGCGATGTCAAATTCTGATTATTTTTTTATCGGGTTCCGGATTTCATGCTTTCAGGCATCCGCACCGCAACCACTTCACCCTTGGCGCAAACCTTGCCGCCGGCGGACAAGGTCGATTCGACGACGACTTTCTTTCCCTTGATCTCCTTGACCCGGCCGCGGATCTCCAGGTCACCGTCAATCGGCGTCGGCTTGAGGTAATCCACATGCAAAGAGGCCGTCACGAACCGGAGCGGCGGCTCGGTGTCCATGGATCTCCCCTCCGCCCGATAGGCCGCGGCCGCGGCGGTTCCGGTGGAATGGCAATCGATGAGCGAAGCGATCAGGCCGCCATAGACGAATCCGGGGATGGCGGTATGATAGGGGCGCGGGGTATAGACGGTAACGGCCTCCTCGCCATCCCAGTGACTTTTGATCTGATGTCCGTGCGCGTTCAAACGGCCGCATCCATAACAATGGCTCACATCGTCGGGATAATAATCCTGAAATGCCTTTTCGGTCATAAGCCTCTCCTTTCATCTTGATGTTTTAAACAATTGCCACAAAGGCTTAAGAGAAGAATCTCAGTAGCATATTCAATCGCTTGACACAAGCATGAAAACGCAATTATCTTGATCTGGTCAATGATCAGGGGAACAGCCGCCGGGCGTTTCACCGGAAAGGAGCATGCAATTGATATTGAAATGGCCGTTTAACCGCTCGGACTGGAAAGAATTTTTCCGGAAAACGCCGGTATGGATTCTGGTTCTCGTTGTTGTCATGCTGGCTGTTCGGTTTGTCGTCACCGGCCTGTTTTACTGGCTTTCCGGTGGATAGAGAGATGGGAGGCGCATGAAATCGCTGTTCTGGATCACCGGCCAGATCGTTTTGATTCTGACGGGATGTTTTTTTCTGGCATTCGGCGTGTCGGTGTTGATTCAATCCTATCGCCTCAACGACCCGTTCTCATTCGTTCTCACCTTTTTCGCGTCCAACCTGATGATTCTGATCAGCGCAGCCATACTTCTGGGTCTGATATGGCGTCTGGTGTTGTTTTTTCGGCCGCGGCAGGACGAACCCGCCGCAAAAGACGACGAGCCCCGGTAACGACAGCCGCCTCCCGTGACGGCTGCCCTTTTTGCCTCAGGATGACCGCTTCTTGACCTGATCTCCAGGCAAGGTGACGAAGGCCGGACGCTTACCCTCTCCGGTCTCGTCGAATTCGTACATGGGGTTTCCCACCCCCTCGACCTTCACCGATTTCAACTTGTCGACGAACGCCGCACGGTCCACGCCGCCGGCTTCGATGACCGCTTTGGCCACCTTCACGGCGTCGTATCCGTATATCGCGGCAAGCGGTGGAAACCCTTCGTATTTTTTATTCCATTCCGCGACAAGCACCTTGGCGGCCGGCCGGTTGACGTCGACCGTCGGAGACAAAAGCATGTAGAATTCGCCCAGATCTCCCGCCAGTTCGAAGAATTTGGGTTCCGTCAGAGCATCGGGACCATAGATCGGAACCTCCCATCCCATCTGCCGCGCCTGCCTGACGAGAAGCCCGCCTTCGTTGTAGGTGACAAACAGGAGCAGCATCTCGGGCGATTCGGCCTTGGCCTTCATCAGCACCGACTTGAAGTCGATATCCTGGCCGGCGGTGATAACGCTTTCCGACACCACGGCAATGCCCAGTTCACCGGCCTTTTCCTTGAATCCTTTCAGCAGCTGCTGACCATAGTCCTGATTTTCGCTGATGACGGCGACCCGGTTTTTCTTGAAGGTCTCCTTGACCTGAAACGCCATTTCGTACGCAATGCTCTTGGTCGTGTAGGTCAGCCGGGCAATATTGTCGAATCCCTGTTCGGTGATGGTGTTGGCATTGGAATAGGTCACGATATTGGGAACACCGTTCCGGTAATAGACCGGCGTGGCGGCAAGAGCGCAGGAGCTCATCGTCGGGCCCAGGGCGACCAAAAAATCGTCTGCGGAAATGCGCTTGGCGATGTTGGCCGATTCCTTGGGATCGCCGCGGTCATCGAAAAAGTCGAGCTTGAGGGTGTAGCCTTTCAAGGGGCCCGCCTGGATGCCGCCGCCGTTGTTGATTTCCGCGACGGCGACCTCCTGGCCGCGTCGGTCTCCCAGACCGTAATCGCCGTATTTGCCGGTGCAGGCGTCATATCCCGCGATGTGGATAATTTTTTGATCCGCGTCAATGCCGTCTTTGGCAGCAGCCGCCTGGGACAGACAGCATACGAACACGAGCGCCGTGAGTAGTTGGATCGTCTTTCTTGCCATGCGGTTTCCTCCTTGGGTGAACGTGGTTGGTTGTTGATGCTCGCAAGATAGAGAAAAATTATGATTCTCCCAGATAACTTTTGCGAATCTGATCGGATACGAGCAGTTCCGCCGAAGTTCCGTGATAGGGAATTCTGCCCAGCTCCATCACATAGGCCCGCTGGGTGACCTTGAGCGCCTTTTTGACGTTCTGTTCCACCAGCAGGATGGAGATGCCTTTCCGGTGCAGGGCGGTGATAATCTTGAAAATCTCATTGACCAGAAACGGTGCGAGCCCCATGGACGGCTCGTCCAAAAGAAGCAGCCTCGGCCGGGACATGAGACCCCTGGCAATGGCGAGCATTTGCTGCTCTCCGCCGCTCAGCGTTCCTGCCTGCTGGTTTGACCGTTCGCCGAGGATGGGAAACAGGTCGAAATACTTTTCGATATCCCGCCGGATCTCATCCTTGTCGGTCCGTGTGAAAGCCCCCATTTCCATGTTGGTCAATACGGTGGCACGCGAGAAGATGTTTCGCCCCTCCGGGACATGGGAAATGCCTGCCCTGACAATCCGCTCCGCGGAAAGTCCCCGGATGCTGCGCCCCATGAAGTCGATCGTGCCGGCGGTGGGGCGGACCAGGTTGGAAATCGCCTTCAGCAGGGTGGTTTTACCGGCGCCGTTGGCGCCCAGAAGTCCGACGATCTCTCCTGCCCCGATGGTGAGGGAAATATCGTGAAGAACCCTGATTTTTCCGTACTGGGCGTGGATACCTTCAATTTTCAGCAAGGCATATCCTCCTCCTCGCCCAGATAGATGTTCTGGACATCGCGGTCTGCCTGTATGGAACCAGGCGTACCTTCCCTGAATTTTCTCCCGGCATCGAACACCACGATCCGTTCCGCGAGGGACATGATGAATCGCATATTGTGTTCCACCACCAGTATGGTGTGTCCCATCCGTTTGAGCCGGCGTAAAAAGTCGGCCAGCGTGTCCATCTCCACCGGATTCATACCGGCACAGGGTTCATCGATGAGGAGGAGGTAAGGATCCGATGCCAGGGCGCGGCAGATTTCAAGGAGGCGTTGTTCCCCGTAAGCCAGATTCCTGGCCGGATCGTGCATGCGGGCGGACAGACCGGCCATGACGAGGATCTCGACGGCGCGCTCCTCGGCTTCCCGTTCCCGTCGTCGGGCTGAAAACGGCCGCAGATAGACATCGACAAGGGAGTTTCGGATACGAGAGTGACGGCCGATCATGAGATTGTAAAGAACCGATACATTGGGAAATATTCTCAGGTTCTGAAAGGTCCGGGCAATGCCTCTGGCGGTGACGATGTGTGCCGGAAGGTGGGTGATCTCTTCGCCTCTGAAGCGGATCCAGCCGCCATCGGGCGCGTAAATTCCCGAAAGCACATTGATAAATGTCGATTTTCCGGAACCATTCGGGCCGATCAGTCCGATGATCTCCCCTTCTTTCACAGAGAGGCTGACATCATTGACCGCAACCACGCCGCCGAATCGTTTCGTCAGATTTCCGGTTTCCAGAAACGCCATCACATCGCCCTTTTCATCTGTTTTCTCCGCTACGATTTCTTGAATGCCTGGGTGCCGAAGATCCCTTGGGGCCTGAACAGCAGAACGGCGATCATCATGGCGCCGATAATGAGCATGCGGTATTCCGCAAGGCCCCTGAACAGCTCGGTGGCCAGGGTCATGACGACCACGCCCGCAAGCGGCGCCCACATGCGTCCCATACCGCCGACAATCACCATGATGATCATCAGACACGATTCCTCCAGGCGAAAATTCGAAGGCGTGACGGTCGTCTGATAAACGGCCAGAAAGGAACCGGCCACCCCGGCAAACATCGAACCCGTGCAGAACGCCAGAATAGTGCTGGCCGATGTGTTGATGCCCATGACCGAGGCGGCCAGTTCATCCTCCCGGACGGCGACCATGGCCCGGCCGTATCTGGAAGCGACCATCAGCTGGACGGCGGCGTATGTGATGCAGAGCAGTCCCAGGCCCAAATAATAAAAATCCGTTTCGGAGCGGATCGTCCACCCCGCGATTTTAGGAATGGGAATCCCGACGATCCCCATGGCGCCGCCGGTAAAACCGATCCAGGACTGCACCACCAGACGAAAAATCTCTCCGAACGCGATGGTAATCAAACAGAAATAATCGCCGCGGACCTTTCTGGTGGGAATGCTGAGCGCAAGGGCGAACACCAGGGTGACGACTGTTGACATGAGCAGCGCGGGCAGAAATTGGACGTGGTGCCGGACCATGAGAATAGCGGTGGTGTATGCCCCAATGCCGTAAAATGCCGCATGCCCCAATGACAGAAGCCCGGCATATCCCAATATCAGATTGAGCCCGATGCACAAAATGGCATACATGATCATGAAATTGACGATGCCCAGATAGTAGGCATTGCTGATTGCCGCAGGCAACAGAAGAGCGCCGGCCAGAGCAATGCCTAAAATCGCTTTACGCCGCGTCGATCTGATTCTTTTCACGGCGTCCCCGGCATTTCCGACGTGGGGTTGTTTCACCGGACCTTCGGGCAACGATACGTTCACAGACACCTCCGCGGGGGACGGTTATACTTTTTTCTGATCGGCGCTTCCCATAATACCGGTGGGTTTTACCAGCAGGATGAAAATCAGGAGGAGAAAGGTGATGGCGTCCCGGTAAGAGCTCGAAACATAGACGCTGATGAGGTTTTCGGAAATGCCCAGAATCATGGCGCCGATCAATGCGCCGCTCAAACTGCCGATACCGCCGATGACGGCCGCGGTAAAAGCGATGATCGTGCCCCGAAACCCCATTCCCAGTGAAATGGCGTTGTAGGAGGTGGAATAGAGAATGCCTCCGATGACGCCCAGGACGCCCCCCAGAAAATAGACGATCGAAATGGTGCGGTTGATGGGAATCCCCATGAGGCTCGATGTCGCGATGTCTTCGGAGACGCACAAGATCGCCTTTCCCATTTTGTGATATTTAAGGAAAAGGTTGAAAGCGAGGATAAAGAATAATGCGACGCTCAAGGTGATGAGATGCGTCAGGGAAACCCCGATGCCCAGTATGGACACGCCGGTGGACGGAAACAGGGACGGAAACGGCTGTACCTGATTTCCCCAGTTCAGCTCGGAGATATTCTGAATGACGTAGGCGGCGCCCAGGGCGGTGATCATACTGATCATCCGGTGCTGGTCGCCTCTCAGCGGTCGGTATGCGATGAATTCCACCAAAGACGCCAGAAGGCCCGCGGCGGCGGCGGCGATAACGACAGCCGCCCAGGGAGCTACGTCATGCCGGGTCAACAGGGCGTAGCAGAGCAGCGTTCCGAAAATATAGACGTCCCCATGGGCAAAATTCATCAGGCGCAGCATGCCGTAGACCATGCTGTAACCGATGGTGACCAGTGCATAGATAGCACCGACCATAATGCCTACGATCAATACGTCGATGAGCAAGGCGATCTCTCCCTTTCAGGTCACATGCATCCGGAATAGGGCTTCTGGACCAGTGCCTGATGGACGTGGCGGATCATCGTGATAAAATCGAACACCGGCAGGCCGGTGATTTTTTGCACGGCGTGGGCGTATGGCGGAAGGTCGCTGCATTCGAGAAGAATCGCGCCGATCTCCGGATGATCGGCGATCATCCTCTCAACCACGCCTGTGAGCTCTCTTTCGATTTTATCGGAATCGAGCGTCCCCTTTTCTTCGAGAATTGCGGTGCGAAATTCATGCTGGCCTTCCATGCCGCAAATGACCAGGGGCACGTCGGGACAAACGCCTACCGCATCGAAGTGTCCCGGCGTCAGGCAGCTCCTGTCGGCCGAGACGACGCCGATCGATTTTTTACGGCCGAGCATCTGATATATGAAGGGGATCTGAAGAAGACTGGAAAGAAATACGGGAACATCCACCGCCGCTGCGACCTCCCGCTGAAAAAGCGCCATGAATCCGCACGCGCCGGTAATGGCCTTCACGCCGTCGGACTGCAGTTCCAGGGCCGCTTCCACAAATGGATCGATAAGGGTGGTGTCGCCTTTTTTGAGGAGTCTTTCGATCGAAGCGTTGTCGACCACTTTGTAGCGGACCGGAAAGGGAAACGTCGAGGCATTACCGACATTTCCCGGAACGCACGGATACGCGGCGTCCAGGATGAGAATGCCTATAGATTCACCATACCAGGACTGTCTGGGGTTCGTTACACGGTATACGGTCATATACGTCCTTCATATGGCATAAAAAGGCATGTGACGGCATGGGTGAAAAACGTCCGGAAAAAGTTGTCTGAACCAGACCGACACCGATATTCAGCAACAGTCTTCGTTAAAATACGTTCAGTGTTGGAATGCTGGTTGCTTCCGAAAAATAGATCCATAAAATTTTATGAATACCCATTATTTAATTTAATGGTATACCAGTGATAAAAAAACATGTCAAGTTGTTTTGTAAGAGGAGATTCAAAAAATTCAGTGTGATTCCCGAGCGTTTAAGCCGCTCGGGAATGGCGGACGGATCAGAATCTGAGACTTAGCTCGAAAATATGGAAGTTGACGCCGGGATTGTCATGGTAGATATTCGCATTTGAGATATGTTGCCATACATACCCGATCATCAGAGACTCCGTCAGATGGAACTGAATGCCAACGTCTGTCGCAAACGCAAACCATCCCCCCAGATCCTCTCTTCCATACTGATGCCGGGTCATGGCACTCGGGCGGATAGAGGCATAAGCCGAGAGGTAATCCCATGGAAAATCGAGTTCGAGCCGCGGGCCGATGCCCGCTATGAACCCGTCTTTTTCAGCGGCGTGAAGCATGCCGAGCGAACCGACGAGCGCCGGCGCAACCGACCAGCCGTCCCCCCATGAGATATACGGTTTAAAACTCTTTTTGGCACTGATTTCATACAGATGAAAGTATTCCACATCCGCATAGGCATCGATGCCCAACCGAAAGGCGAGGTCGATATCGGACACATCGGCGGCGGCCAGGGGCGGCGGCATGAGCATACAAGCCCCGATCCATATCATGACGCTCGCAGACAACAATTTGACGACATTCGATTTCATCTGCACGACTCCTCTCTTGTTTGAAATGTTCGGTGAATTATCATATGTTTTCAAGGTGCGAAACGGCTGCATGATCAGATTCAGGCTTTATTCCCGGACCGACGCTTCGTCTTCGGAATATCAGTCCGGCGCGGAGGTCCGGATGAGAGATGACGGTAAAGATGATTCACTCTGTTTCGACCTCGCGGCACCGGCATTCAAAGTGGAGAATGTGCAGTTCCGAAAGATGTATAAACGTTTAGAACTGACTTGACAGAAGACAAATTTAATCCTAATTTAAAATCTTTTAAAACAACGTCAAGGAGTGAAATAAATGAAAATCGCATTTCCCAGCCAGGAAAATTCGGGTCTGAACAGTCCCGTCTATGAACATTTCGGATCGGCGCGATATTTTGTGATTGTGGATTCGAATACCAAAGAAGCCCAGATCATTGAAAATAAAGATCTCAATCATGTTCACGGCAATTGTCAGCCGCTGCAGGCCCTGGGCGGTAAACCCGTGGATGCCGTTGTGGTGGGCGGCATTGGAAGAGGGGCGCTGATGAAGCTCGACAGCGCCGGCATCACGACCTATCGTGCCGTTGCGGGGTCGGTATCGGAAAACCTGGAATTGATCACCAGCGACAAGCTCCCCCGGTTCAGCCTCGATCATACCTGTGCCGGTCATGACAAAAACGGCAAATGCATACACTAAAGGGATGAGAAAATGAATCACCTTCAGCCCATGGATTCGGCGAGCGCGGCCGCGATTCATAAAATGCTGGCGGAATCCGGGTATTCCGATAAAGCCATTTCATATTACATTGAAAAACCATATATGGGAATCATTCCGGATGCCGATCAGACATCCCAGATGACGGGTTCGTGTGGCGATACCATGGGAGTATATCTTAAAATCGACAACGGCACCATCCAGGACGCCCGATATGAAGTGATGGGCTGCGCCGGCGCCATCTCCGCAGCCATGGCCGCCGTCGATCTGATTAAAGGAAAAAGTATCGAAGAGGCCCGAAAGCTCAATGATGGAGACATTTTCAGAGTTCTTCAGGAGATTCCGGTGAAAAAACACCACTGCATCCAACTGGCCGTCAAGACTCTGCAAAAAGCGCTCGATGAATACAGATCGAAAGATCTTCAACAAGAACTGTGAGGACCGTCATGCCCCTTTTTGAATATTTGTGTGAGGATTGTGGAAGCGTGAGTGAAATTCTCGTGACGTCATCGCAGGAATCATCGCGGTGTCCGGCCTGCGACGGAGCACGGATGAAAAAACTGCTGTCAGCGCCGTCCTCGGCGTCGGGCGCCGTCCGGCACGCCATGCCCGGCGCAGGGGATACGGGATGCTGCGGCGCATCACCGGGGCATGCGGGCTGCGCCGGACCGGGAAGCTGCTGCGGACGCACGGGCTCCTGATATATCGGTCAGCGCAACCCCAGAAATTTAACGCGTATGCGTTCGAGGTGACTGATCAGCGACGCCCGCCGCAGTTCTTCCATTTTGCGGGCGCCCCCCTCTTCGAGGATGTCCAGGGATCGACGGATCTCTTCGAGAAGAGCGCTCACCTCTTCAGCCCAGTTTTTCTTGTCGATCGTGACATACCAGAGTCGTAATGTCAGATGATACAAGTAGTTGGATATATGGACCAACACTTCGTTTCCCGCCGCGTCGTACAACACCGCCCTGAACCTTAAATCAACGTCGACCAGCGATCGCTTATCCACATCGCCATCGGCGCGATCCAACAATGCGGCACAATCCGACCGAATGGCTTCGAGTCTTTCGGTATGCCGGACCGTGATATTTTCAGCCGCCAGTTTTCCCGCCAGGGCTTCGAGCTCCAGGCGAATCTGGTAGACGTTCATCATCTTCTGATATTCGATCTCGGTCACCATCGTACCGGTTCGCGGTAGAATACGGGCAAGTTGCTCCCATTCGAGGCGGTTCAGCACCTCTCGGAGCGGTGTTCTGCTGATTCCGAATTCCTTGGCAAGCACCTTTTCGTTTAGAATCTGTCCCGGCTCGTATTCCATGAACAGGATTCTCTCAAGGAGAATCTTGTGGAGCGCTGCATTCATCAGATATAATTCCTCGACAATCCGGGGATCGACGGGCCTTGCATTTAAATCCGGCCACGCGCCGTTGTGTTCTATCCCATTGGGGAAATGTTTTCAATGTTGACGCGGATCGCCTGTCTCAGGCCTTTGAACCATGCGACGGAGACAGTTCCGATCCGTCGCATGACAAGTTCTTGCCGTCAGACGATACCGTCCTCGCTCAAAGGCCTCTTTTCAATGATCCGTTCGGGCGTGAAAATGGAGAGATTCAATGCATGGGGTTTTCCCAAAATAGCCTCCATGAGATACCGTCCTACGGCGGGCGCCTGCTGAAGGCCGTGACCGGAAAAACCGTTGGCCAGGTACAGACCTTTCAGCATGGGCCATTCCCCCAAAATGGCATTTCCGTCAAGGGTATTGACGGCATAGAGGCCGCCCCATCCCCTGACAAGCTTGAGCCTGTCGAAACTGGGCACGAATTCCGCCAGTTCCAGCCATAGATTTTCCATGAACCGCCTGTCATCCCAGCCGAAATCATATCCGACGACATCGTCGGCCATCGATTTGCCGAGAAGAATCAAGCCGCCGGTTTCCGTTCGAAAATAGAGGCCCGAAGGCAGGATCGTCAGCGGAAGCGGCGTTTTCGGTTTCACGGCGGTGTCGAGGGCGAAGATCTGCCGGTTTGTCGGCTGGACGGGAAGCACCACACCGGCGGTTTTGGCAATATCGGCACACCACGCACCGGCGCAGTTGATGACGATTCCAGCGCCGATCATGCCGCCGCCGTGCAGCCTGACGCCCGCGACGGCGCCGTTTCCGGTGATCATTTCGACCACGTCGTCCTTGATGTACACCGCCCCCTGCGCGCGCGCCTTTGCCTTGTATCCCATGAGAAACGCATAGGCGTCGAAGTGCCCGTCATGGGCCCCGAATGTTCCGCCGATGTAGCCCGTCGTGTCATAAAGCGGGTACCGTTCCCGGATCTTTTCCGGATCCCACCACTCGACCCGGCAGCCCAGCGCCTGCTGCATCGTCAGTGCGGCGCAAGCAGCCTCCCGGCCGGCCTCGTTCACCAGAAAAAGATTGCCTTCCCGGCGATAGGCGATGTTGGGTTTTACACCGTCGATTGCCATCTCTTCTTCGAACTTCTCCAGGATATTTAAGGCGTACAACGAGATCTCCACATTCTCCCGGAGGCTGAACTGGATTCTGGCGTTGGCCATGGAGAGCGTGGTCGAGGATTTCGCATAGGTGGGATCCCTTTCGACCACGGCCACGGTAAGTTCTCTGTCGGCATTGGTGAGATAATAGGCCGCAGCGGAGCCCATAATGCCGCCGCCGATGATCACGACATCATAATGAACACTTCCCATCACAAGCGCTCCTTTCCGGAGAATTGCAAAAGTATTTGAGGAATATGAATAGAATTACATTGAAATATCTATGGTATACCTATGATAAAATACAGTGTCAATACCTTTGTTTTTCTTGTGATTTAATTTGTTCCTTGGATATGCTATAATTTTTCTATCTATCATGATAAACCCCATCACCGTTAAGGATTTTAACCAGCATCTGAAAAGGAGCGGACCGTGAATCACATACTGGTATTGGGCGCCGGATTCGTTACACGCCCCCTCGTCGCCTATCTATTGAAGCAACCCGACACCCGGCTGACCATGGCGACGCGCACCGTCGAAAAGGCACGCAAGGTGATCGGCGGTCACCCGAACGGGACGGCCGTCGAATTGAATGTCGATCACCGCGAGGCACTCGAGGCGGTCATCAAAACGGCCGACATCGTCGTCAGCCTCCTTCCGTGGACCCACCATCTGAATGTGGCGAAGCTGTGTTTGGCCCATAAAAAACACCTGGTGACCACCTCTTACGTGAAACCCGAAATGGCGGCTCTCGATACCGAAGCCAAGGCATCCGGTCTTCTTTTTCTGAACGAAATCGGTGTCGACCCCGGCATCGACCACATGGCGGCGATGCAGGTCATCGACGGCGTCAAGCGCCGGGACGGCCGGATCGAAAGCTTCTATTCCTACTGCGGCGGCCTGCCGTCGCTTCCCAGCAACACGAATCCCTTCGGGTACAAGTTTTCCTGGAGCCCCGCCGGCGTTCTTTTGGCGGCCACGAACGACGGACGCTATCTCAAAGACGGCGAGATCGTCGAGATTACCGGGTCCGGCCTGTTCGAGCATTACTGGCTGATCGATGTGCCCGGCGCCGGAACATACGAAGCCTATGTCAACCGCGATGCCCTGCCCTATATGGAAATTTACGGCATCACCTCCGCCCGCTCCATGTACCGGGGAACGCTCAGGAACATCAGCCATTGCGAATCGTGGAACTACTTCAAGAAGATCGGCCTGCTCGACCGCGAACGCTCTTTCGATTTTACCAGCGCCTCTCCCCGCCGGGTCATCGCGGCGCTGATCGGTGCCAAGGGGGATGACATCGCCCGTGACCTGGCGGAATTTCTGGGCATACCGTCATATGCCGTTGCCATCAAAAAGCTTGCATGGCTGGGGCTCCTAGACGATACGAAACTGCCGCTCGAAACCGCCGCGCCGTTTGATATGTTCGCCCATGTTCTCGAGAAAAAACTGGTGTATGCCCCGGGCGAAACGGACCTTTTGATCCAGCACCATGAATTTGTCGCCGCATACCCCGGCGGCGGGAAAGAAAAGATCACCGCCACGATGGTCGACACGGGCATTCCCGGCGGCGACAGCTCGATGTCCAGAACCGTCGGTCTTCCGGCCGCCATCGGCACCCGGATGATGATGGAAAAGAAGATCCGCCTGACCGGCGTCCATCGGCCGGTGGTGCCGGAGATTTACGGACCCGTCTTATCAGAGCTTTCAGAGATGAATATCCGGTTGAACGAGACGCGGCAGCCGCTGGAATAATGGGTGCGTTTCTATCGCCGCAGGAGAATGTCATGAGTCAGAACGCGGAAATTCAATTTGCCAAGCGGATGGATCAGCTCCCGCCGTACCTCTTTGGCATGATCAATCACATGAAAACCGATAAACGCCTCGCCGGGGACGATGTCATCGACCTGGGGATGGGAAACCCCATCGATCCCACGCCCGAACCCATTGTCCGGAAGCTGTGCGAGGTCGCCAGAGATCCCAAGACCCACCGGTATCCCATCGCCTCGGGCATGCGCAACCTGAAGCGGGAAATCGCAAAAAACTACGCCGCGGATTACGGCGTCATCCTCGACGAAGACCGGGAGGTCATCTGCACGATCGGGTCGAAAGAAGGCATATCCCATATGTGCCTGGCCGTCGTCGGCCCCGGGGATACGGTTCTGGTGCCGGCGCCGGCGTTTCCGATCCATATATACGCCGTGACGATCGCCGGGGGCAATGTCATCCGCATCCCGCTGTCATCCGAAGAGACCTTTTTGCGGCGGATTGCCGGAATGTGCGAATCCCTCTATCCGGCGCCCAAGGTCCTCATGCTCAATTACCCCCACAACCCGACGGCGGCGGTGGCCAGTAAACGCCTCTATACGGAAATCGTCGCCATGGCGAAAAAATACCGTTTCCTGGTGCTCCATGATTTCGCCTACGCCAAGATCACCTTCGACGGATATGCGGCCCCCAGCTTCATGGAAATCCCCGGCGCCCGGGATGTCGGCGTCGAATTCGGATCTTTTTCCAAATCCTACAACATGGCCGGATGGCGGCTGGGATACTGCGTGGGCAACAAACGCCTGATCGAGGGGCTTGCCAAGATCAAGGGATATTATGATTACGGGGTTTTTTCGCCGATTCAGGTGTCGGGCATCGTGGCGCTCAGGGAATGTGGAGAGGATGTGGTGCAGCAGGTCGGCATCTATCAGAACCGGCGGGACGTCATGTGCCGAAGCCTGGAGGCCATGGGCTGGGAAGCCGCCCCTCCCCGGGCCGGAATGTTCGTCTGGGTGAAAATCCCCGAGCCCTACAGCCGGATGGGCTCCATGGAATTTTCCATCCAGGTGATGCGGCATGCCAACGTTGCCGTGGCGCCGGGAATCGGCTTTGGTCAGGAAGGTGAAGGATATCTGCGGCTCGCGCTGGTGGAAAACGAGCACCGGATCCGGCAGGCCCTTCGACAGATGAAACGGGCCCTGCCGGAGATCATGGACGCCTATGAGAAGAAAGGACCGGGAAAAGAGACGTCTTCGGCCGCCTGAACGATGTGCAGCCCTCTTAAGAGCCGGCCGGCGATAGCGCCGGAACGGCTTCCCATCCTCCGCCGATCGATTTGACCAGTGCCACGGCGCTCAGATACCTTTGCCCGCGCAGCTGGCTGCTCAACCGAAGGTTGTCCAGCAAAGTCCTTTCGGCGTCCAGGACGGTAAGATAGTTGATCAGGCCGCCTTCGAACTGCTTTCTCGACAGCAGATAGGCTTCCTCCGCCGAGCGGACCGCCTGTTGATTGGCCGCCTGCTGCTTTTCCAGAAGCGTTACGCTGACGAGCGCGTCTTCGACCTCTCCGAACGCCTGAACGATGGCCTGGCGATAGAGGGCATATACCTCGGCGTAACTTGCCCGCGCCCGATCGAGCTCGGCCGCGTTCCGGCCCCCTTCAAACAGGGGAATATGGATGTTCGGGAAAATGCCCCATGCGAAACTGCGGGCGTCGAACAGGTTGCCGCTCCGGACGCTTTCGTATCCGACGTTCCCGCTGATCGATATCTGCGGGTAAAAGGATGCGACGGCGACACCCACCCGGGCATTGGCGGCGGCCATCCGGCGTTCGGCCAGCCGGATATCCGGGCGGGATTCCAGGAGCACCGACGGCAGCACCGTCGGGATGTCGGGCGGGGCTTTTTTGAGTGGATTGAACCTCAGCGGAACCTCGGCCGGCGCTTTGCTCAGAAGCACGGCGATGGCGTTTTCCAGAAGCGTGCGGCTGCGGTCCAGCGACAGCAGCAGCGCCCGGGTGGCGCTCAGCTCCGCTTCCGCCTGCGCGACGGGAAGGCGCGATATCACGCCGAGATCGAACCGGTTTTTCAAAATCTTGAGAGACTCCCGCCGCACGTCGATGGTCCGGGTCACGATGCGGATATCGTCGTCATATGCCCGCAGGGAAAAATAATTCCGGGCGATCTCGGTCTGCAGAATGAGTCTGAGGCTGTTGTCGTCTTCGACGAATGCTTCGGCATCCGCTTTGCCGGCCTCGACGCTTCTGCGGATGCGCCCGAAAACATCGATCTCGTATGCCGCCTCCAGCGGAACACTCCAGGTGGTGAACGTGCCGCCGCGTCCGCCTTCCTGATGTTTCGACACGCCGGTTCTGCTGTAGGATGGGTCCAGAGAAATAAAGGGAAACAGCCCGGCGCGGGTGGACCGGACAACGGCCCGGGCCTGCTCGATCCGCTGAACGGAGGCCATGAGATCAAAATTGCCGCTCATGGCCGCTGCGATCAGACGATTCAACGTCGGGTCGTCAAAGCGCTTCCACCACTCAAGCGGCAGAGGTGCCGGCAGCAGTTCGGTGTTGCCGGAAATATGTTTATACGCACCGGGGTATGGAACCGCAGGCTTCACATAATCAGGCCCCACCGTACAGGCGCTCAACATCAAGGCGAAAACGGCGGCCGCCGGGAGCCGGATAGACCGTTTGTCAGGTAAGCACATCATGGAAAAAGCTCCGGAACAGGTTTTATCGGGACTTCAATTTGTCTTAAAATGGATTATTTTCAGCTTACCCCAAGTATTATGGCAGATTCTTCTGGTGGGATCAATCGTGAAAACAAGCCATATTCATCATCGATCCGGTCAGGAAACAGAGGGCCTGGCATGCGGCGCAAATGAGCATGTTCTATGCCCATGAAACTTGATATGAACGAACCGGCATTTTTATCGACAAGATTTTTCGGCCGACGGGAAATTGCCGGAAAATTCAACAACGACAGGAAGAACATCATGACATCGAAAAAAAGAAACGCGGCGGATGCCTTTGCAGAGGCCCGGGCCGAACAGGAGCGGCGCGAAAAATCATACCGGGAGCGGGCGCTCAAGATTTATCCCTGGGTCTGCGGCCGGTGCGGACGCGAGTTTTCGGGCAAAAAACTGCGAGAGCTGACGGTTCACCATCGGGATCACAACCACGACAACAACCCGCCCGACGGCAGCAACTGGGAGCTGCTGTGTTTGTATTGCCATGAAAACGAGCATTCCCGGGATCTGGAAGCCGAATGGTACGACGGCCCCACCCCGGGATCCGGGCAGAAACCCTTTTCCACCCATCAGCCGTTTGCCGGTCTGGACAAACTGCTGAAAGGCGGCAAATAGTCGGATGACGGCAGGGTGCGGCCGGTATCAGCCGTTGTCCCCATCGATCAGACCGCCCAGACTGCCCAGAATGGACCCTTCTCCCCGGCTGCCGCCCCGCTGGGGCGCCGCCTGGAGCATGCGGCCGGCCAGCCTGGAAAACGGAAGGGATTGAAGCCAGATCCTGCCGGGTCCCTTGAGATGCGCGAAGAAGAGCCCTTCACCGCCGAACAGAGCGGTCTTGATGCCGCCGGCCTGCCGGATATCGAATTGAACGCCTGCTTCAAACGCCACCACGCACCCGGTATCGACATGAAGGGCTTCCCCCGCCGCCAGCTGCCGCTCGACCACGGTGCCGCCGGCATGAATGAACACCATGCCGTCGCCTTCGAGCTTCTGCATGATGAAGCCTTCCCCGCCGAAAAGGCCGGTCAGGATCTTCCTTTGGAAATAGATGCCGATGGAAACCCCCTTGGCGGCGCATAAAAAGCTGTCTTTCTGACAGATCAGCATGCCCCCGACCCCGGCCAGGGATATCGGAAGGATGTTGCCGGGAAACGGCGCGCCGAAGGCCACATGCGCCTTGCCGCGCCCCTTGTGGGTAAACACGGTCATGAACAGGCTCTCTCCGGTCAGCAGGCGTTTTCCCGCCCCCAGGAGCTTTCCCATGAAGCCGCCGCCGGCGCCCTGTCCCGAGCCGTCGCCGAAGATGGTCTGCATGTCGACATGGGGTTCCTTGTACATCATGGCGCCGGCTTCCGCCACGGCGCTCTCGCCCGGATCGAGCTCGATTTCGACAAACTGCATCTCGGCTCCCATGATTTTGTAGTCGACCTCGTCGGCGCGCGTCGGGGATCCGGCGGCCCGCCCTGCCGCCGCCTGGATCGGGGCGGGGGACGCAGCGTCTGCGGGTGGCTAGGGCATCGGTGTCGGCGGGGCGGCGCCGGGGGTCAATTCGGCGATCCTGTCGATCGGCAGCCATTCTGAAAATCCCTCCCGCCACGCCAGTCCGCCAGAGCCTTGCATCTGAATCTGAAACAATGCCTGGGACGCCTCGAACGGCCCTGATTGTTCTCCGTTATAACTCAAATACCACTGTGTCATCCTTTACCCTCCTTCGCATGCTTGCGATTCCAGGAAATTGATTGTATAGTTTTATCTACCGAGCTGATCCGGTCCGATGCAATACCGATGACGTCGGACGCATATTTTTGCGATGATTTTGTTTTTTCCCGGGGAACGTGTCAAGAGCAAAATTCCGCCGCCAAGGGAATCGAAAACAATCCGCAGGAAGATATGACGCCTTACAACAATTCCTTCACGAGCGAGTTCTACGCCCGGTTCAAGGCCTTTCACGAACTCATGGCCTTCAGGATCCGGGAGATCATGCTCGTCTCCAGCCCCTACGATGCGTTCATCATCGAGGAAGACGGCAGCCTTCCATCAAGAATAATAAATGAATACAGCGGATTGAACTTGAGTATGCCGCCGCGGGTCACCCGGGTGTCGTCGCCTCTAGACGCCTTGAATCTGCTGGAAAAGAAACGTTTCGACCTCGTCATCACCATGCCCCACCTCGACGAGATGGATCCATGCTCGCTTGCCGCCGCCGCAAAAAAGATGCACCCCAAACTTCCGGTCATCCTTCTGGCCCACAACGCCCGCGACGTCATGCAGCAGGGCACCGGCAGGCCCTGCAAGAGCATCGACAAGGTCTTTGTCTGGTGCGGCAACTCCGATCTGCTTCTGGCCGTCGTCAAGAATGCGGAAGACGATATCAACGTTGAATTCGACACCCGCCGGGCCATGGTCCGCGTTCTCATCCTGGTCGAGGATTCGCCGCTGTACCGCTCGTCTTTTCTGCCGCTGATCTACAAGGAGATCGTCAAACAGACCCAGAACCTTCTGGAGACCGGTCTGAACGAAGAGCACCGCCTGCTGCTCATGCGTGCCCGGCCCAAAATTCTTCTGGCGGAAAACTATGAACAGGCGCTGGCGCTCTACCAGAAATTTCACGCCTACCTTTTCGGCGTGATTTCCGATGCGCGGTTTCCACGGGAAGACCGGCTGGACGCGCAGGCCGGGGTACGGTTTCTGTCGCGCATCCGACGGGAGATTCCCGATCTTCCCCTGCTGATGCTCAGTTCCAATCCAGAAAACCGCGGGGCGGCCGAAAAAATACCATCGGTTTTTATCGATAAAAACACGGCCAATCTGCATACCGAGCTGAGGGATTTCTTTCTCAACTACCTGGGATTCGGCGATTTTGTTTTTCGCATGCCCGACGGCACCGAAATCGACCGGGCCCACAACCTGAGATCCCTCAAGGACAAGCTGCCCGGCATCCCCGACGCGTCGATCGTGTACCACGCCGACCACAACCACTTCTCGAACTGGATCATGAGCCGCTCCGAGATCGTCCTGGCCTCTAAATTCAGGGATGTCCACACGCGGGATTTCAAGAATGCCGACGAGATCCGGCAATATATCGTCGCCAATGTCCAGGCCCTGTTGATCTGGCAGCAGAAAGGGGTGGTCGCCCAGTTCAGGCGTCTTCAGTTCGATTCGGAAACCATGGATTTCGTCAAGATCGGCGGCGGCTCCCTGGGCGGCAAGGCCCGGGGGCTTGCATTCATGTCGGCGCTTCTCCGGCAGCATTATGAAATTCACGAAAAATATCCGGACATCATCATCAAAATTCCCAAGAGCCTCGTCATCAGCACCGACGGATTCGAGGATTTCGTCGGCCGGAATCGGCTTCGGCACCTCGTGGAAGAGACGTACAGCGACGAGGAAGTCAAAACCGCCTTTCTGGCGGCGCCGCTGCCCGAATGGCTGGCGGACGATCTGAGAGCCTTTCTCGTCCAGGCGACGATGCCGCTTTCCGTCCGGTCGTCGAGCCGGCTCGAGGACGCCCATTTCCAACCCTATGCCGGTCTTTACAAAACCTATATGATCCCCAACAACCACCCCGACCCGGAGGCGCGGCTCGATCAGCTGATCACCGCCGTCAAGCGGGTCTACGCCTCCACCTATTGCGCGGAGCCCAAGGCGTTTTCGAAGAGCACCGCGAACCTCCACAACGAAGAGTCGATGGCCGTCATCATCCAGGAGGTCTGCGGCGCCCGTCAGGGGGATTATTTCTATCCGGCTGTCTCGGGCGTGGTGCAGTCTCACAATTTCTACCCCGTTTCACACATGCGGCCCGAAGAAGGCATCGCGCATATTGCCCTGGGGATGGGCAAGACCGTGGTCGAGGGGGAGAAGTCGATGCGGTTTTCACCCAAATATCCCGGCATCCAGCCTCAGTTTTCCTCGGTCGACGAGATTCTCGCCAATTCGCAGCGCCATTTTTACGCCCTCAGAATAGAGCCGTCGACCCTGCCGCCCGATTTCGACCGGAATTCCAATCTCGTCAAACGCGAAATCGACGAGGCCGAAAACGAGAGCCCTGTCAGGTTGCTCGCCGGTACCTATGTTCCCGATGAACACCGCATCCGGGAGTCGGGGGTGGTCGCAGGCCCTAAAATTCTGACGTTTGCCGCCATCCTCAAGCACAAGATCTTTCCGCTGCCGGAGATGTTGACCGATTTTCTCGAACTGGGAAGAAGGGCCCTGGGATGCCCGGCCGAGATCGAATTTGCCGTCAACCTTGCCGCGGACCGCCAGAAAAAAGAAGCGCGGGATGAATTCTTTTTTCTCCAACTGAGGCCCATGGTCTCCGCGCAGGACAAGCTGGGTGTCCAGATCACAAGCGGCGACGAAAAAAACGCCTTCTGCGTGTCATCGCAGGCGATGGGAAACGGCAAGAACGAAGAGATGCACGACATCGTCTATATCCGGCCCGAAGCGTTCGACCCGGCCGAGACGCCCGCGATGGCCGAAGAGGTCGGCAAGATCAATGCGGCTCTGCTGAAAGGGAAGCGCCCCTACCTTCTGATCGGACCGGGACGGTGGGGCACGGCCGACCGCTGGCTGGGTATTCCGGTGCAGTGGCGGCACATCTCGGGCGTCCGGGCGATCGTGGAGCTGAGGGACGGCAACCTTCGGGCCGATCCGTCCCAGGGCTCTCATTTCTTTCAGAACATCACCTCGCTGGGGATCTTCTACATCACCGTCACCGAAGGGACCGGCGACCGGTTCGACTGGGAGTGGGTCAAGAGCCTTCCCCCGGTATGTGAAACCGCCTTTCTGCGTCATGTCCGTCTCGACCGGGCATTTTGCCTGAAGGCGGACGGAAGAAGCGCCCGATGCGTCATCACCCGACCCGATGCATCGTTACCTGCATGACGTCGGCGGGGACGCCGTTCGACATCGATGATCCGAAAATCCGTTGTGCTGAAACGCTATCAAGAAGGAGGATGGGATGACTGACATATTGACGTTGATCCGGGAAAAAGACCCGGGGCAGAAGGAATTTCACCAGGCCGTTCAGGAGGTGGTGGAGACGATCCGGCCGGTGCTGGACCGGAACCCGGAATACCGGCAGGCCGCCGTTCTCGAAAGAATCGTCGAACCCGAGCGGGTCATCATGTTCCGGGTGCCGTGGATGGATGATCAGGGAAGGGTCCGGGTGAACCGGGGATTCAGAATCGAGATGAACAGCGCGATCGGCCCTTACAAGGGCGGCCTCAGGTTCCATCCATCGGTCAACCTCAGCATCCTCAAATTCCTCGCCTTCGAACAGGTTTTCAAAAACGCCCTCACCACCCTGCCCATGGGCGGCGGAAAAGGCGGCTCGGATTTCGATCCCAAGGGAAAATCCGACATGGAGGTGATGCGGTTCTGCCAAAGCTTCATGGCCGAGCTCTACCGGCATATCGGCCCCGACACCGACGTGCCGGCGGGGGATATCGGCGTCGGCGCCCGGGAGATCGGCTATCTTTTCGGCATGTACAAGAAGCTCTCGAACGAGTTTACGGGGGTGCTGACCGGCAAAAGCCTCAACTGGGGCGGCAGCCTCATCCGTCCGGAGGCCACCGGTTACGGCGCGGTCTATTTCGCCGCTGAAATGCTGGCGACAAAAGGCAAGACGCTCGAGGGAAAGACCGCCTTGGTGTCGGGCTCGGGCAACGTGGCCCAGTTCACGACCGAAAAGCTGATCGAACTGGGGGCCAGGGTCGTCACCCTCTCCGACTCGTCGGGCGCCGTTTACGACGAAGAAGGCATCGACGCCGAAAAACTGGCCGTCATCAAGCGCCTCAAGAATATCCGCCGGGGGCGGATACAGGAATACGCCGAGAAATATCCGGGCGTTGTCTATACGGAAGCCGATCCCGCGCTCGATCACAATCCCCTCTGGGATCATCCGGCCGACTGCGCCCTGCCCTGCGCCACCGAAAACGAGATCAACGGCAGGGATGCGGAAAATCTGCTGAAAAACGGGGTATTCCTGGTCTGCGAAGGGGCCAACATGCCGTCGACGCCCGAAGCGATCAATCTTTTTCTCGACCAAAAGATCCTCTACGCCCCGGGCAAGGCCTCCAACGCCGGCGGCGTGGCCGTGTCGGGGCTCGAGATGTCGCAAAACAGCATGCGGCTCAACTGGCCGCGGGAAGAGGTCGACAACCGCCTCAAGATCATCATGCGCTCGATCCATCTCACCTGCGTCCATGCCGCGGCGGAATACAACGAGCCCGGCAACTACATGGCCGGTGCCAACATCGCCGGATTCGTCAAGGTCGTCAACGCCATGCTCGACCAGGGGGTGGTATAGAAAGCCGTGGAACGCAGGGAAAAATCGAAGCATTCGATCGTTCATGCGGGATGGCTGATCGACGGCACGGGTAGAGCCGCTGTGAAGGACCGGCTGATCGTGATCGCGGACGGCGTCGTGCAGAGGATCATAGGCGCCCGGGAGTTGCCCGCCGAAGCCGACATCCGCCGGACCGGCACATGGCGCGACTTTTCCGGCCGCACGCTCCTGCCCGGGCTTGTCGACGCCCATCTCCACCTCTTCATGTCCGGCACCGGCGATCCCGAGGTGCGGCGGCGTCAGTTGAAAGCCGCGTTCGAGGAGATCCGGCCGGTCATTGCCGGGCACCTTGCCGATCTGGACGCCCACGGGATCATCGCGGTGCGTGACGGCGGCGATTACGGGGGGTACGCCCTCCGGTATAAAACCGAATGGGCGGCGTCGATTCCCGCCGGCATGACCGTCCGGGCGGCCGGT
>AMWB02054470.1_pt1 | contig 37399 bp, 29 predicted proteins | sample 200311 | NCBI WGS metagenome assembly AMWB02 (sample SAMN02737377, study PRJNA173069) | bioreactor metagenome | biome: anode biofilm in microbial fuel cells | place: USA: California | collected 2010-12-16
CAAACCGCAGTTGACACTGCGGTTTGCGCCGGTTTTTTATTTTCCGCTTCCGCTTCTGAGATTTACGCTTCGTACAACCAGTTGTTGAACTCGTCAAGGAGGTTGTCTGTGAGCATGTTTTTTTGACCAGGCATGGTGCTGAAGGGGATGTTTTTTTCTTCCTGGTCAATCGCCTTATGGGCAATGGGCAAACTGAGCGGAGCCAGGCGTGGATGTTTTTCCATGGTCTGCTTGATCCGGTGCATCATGTGGCGGGCGGTGGGTATGTCATTTTCCCGGCGGGAATTGAATGCGTCATTTCCGGTTTGGCTCTCCATGTCTCTGGCTTCAAGAAAATCCTTAATCTGTTGCCATTGAGCCTGCAGCGTTTCCGCATATTTCATCTCGCCCGTGTATGCCTCGTCGATAATCGACGATATTCCGGCAAAATTTTCCGCCAGTTTTTGTTGCAGCGAATCAGATGCAGGCAGGGGGTGGTACTCGGTCAACTGGGAGGCTGACCATCTTTCCTGGTAACTGAACGAAGCTGAGAGTTGAGAAATTGAACCCATGTCGCCGATCGTCAGTGCCTCGTTCATCGCCTTGTCCATGTTGCCGCGGTAAAAATGACCGGCAATGGAGGAAAGATCCTTTAACAGCTCGGCAATGTCGGCCAGCTCCTCCTCGTTCAGGTCTCCGGCGACGGAAAGGTTAAAGGAATTGATGGAAAGCTTGGAGGTGGTGAAGTTCACCCCATGCTGCAAAGGGGTCGTCCATTTTTCCGCACTCTGGGAGGACGCATACTCCTGGAAGTTGGAAATGGTAACCACATCGCCTTCATCGGTTGTTATGGAGATATTGGCTTCGCTGCGCCGGGCCAGTGATTCCCTGTAGCTGCTCACTCCTTTGTCATTTGTCAAAGGGATCCGGTTGCTTTGCAGAAAAGGGGCTGGATTGGCGTTGTTGATGGGATTTGTCATGACTTTTCTCCGCAGGCTGTATTAGTCATTTGTGGTTATAAACAACTAATCGGCAGCTGCGGAGAAATCTTTATTTTTTTTATGCGTCGCTTTGGTAAATTTTTCGCAACCGCTCCAATCTTTTTTCAACTCCGTCGGGCAACTTCATGTTGTATCTTTCCACATACTCGCCGGCCATGCGATGCGTATTAAAGATAGGGCAGTTCAGTTGCAGATTGTGGATACACTTATCGATATAATTGGAATGGAGATTGATATCATAGAACGTTTCAAGGATGTGAGGGAAAATTTCGTAGAACGAATCCGAATCCTGTTCATAAAGAAGAGCATTCGGTGCTTCACTGAGACTGGCATCGTCGATTGCCGATTCATAGCCGAATTTCCAGCCGGTTTTGCCTTCATGATAGCCTTCAACCCACCAGCCGTCCATGGTACTGATGTTGGGAATACCGTTGATGGCGGCCTTCATGCCGCTGGTGCCGCTGGCTTCAAGGGGCCGTTTGGGACTGTTGAGCCAGGCATGGACGCCTGAAACCATCATTTTGGCAATCTTCATATCGTAGCCGGGAATAAAAATCAACTTCGCCAAACCTTTACTTTTGATATACAGATCTTCCTGGATATCAAGAACGAGTTTGATGATCGACTTGCCTGGTTCGTCCGAAGGATGGGCCTTTCCCGCATAAATAAAGTTAACGGGAAAATTGTTTTTGACGATGATGTCGGCCAGTGTCCTCATGTCGTCGAAAATAAGATCAGCCCGTTTATAGGTGGAGAATCTCCTGGCAAAACCAATGGTGAAAACATCGGGATTGAGTTCAGGCACGCCGTCATCGAGATTGGACAGATAGTTGGGGGGGTCAATCCAGGTTTCATGCATCTGCTTGCGGTGCAAGGCGAGCATTTCATTGACATAGTTGATTAATTTAATGGTATCCTGTGCCCAGGCCTGTTCAAATGCCTCACGGAATGCGTCCGAAGTGAGGAGGAGGCCGGCATTGATGAAAACGGAAGGATCTTCCCGCCAGTTTTTCAGTTCCGTGAAACTGTCGTAAAGAGCGGCCTTTGCATCGCTGATCCAGGTCAGATGATGGACGCCATTGGTGATTGCGCTGATTTTTTCGGCAAACTGGGGGAACTGTTTCCTGGTGACTTCCTTGTGAAGTCGACTGACGCTGTTGGTCGCACGATTAACCCGCATGGCCAGCGACGTGAAATTATACTGGTTGGGATTTTCTTCGTCCTGGGCGAGCAGATGCAACACCTTGCCGCAGAAGGCATGGCCGATCTGACTGATGATGTTTTTGTCGAAACGATCATGTCCGGCCTTGACCGGTGTATGGATGGTGAAAACGATGCTTTTGGCGGCATGCTCCGCTGCCTGCATGATGTCGGTATCGGTCGCTTTGGTTTGGTAATCCCTGCCCAGCGTTTCCTCGAGCCGTTCGGCAATGAGGCTCAGGACGAGAATGACTCCATGCTGCTCGTTGAGATGAAATGTTTTGCTGGTCAGGCCGAGTTTCTTTTTCACGGCGATAACCGAGGCGCCAAGTAATCTCCGCTGAACCGCTTTCGCCTGATCGGAAACACTCTCGTAAAGTCTTTGCGAAACCTCCCTGATAAAGTCAGGTGAAGAAGGAACGCTGTAGTCAAGCAGGATTTCCGGGACAAAAAAATCAAGATTGGCGCTGACCTCCATTTTTAGCCAGAGTCGGGCAATGGCCAGCACTTCCCTGTCCTTTTCGTCATAAAAGGGCACCTCTATCTCCAAGGGCAGGTCCGGAAAATCAGGGTTTTTCATCAAATAAAGGGTCGGGGTATTTTCCGGGGACCAGTCGGTTGCCGTTGATATCTGGCCAAGTCGAGAATCAACCAATTGGGAAAAATAACCTTTGCGGTACAGCAGGGAAATTGCGATTGAAGGGATTTTGAGATCGGCAAAGCTTTTCAAGGTGTCACCAGCCAGAATACCAAGTCCGCCGCTATAGTTCGGGATTTTATCCGGGCCATGAAGGAAAAGTTTGGAAAAATGGCGGAGCACATTCGATGATGCTTTTTCAATAGCTGTTTGTTGGAGCCGGGTTTTGATCGGATGATAAACGTCCCGGTCGGCTCCGATCTCCATGGAAATATATATGACGGAATTTCCATCAGGAGAGGTGAGGTTGTGCCAGACCCCATCGAGTGTTTTTTGTGTTATTCCGAAAAATGTTCCCCAACGGTTGGTGGCAATATAGTTATTCATTATTATAGTTAGTCCTGTGAGGCAAAAAGTGCCGGTAAGTAAAAAATAAATAATATTTTTTACTTAATTGATAAATTTTGCAAGAAAATTGATGAAGAGGAGTGTATAATAGCCGATGTTACAAGAACTCTTTTATTAAGGAGGTTGTATGAGTAATTAATGCAAAAAAAATATAAAAAAATATTGAATTTCTATTTTTATTTACTATATGTTGTTATAGCCTGAAAAAATTTTTTTTTGCAGGTTTTTTTTATTCTGAACTTCAGCTTTTTTTTGTCGAGAAAGGAGGCAAAATGATGAAGGTAAAACATGTTCGGATGTTGGCAGTAGCGTCACTTATGTTGTCTGTAACATTCCTCGCCGGTGGTTGCGCCAAAAAAGCAGTCCCCACCGAGGAAGCACCTGTAGCACCTGTTGAAACACCGCGGGTGGATGTCGGCGATAGGGCAGGGGCTGATGAATCCCTGGATTCCAACCCTTATACCGCCAGCAATGCCAAAATTTCAGAAGGCAGAACCCACGGCCCCATGCTCCCCGTCTATTTTGATTTTGACAAATCAGATATTCGTGACGATCAGCAATCACGTATTGAGGGAAATGGGGATTTCCTCAGGGCGTATCCTACCGTTCAGATCAGCATCGAAGGCAACTGTGACGAGCGTGGCACCAACGAGTACAACATGGCTCTTGGCGAACGCAGAGCGCAGCAGGCAAAGAAATACCTTGCCAATCTCGGGGTGGACGAGGCGAGGCTGAACACTGTAAGCTACGGCGAGGAAAAACCGCTTCTTTATGGTCATGATGAATATTCATGGGCACAGAATCGACGCGATGATTTTGTAATTCGCTAAAAAATCTTCGTAGTGTTGACCGAAAGCCGGGAAGACTGCTGTCAGTCATTCCCGGCTTTTTTGTATTGCGCATGCATAACTTTCCGTGTTGAATTTGAGGTTGGTTTTGAGTCTGTGAAATCTTCCCCGACAATATTCGCTTTTTTGCCCTTGATGCGTCAGTTCCGCTGTCATCCAACCCCCATGCGTTATTCCCGAAAGAGGCTGCTGGATTGCCGTTGTTCCCTGTAATTACACATGTTTTTTTGTTGTTTGAAAGCGCATGCAGGTGCAGAATGGTCAAGCACGTTGGAAAGTTGAGATAATAAAAGAGAGCTGCAATAACTCTTCCGCGGAAGCAGGAGTTGCACGCGAAATCAGGAGTGAGCCATGAAACTGTATCGAACTGTTCAATTGTTTTTTGCCGCTGGTTTGTTTTGCCTTTTTTTGGCGCCTGGTCAGGCTTTTTCCGCAAATGCCATGAAGGTGGCGACCATCAGTTTGCAGGAGGTTCTTACCCAATCGAAAGTAGGACAGGAGGCCCAGAAACAGTTAGAGGCCAAAGTTCAGGAATTCCAGAATAAATTCGCCGCGGAACAGTCAACTCTTGAAGGACTGGGAGAGGAAATCGAAAAGAAGCGTTCCGTCTGGAGCCAGGAAATTCTTGAAGGGAAAGAACGTGACTATCAAATGAAGATGAGGGAGTTCAAGCTGAAAACAGATGATGCCCAGTTTGAATTGAAACAGCTTGAAAAGAAAATCATGGAGCCGATTTTGAAAGACCTCCATGAACTGATTGCCGAATACGGTAAAAAAGAAAATTATCTGCTTATCCTGGAAAATACCAGAAAGGGTCTGAGCTCACGAACCGGTCTGCTTTATGCGGATGAATCCACCGATATCACCCCGCAAATTTTGAAGATGCTCGATAAAAAATAATATTTCACGTTTTTTTCACTGCCGGCCACGGTAGAAAGGGAATAAAAGCCATGGCCGGCAGTGAAAAGCAGAAGCTCAAGCCGAAGAAGACCCCGTATCCGCACCAGTCAACCAGAAATCCGCTGAAAGAACCGGCATAAACGCCGGAAACGCTCATCAGCCCCGTGCCGATGGCATAATGGGCCGCCTTGAAATTTTCTTTGCACAGTCTCATCAGGAAGGTCATGAGCACCGCTGTTCCCATTCCCCCCGAAAGATAGTCAAAAGCGGCAACCAGGCAGGCGAGAAGGATGTCGGACGAAGAAAGAGCGGCCTGCGCCATCTCCATTTGTCCCTGGCCATCCCCGATCAGATGAAAAGCCAGCGCCATATAGGTTAAATTGGTCAGATTCTGGGCCAGCAAAAAAGGCCAGATCATTTTTTTTAAAGAATAGCGGGCAATAAACCATCCTCCGCCCATGGCGCCGATAATGGAGCACGGCAGTCCCACCGCCCCGGTGATCCAGCCGTAATGCCCCTTCAATCCCGCATCAATAAAGAATGGTCCGGCCATGGCGGACAGCATGAACTCACCGACGCGAATAAAGACGATAAAAAGGATGATGGTCGTGATTCTTTCCTGATCGATGAAGGAGATGAACGCCCTGCCGAAAATGGAGTCGGGTTTTTCCTTGATACGGGCCATCAGGCTGTTGCGCAGGGCAATGAGCATCAGCAGGGAAAGTAGAAGAAGCACCCCGACCATATTGGCTAAAGGCAGGCTGCCCAGAAAAGCACGACTCCGGTCCATGAGAAGGATGGCGGCAAGAAGGACCAGGCCGAGAAGAAAGACGATGAGGTGCGGTACCGAAATAAGTTTTTTAATCAGTGCTTTTATCGGCTTTTTTTCATATTCGCAGGAAGGGAGAAAAAAGAGGTGGAAGAAAAAAAGCAGGGTAAGAAGAAAGGAAGACAAGCCGAAAGCCACGGGCCAGCCATTGCGGGCCCCCAGGGTAACAATAACGGCGCTGCCGAACATCATGGCAATCCGGTAGGCCATAACGCGGTATCCGACAAACCTTGCCTGTCCAGCCTGGTCAAGGGCCTCAAGATAGTAGCCGTCTATGGCGGTATCATGGGTTGAGGCGATAAAACTTGCCGCAAAAAAAAGCAAGGCGACAAAAGGCAGCGCCCAGCTTCGGCCGGCCGACAAGGTGATCAGACAAAAAATGACGACAAGAATCCCTTGAGTGAGCAGGAGCCATTTTTTTTTTGTGCCGAAGAAATCAAGGTAGGGAGCCCAGAGAAATTTAAAGATCCACGCCAGGCCCAAAAGGGAGGTCAGCCCCGTTGCTTCAAGGCTGACACCGCTTGCCCGAAAAAAGAATGTGGAAATGGTCCTGATGAGGGAATAGGGGAATCCTTCGGCAAAATATGTAGTAAAGGCCCAGATGAAGGCCGGAGTTTGCCTGAAGCCGAATCTGTTTTTAGTCACTTGCCGACAAGTTCTAAGGCGCTGTTGATAATGGCAGGTGTGTCTATTTTTACATTGTGGCGCAATACATCCTGGGGGCCGTGTTCGATGAATCGATCAGGAATGCCCAGAATTCGCACCGCAATGTTGTCAATTCCCTTTTTGGCAAAGAGCTCGAGCACGCCACTGCCGAAACCTCCCTTTTTGACATTGTCTTCAACGGTGATAACCTTGCCGGTTTTTTCCGCCCAGTGACAGATGAGATCAGCGTCCAGTGGGTTGACAAAGCGAGGATTGATGACTGCGGCACTGATGCCGATTTTGTGCAATCCTTCCGCCGCCGCCAATGCTGGATAAACACGGTTGCCCACCGGCAGGAGCAGGACATCTTGACCTTCCCGCAGAAGTTCGCCTTTGCCGAAAGGTATTTTGGCGGGCTCAGCGGTTAAATCGACGCCTTCGCCGTTGCCGCGGCAGTAACGAACCGTGGTTGGACAAGGCATGAAAATGGCGGTGTGCAGCATGTGACGCAGTTCTTCTTCATCCTTGGGCGCCATGATCACCATATTAGGGATCATGCGCAGAAAGGAGAGATCAAAGACCCCGTGATGGGTGGGGCCGTCATCACCGACAAGTCCGCCGCGGTCAATGGCAAAAGTAACCGGCAGGTTCGGCAGGCAGACGTCGTGTATCACTTGGTCAAGGGCGCGCTGCATGAAAGTAGAATAAATGGCCACCACCGGAAGAATTCCCTCGGTGGCAAGACCTGCGGCAAAGGTAACGGCATGTTGTTCGGCTATCCCGACATCAAAGAATCTGTCCGGAAATTTATCAGCGAATTTGCTCAGTCCCGTGCCGGCCGGCATGGCAGCTGTGATGGCGGCGATGCGCGGGTCTTTGTCGGCAATTTCCACCAGGGTGTCGCCAAAAACCCTGGTGTAGGTCGGAGCTGCGGATTTTGCCGGCAACGGCTTACCGGTCTCAATGTCAAAGGGACCCACGCCGTGATAGGCGCCGGGGTTTTTTTCAGCAGGGCCATAGCCCTTTCCTTTGGTGGTTATGACATGAATCAGCACCGGGCCTTTGGTGAAATCGCGGACGTTGCGGAATGTGTCGAGTAAGTTTTCCAGTTTATGGCCGGGAATGGGGCCGATATATTCAAATTTAAGTGCCTCGAACAGCATCCCCGGCGTAAAAAAGCTTTTCAGGCTTTCCTCGCTTTTTTTGAGCACCTGAAGGATATTCTCCCCGACATTGTGGAAATGTTTGAGAAACTGGCTCAGATCCTGTTTGGCACGAACCATGGCGCGACCGGTCAGTTTACGGCTGAGAAAACTGGAAAGCGCGCCGACGTTGGGGGAGATGGACATCTCGTTATCGTTAAGGATAACAATAAGATCTTTGTCCAGGTGGCCGGCCTGGTTTAATGCCTCAAATGCCATTCCGCCGGTCATGGAACCGTCACCGATGACGGCGATGGTCTTGTTGGTTGTTCCCTTGAGGTGATTGGCTATGCTGATGCCGAGGCCTGCTGATATGGATGTGCTGCTGTGACCGGTGTTAAAGACGTCATATTCGCTTTCCTCCCGTTTGGGAAAGCCGCTGATGCCCTGATACTGGCGCAGGGTATGGAAGGATTCCCGGCGTCCGGTTATCAGCTTGTGGGCGTAAGCCTGATGACCGACATCCCATATCAGTTTGTCGTCCGGGGTATTGAATACATAATGGATAGCCAGGGTCAGTTCAACCACACCCAGGCAGGGAGCGAGATGACCGCCGACCCTGGATACGGTCTGAATGATTTCCCCGCGGATTTCCCGTGACAACCGGACGAGGTCTTCCTCGGCGAGCTTTCTCAGGTCAACCGGTGAATTTATTGTTGAGAGAATGGTTTGGTCATCCATTATTTTTTTCTATTATAAATATACCGTGCCAGTTCACGGAGAGGTTCCGCCTCATGGTCAAAGGAAGACAAGGCGGCAATTGCGCCGTCAACCGCCTCTCCGGCGAGCTTTCGTGTCTTTTCAACGCCAAAGAAGGAGGGATATGTCGCCTTGTTCTGTTCGGCATCAGATCCCGCCGCCTTGCCCAGCTGCGCGGTGGTCCCTTCCACGTTCAGAAGATCATCGACGATCTGGAAGGCAAGCCCGATCTGTTTACCATAAGAACTCAATGCAGCAAATTGTTGGTCGTCGGCCCGGCCGATGATGGCGCCGGTCTGCACGGAAGCGGTGATCAGCGCGCCGGTTTTACAGCTGTGCAGATACTGCAGGGTGGAAAAGGGAATTGATTTTCCTTCGGAATCCATGTCAAGGGCCTGACCACCCACCATTCCCAACGGACCTATGGCCCCGGCAATGATATTGACAATGCGCAGTTGGTCATGGCTGGACAGGCTACCGGTGTCCGGTCGGGAAAGCAATTCAAAAGCAAAGGAAAGAAGCCCGTCACCGGCGAGAATGGCGCCGGCTTCGCCGTAAATCATGTGGTTTGTCGGTTTGCCGCGTCGCAGTTCGTCATTGTCCATGGCCGGCAGATCGTCATGGATCAGGGAATAGGTGTGAATGCATTCCAGGCTGCAGGCCAAGGTCAGATAGGGGGAAGGGTCGGTGTGCAGCGCTTCGCAAACCGCCAGGCAGAGAACCGGCCGGATCCGCTTTCCCCCGGCAAAAAGTGAATAGCGCATGGCCGTGATATGATCCCTCAGCAACCCTTCAGGTTGCAGCATAAACCGTGCGAGTCCCTGTTCAATCTGAACTTTTTTTTCATGAAGATAGGTCGTGATGTTCACTTACAAACTCTCTTCGGACAGGTCGTTTTCAGGGTCAAAGGGAACACGGGTCAGTGCGTCGTTTTTGTTGAGCAGGATATCAATCTGTTTCTGGGATTCATCCAGCTTCTGATTGCAGAATTGCACAAGCTTCATACCTTCGTCGAATTTCTTCAGGGAACTGTCCAGGCTGAGTTCCCCCTCTTCAAGCTCTCTGGTGATTTCTTCCAAGCGAGTTAAAGCCGATTCGAAATTTTTTTTGGCCATGGTCTGATGAACGTGGTATTTAAGCTGAATTCATGACAGAAGAGAGACGGTCTTGGAAAGAGTCACAAGGCTGACCATCCGTCTCTGAAATATAATGTATATAAACACTTGCCGGCGTTGGTTCCGTTTTTCAGATGGAACCCCGACGAGTGATCACGGCGCAAGCTGAAAAAATCGCAAACCGCACGAAACTGTTATATTTAACACCCTTGAGTGTAGAACGCAAGAATGACCGACACCTTTCAAAAAAAAGCCGGCCCGGGAGGCCAACTTCTTCCTCTTTTTGTCGAGTGGCTGAAAGTGGAGAAGGGCTATTCTCCACACACCGTTACCAATTACCAAAGGGATATTGAAGAGTTTTTTTCATTTGCCCCGGAAGGAGTCAATGCCGTTGCCCCTGACCCCCAATTCGTCCGCTCTTTTGTCTATCATCTCAATGCCCGGTGCAAATCGTCTTCGGTGGCGAGAAAACTCTCGGCCCTGCGGACTTTTTTTCGCTTTCTGATCAGGGAAAATCATGTCGCGAGCGATCCTTTTGCCAATGTCTCCATGCCGAAACAGGGGCGCTATATTCCTGTTTTTTTGACGGTTGACGAAGTTTTTACCCTGCTGGAAGAACCCGGCCGCCGTGACCCGTTTTTTCTGCGGGACCGGGCTATCCTTGAGCTGCTCTACTCCACCGGAATCCGGGTTTCGGAACTCGCCGGATTAAATGTCGACAGGGTTGATTTTTATGGGGGAATGGTTAGGGTAAGGGGCAAGGGAAACAAGGAAAGGCTGGTTCCCATGGGAGAGCCGGCAAGCGACATGCTTCAGTCCTATCTGCCGGAACGACTGCAGCTTCTTGCCGAGCGGCGAAAACGCGGCAGTAAAACCGACGAAAATCCTCTTTTTTTAAACAGCAGGGGAGGGCGGCTTACCACGAGAAGCGTGGAACGGCTGGTCAGTTTTTATGCCGCCCGTGCCGGCATAGCGGCCCAGGTCACGCCTCACGCCCTGCGTCATTCATTTGCCACCCATCTCCTGGAAATGGGGGCTGATCTGCGCGCCGTGCAGGAACTTTTAGGCCATGCGAGCCTTTCCACCACCCAGAAGTATACCCATTTAAACGTGGATCATCTCATGCAGGTTTATGATGCGGCGCATCCAAAGGCAAAACGCGGATGAATTTTATTCATAAGGCCGGGACACGAACCTGCAAATCGAATGGTTCTTTTTTTGACGGCCCCTGACTTTTTACGAAGCTATCAATAATTACGGAAAAATAAATATGGAAAATGAAAAACCGGTTATTCGATCAACCACCATCATCTGTGTCCGCCACAAGGGCGACGTCGTCATGGCCGGCGACGGACAGGTGTCGCTCGGCAATACCATCATGAAGCATCAGGCCAAAAAGGTGCGACGTCTGTATCAGAACAAGGTGATTACCGGATTTGCCGGGTCAACCGCCGATGCCTTTACCCTTTTTGACCGGCTTGAACAGAAACTGGAACAGTTCAACGGCAACCTCACCCGCGCCGCGGTCGAACTGGCCAAGGACTGGCGCACGGATAAGATGCTGAGAAGGCTTGAGGCGATGCTTATTGCCGCCGACAAGGAGAATTCCTTTATCCTGAGTGGCATGGGGGACGTGATTGAATCGGATGACGGCATTCTGGCCATCGGTTCAGGCGGCCCTTTTGCACAGGCCGCAGCCAAGGCACTGATCAATCACAGTGGTCTCGATGCCGAACAGATCTGCCGGGCAGCCATGGAGATTGCCGGTCAGATCTGCGTTTATACCAATACTAATATAGTCGTGGAAAAAATATGACATCACTGCAATCGTTAACCCCCAAGGAAATTGTCACCAAACTCGATCAGTACATCATCGGTCAGCAGGATGCCAAGCGTTTTGTCGCCGTTGCCCTGCGTAATCGCTGGCGTCGGCAGCAGGTCGAGCCGCCCCTGCGCGATGAAATCGCCCCCAAAAACATCATCATGATCGGCCCCACCGGTGTCGGCAAAACAGAAATTGCCAGAAGACTCGCCAATCTGGCCCAATCGCCTTTTTTGAAGATCGAGGCGTCAAAGTTCACCGAAGTCGGTTATGTGGGACGCGATGTGGAATCCATGATTCGCGATCTCACGCAGCTTGCCGTCAACATGGTCAAAGAGGAGGAAACGGCTAAGGTCAAGGAAAAGGCTTTGGTCATGGCCGAGGAACGACTGCTGGACCTGCTGGTTCCCCCCTCTCCCTCTTCATTCACGAAGTCGCTGGAGCTTCCGCCCTCCGGTCAGACAGCGCCTTCTTCTTCCCCGGAGAGCACCAGGGAAAAATTTCGTTGCATGCTGCGTGAAGGCAAACTTGAGGAAAAAGTTGTCGAGATGACCGTTGACCAGGCGCAGAGCCTGCCCATTGTCGAGATTTTCAGCAACAGCGGCATGGGAGGCATGGACGACATGGGGTCAAGCATGAAGGACATTTTCGGCAAGATGTTTCCCGGAAAACGACAGAAACTGAAGCTGAAAGTCGGCGAAGCACGGCTGATTCTTGAAAAGGAAGAGGCGGAAAAGCTGATTGAGATGGACAAGGTTACCCGTCTTGCCGTTCAGCGCACGGAACAGACCGGTATCATTTTTCTCGATGAAATCGACAAGATCGCCTCCCGATCGGGTGCGGTTCAGTCGGCGGAGGTCTCCCGGGAAGGAGTGCAGCGCGACCTGCTGCCCATTGTCGAGGGCGCCACGGTTTCCACCAAATACGGCATGGTGAAAACCGACCATATCCTTTTTATCGCAAGCGGGGCCTTCCATCTCTGCAAACCTTCCGACCTGGTGCCTGAACTCCAGGGCCGTTTTCCCATTCGGGTTGAGTTGGACCCCCTGGGAGAAGAGGAATTTTTCCGGATCCTGACTGAACCGCAAAACGCCCTTATCAAACAGTATATCGCTCTCATGGCAACCGAGGGGATTGAATTGTCATTTGAGCAGGACGCCATTCGCGAGATGGCGAGAATTGCCGCCGCAGTCAATTTGAAAACGGAAAATATCGGCGCCCGCAGGCTTCATACCATCATGGAACGGCTGCTGGAGGAGCTTTCCTTTCACGCACCCGACATGCAAGGACAGCAATTCACTGTTACCGCCGACTATGTCAAAAAACAGCTCGCTGAAATTGCCGGCAATGAGGATTTGAGCAGATATATTCTGTAAAATATTGAAAAGCCGTTTCCGCATGCGGATGACGGGAGTATTTTATTGCAACGGTCTGGCAAGAAAAAATATATGGAGCGTGACGCATGATTGATCCGGAACTCAAATACTGTCCCCGCTGTAAAGACGAATACCGGGCTGAAATAACACTCTGCGCTGATTGCGGAGTAGCCCTTTTGAGCGGCAAAGAGATGATGGAAAAGTCAAAAGATTCGTTGGCCCGGAAAAACGGCCGTCAAAAGGAGATCACGCCGGAAGACGACCTTGTCTCCATTCACAAGGCGGACATGAAGGAAGTCAAAATTCTCGAAAAAGAGCTGCAAAAGGAAAATATTGCCGTGCTCATTGCCGGGGAGGGAGGAGGAAATTCCTGCGGCAAGGGATGCTGCGGTTCGTCCTCCTTTTACCTTCAGGTACACCGGGGAGATGCTCGTGACGCCTTTGCGGTCGTTCAGGCGTACATCGACAGAACCACGGCCATCAGCCATCATGACCTGTCCCATTGCGACTCTGTCTTTAATCCGGAGGAAAAACAGGCGGTCTGTCCGGCCTGCGGGTTCAAGTTCCAGACATCGGCGGCGATTTGCCCTGATTGCGGCCTTTGTTTCGGATAACCGCCGGGGCGAAAAATTGTAACTGCGGACATCCCTGAAAAAAAGACGGCTTTTGTTTTATTCCGGTTCGCCGGGAGAAGATGTTTTTTTCTTTTTCAGGGTCGCCTTGAAGCCGGCAACCAGATCAAGCAGTTCCGAGGTAATGGTGGACTGGCGCTTGATACGGTATTCTCCCCGCAGTTCCTCAATGTGCTCCTCGATGTTTTTTTCCGCATTCTGCAAAGATCTCAGGCGGCTTGCCTGTTCGCTGGCCAGGGACTCCGCCTGGACGCTGTAGAGGGTGGTGAACAGATACTGGCGGATGAGGCCGGAAAAAAGCTGGTCAGCCGGGATACGGAAGCAGGGAAGGGAACGTCCCGGCCATTTGCGTTTGCCCAGCTCCCGCATGCGTTCATTATCAAGCGGCAGAAGAGGACGACGGCTGGGTTCCGAGGCGGTCAGTTTGTCGTAGCGGTTGTAAAAAATATCCACCTGGAAAATCCTCTCTTCCTTCAGCCATCGTTCCATGCTGAGCAGTACCTGATAGACGGTGGTGTTGATGCCGTTCACCGAACCCGGTACCCAGAAGACCTCCTCGATGGCGTAACCCGCCGCTTCGAGCCGGGCGCCGATCCGGGCGCCGATGACGAGCAGTTTGACCGAGGCGTGATCGTTTATTTCCATTTTTTCAAGGTTGCCGGCGAGAAAATCCGCCAGCCGTTCATTGAACCTGCCGCAGAGGCCCTGGTCGGAGCCGAAGATGATCAGTCCCCGCGGCCCTGGATTGGCTGGATGTTGCCTGGGCAGGGTCTGTTCCTTCAGGGCGGTCTGCAGGCCGAGCTCAATGACCTCGATAAATGTTTTCAGGGAAGTCAGGGAGCGTTCATACTGACGGATATTGACCGCGGAAAGGGTTTTCATGCTTTTGACGATGCCCTGCAGCTTGGCGGTGGTGGTGATTCGTTTGTCGAGGGTCTGGAGAGTTTCCATCACGAATCTTTTTTCTTTTTATCCGACAGGGCCTGCCTGCAGGTTTGCAGCAGCTCCATTGTGTCATTCGCCGTCAATTTTTCTCCTTTGCTGATTTTTTCGCAGATGTGGGGAAGTCGGCGGGAAACGGCCGCACTCATCGCCGACTCTGCTTCCTTGATCTCTTTGATGTCAAGCGCATCAAGGAGTCCCTCGGTCAGCGCCGTCATGATCGCCACCTGCTCATAATCCTTGAGGGCCGCGTATCTGTTCTGCTTCAGCACCTCTCTGACCCGTTTGCCTCGTTCGATGGCCTGCTTGGTGTTGTCATCAAGCCTCGTGGCGAAACGGGCAAAAGTTTCCAGCTCCTCAAATTGCGCGTAGGAAAGGCGAAGACTGCCCACCAGCTCACGGTAGGCGGCCTTTTGCGCCTTGCCGCCGACCCGGGATACCGATTTTCCGGCATCAACGGCGGGCAGGATACCTTTGGCAAAGAGATCGGGCGAGAGATAGATCTGTCCATCCGTGATGGAAATGATGTTGGTCGGGATGTAGGCGGAAAGATTCTGCGCCTCGGTTTCCACAATGGGCAGGGCGGTCATCGAGCCGCCGCCGTGTTCCGGTCTGAGATGGGTTGACCGTTCCAGCAGCCGGGAATGAATATAGAAAATATCGCCGGGATACGCCTCCCTGCCGGGTGATCGTTCCAGCAGCAGGGAAAGTTCCCGGTAGGCTCGGGCATGGCGGGTGAGATCATCATAAACGATGAGTACATCCTTGCCCTGTCGCATAAAGTATTCACCGATGGTGGTGGCGGCGTAGGGCGTGATGAACTGCAGGCCCGGCGCGTCCTGACCGCTGGAGGCGACAATCACCGTGTAGTGCATGGCTCCCTGTTCGCGCAGATCGTGCAACACTTTCGCCACCCCGGATTCCCGCTGGCCGATGGCGGCATAGATGCAGATGACATCCTTGTCCCGCTGATTGACGATGGCATCAAGGGCAATGGCGGTTTTGCCGGTCTGCCGGTCGCCGAGGATCAGTTGCCGCTGGCCCTTGCCGATGGGAATCAGCGCGTCCACCACTTTGATGCCGGTCTGCAAAGGGTCAGTTACCGGACTGCGCGCCATGATTGCCGGGGCCGGATGTTCAAGGGGGCTTTTCGCCAGATCCGGAAGGGGGTCCTTGTCGTCCAGGGGCCTGCCGGCGGCATCGATGACCCGGCCCAGCAGGGGGGTGCCGACGATGATGTCGGCCACCCGGCCGCGACGTCTGACTTCCTGGCCTGCCTTGAGCCGGTCCGAGCTGCCGAGCAGAATGATGCCGACTTTGTCCGGGTCAAGACTTGCGACAAGACCGATGGTGCCGTCTTCCATCTCAACCAGCTCTTCCGATGTCACTCCGGCAAGTCCGTTTGCCATGGCAACCGGGCCGGTAATCGAGATAATTCGCCCAACGTCTTCGGCTGTCAGTGCAAAGGAGTGCGACGCAAGCGATTGGGTAAAAGCGCTATGTGTTTTTGTCAAGGATGCTTTCAGCATAAGATGATCAATGGGGCTTTACCCCGCGTTTGCTCTTTCCAGTGAAGCGGCAAGTTTTTTTTCAAATTCCCGCAGATAGCCGCGCATGTCCCATTTGATTTTTTTTCCCCCTGCCTCGACTTGAATGCCGGCCAGCAGTGCAGGGTCAATGACAAATTCTTTCTGCGCGGGTGCACCCCAGAGGGCATCAAGCCTTTTTTTCAGTTCTTCCCGCGTTTCAGGAGAAAAGGGAAAAGCGCTTGTGACGATTACGGGCATGCCGAGTTTTACCAGATCGTGGGAGATTTTTTCGTTTTCGGCCGCGGGAATTTTATCAAGTTCACGGCTAAAAACACTGAGTATCCGCTGCTCCAGGTCTTCATTCGCCAAATCCCGCAGGGCCTTGCCGGCAAGCTGGTGGAAATATTTTGTCACCAGGCGGCTTGTTTCCAGGAGAAATGTTTCCTTTTCCTGTTCAACTGCCGCATGCCATTGGGATCTGCTTTTCTCGACTTCCAGCCGAACAGACTCGATCAGCTCATTTCTGAAGTTGTCAGCTTCTTCCCTGGCCCGCCGCATTTCCCGGGGAACTGAATCATGCAGCTTTTGTTGCAATTCTTGGTATTTTTCTTTCTCGGCCTGAGCTTCCGCGGACCTGTTTTGCGCCTCGTCAAGTCTGGCGGCAATGGTGTCTTCCCGTTTTTGCATTGCCTGCACAACCGGTTTGTAGAGGACTTTTTTCAACAACCAGACCAGAATGAGAAAATTAATGATCTGGGCGGCAAATGTGAACCAGTCGATTTTCATCAATTATCCGCCGGCCTGTTTGATTGCATAGTCCCAGAAGGGATTGGCAAAAAGAAGAAGCATGGCGACGACAAAGGCGTAAATGCCGGTTGATTCAATCATGGCCATGGAGACAAACAGGGTGCGGGTAATGGCCCCTGACTCATCAGGCTGCTGGGCGAGCGAGCGCAGGGCAGCGGCAGCGGCCATGCCCTCGCCGATAGCCGGACCGATGGCGCCGAGTCCCATGCAGAGTCCGGCGCCGAGTACCGACATCATGCCGATTAATGGTATTGTTTCCATATTTTTCCCCTCATTTGGTGGATTGTGTGGGTGGTCCGTTTTCTACTTCTTTGTTTTTCAACATTGACGCAATATAGATCATGGCAAGCAGGGCAAAGATGTAAGCCTGTATGGTTCCGGTAAGAAGACCGAGGGCGCTCATGACCACCGGAAAGAAAAAAGGCACGATAAGCAGGAGAACAAAGCCGACGACAGAGCCGCTCATCAGATTGCCGTATAAACGGACGGCCAGGGCAAAGGTGCGGGATATGTCCCCGAGAAGGTTAAACGGCAGCATGAACGGGGAAGGTTTGATATATTCCCCCAGATAGTTGCCCAGGCTCCTTGTCGAAAGGCCGAATACCGGCACCGCGATAAAGACGCAGAACGCCAGGGCGCTGGTGGTGGACAATGAGGCGGTGGGGGTCGGGTAAAAGGGAATGACGGCAAGAATGTTGGAAAGAAGAATGAAAAGAAAAAGGGTGCCGACAAAGGGGAGAAAAGGATCGGCTTTCTGCCTGGTGATCTCTTCGATGTGATTGGCGATGCCGCCGACCAGGATTTCGAGCAGATTCTGCCGGCGGTTTAATTTCATGCCGCTGCCGAGCTTTCTGGTGATAAGCCATGATCCCCCGACCAGCAGGAACATTTCCAGCCAGGTGAAGAGAATTGTCGCATTGAGGTGCCCCCATCCCCATTCGATCAGAATGAATTGATCCGGCGAAAATTTCATGATGACTGCCCGCAGTTTTCTACCGGTGTGTGTCTGCCGTAGCGACGAATCATAACCAGCCGGGCAATCCAGAAGCCGATGGTGAGCGCGACCAGTCTCTTCCAGTCATTTGCCATCAAAAGGTAAAAGGCCAGGACAAGGAGGCCCAGTCTGATCATGAAGCTCGCAAGAATCCGACCACCGAACCCTGTTGCTTCCGGCAGACGGTTCAAGGTGGCCCATAATCCCTTGAAATAGGCGAGGCCAAGGATGAAGCCGGCAAAAGGCATGGCGGTCAGTATGAGCCAGTCAACAATCTGCACTTAATCCGTTCTCCCTTCTTTTTTGATCCAGTGCCAGGCAACAATGCCGCCGACAAAAAGTCCGGCAAAGAGACAGGTCAGGGTCCATGAAACTGTGTCCCGGCCAAGATGCCGCTCGTCCAGCCAGCGGCCGATAAATGTGCCGATGACCGCAGGGATCGCCACAGTCCAGCCGATCATGCCGAACATGCCGAGGCCGAAAAAAATGGGACGTTGTTTTTCTTTCCGTGCCCGCTCTTTTTTGAGACATTTTTTGTCTACGATTTCCGGCAGATGTTCTTTGGGCGGTTTTTTTTTCATAAATGAGTTCCAGGGGCGGCGTTTCCGTGGCGCATCATGTTTTTCTCAGTTCCGCAAAACGGCGGAGCATGGAATGCTCAAGGCCGGTAAGGGCTGTTCTGGCCTTTTTCTCAAGATCGTCTATCTGGTAAAATTCGGTTTCAACTATTTTGCCCAGCGACAAAAAATCCTCTCCTTCGATACAGTTCCTGGTGGAGATGTTGACGATTGCCCCCTGTTTGATCAGTGCGCCGTGGTCCACGGCGAAATAGACGGTTCGGCCGGATTGCTCTTCCACTGTGAGGATGCCGGGAACGAGCACCGACACGTAATCCGTGTGGCGCGGCAGCAGGGTGAAATAGCCTTCAAGCCCTTCCGCCACCACTTTGCCGACTCCTTCGATCTGCCGGAAAATTCTGCTGGGCAGATAAATGCCGAGGGAAATACGGTTCATTCTTTTCCCGGGTGTCGATTTTTGCCTGCTTCATCTGCCCGGCCGGCACCGGAATACTTGGCGCGATCCACCTCATCAACGGCGCCGATCATATACAGCGCCTGTTCCGGCACATCAAGAAAGTCACCCTGTAAAATACGCTCACAGCCTTCAATGGTCTGGGCCAGAGGGACCAGTTTGCCGGCCATGCCGGTAAACTGGGTGGTTGTGAAAAAAGGCTGGGAGAAGAAACGTTCCAGCCGTCTCGCCACGGCAACGGTGCGGCGATCGGCTTCGGAAAGTTCTTCCAGGCCGAGCATGGCAATAATGTCCTTCAGGTCCTCATATTCGGCCAGTACCCGCCTGACCCCCTGCACCACCTCATAATGCTTGGCGGAAACGATATCCGGAGTCAACATGCTTGAATTCGACGCCAGAGGGTCCACGGCCGGATAAAAACCCTGGCCGGCACGTTTCCGTGATAAAACAACGGAGGCGGAAAGGTGGGCAAAGGTATGGGAGGCGGCGGGATCGGTGAAATCATCGGCCGGAACATAAACGGCCTGAACCGAGGTGATGGAACCGCTGGTGGTGGAACAGATCCGTTCCTCCAGTTCGGCCAGTTCGGTGGCAAGGGTGGGCTGATAGCCGACATGGGAGGGGATGCGTCCCATCAAACCCGACACCTCGGACCCGGCCTGAATGAATCTGAAGATATTGTCGATCAAAAGCAGCACGTCCTGCCTTCGGCTGTCCCGGAAGTATTCGGCCAGGGTAAGAGCGGCATGACCGATCTTGAAACGGGCGCCTGACGGTTCATTCATCTGACCGAAGATCATGGCGGTCTTGCCCAGTACGCCTGCCTGCTCCATATCCCGGTAGAGTTCTTCCGCTTCGCGGCATCGTTCGCCGATACCGCAGAAAAGACTGACGCCTTCGTAAAGTCCCACCATGTTGTTGATCATTTCGGTGATGAGCACCGTCTTGCCGACCCCGGCCCCGCCGAAGAGGCCCGCTTTTCCACCCTTTTCCAAAGGGGAGAGGAGGTCGATGATTTTGATGCCGGTTTCAAATATCTCCGGTTGAACAGTGTGGCGGGACAGAGGGACAGGTTGCGAATAGATGGGACGTTTTTCAAGATTGTCCGGCAAAGGGCCATTCAAATCAACCGGCTCTCCGAAGACGTTCAGCATTCTGCCGAGCAAAGCCTCGCCCACCGGCATGGTAAGCGGCCTGCCGTCGGTACGGATCCGGTCACCCCTGGCAAGGCCGGCGGTTGGCGTAAGGGCTATGGCGCGGACGCTTTCTTCATCCAGATGGGTGGCGACTTCAAGGACAACTGAATTGCCCTCGCCCGAGGTCAATTTGGCGTGCAGCGCCGGCAGGCCCTTGTCAAAGCGGACATCGACAACGCTTCCTTTGACGGCGGTAATGAGGCCCTGAAAATAGTGAGGAGCGGTGGTTGGCATCTCAGTGACAAAAAAATATGAGCGGGATGGAGCAAGGTCGCGGTTTGCAGCTTTGCATGAAATCAATCCCATCTCGTTTTTTTAGTTCCCTAAAGTATGGAACAGCGGTTTGCCGTGAGTCAAGCAGAAGTTCATCTGCGAAAAACGCGGCTCTCCACAAAAAAACAGGAAGGATGAAAAAACTCATCCTCCTGTTTTCAGTGCCGGGTACCCATCAGGTTGTTCCGGGCAAGGCAAAGATTTTCCCCCATCATGTCATTGGTGAGAGGCATTTTCTTGCGAAGTTACCTCGGGAGAAGAAGTAATGCTGCTGATGATCTTCTTTTCGGTTCGTGAAAATCCGCTGACAAGCGACATGATCACCGATGCCAGGTAGGGAATCGACTGGACCAGCAGCATCAGAACCCATATCAGCAGGTCCGCGGTTTCCGTTCCCTGGCGCAAGGCTACGGTAAACGCGGACAACCAGAGGGCAAGCATGATGAACCCTTCTTCCCTGGCAGTGGACAGGGCCTGGAGCAGGGCATGCGCCTTGGCCTGTTTCGGGGTGCGGAAAAAGGGTTTGCTTTTGGTGACAAAACCGATGAGGATCGCCTGGGAAATCGTATGGGAAAGCGACAATCCGGCAATGGCCGAGGCGATAGTCTGGCCGACTGTTGCCCCTATTCTCGTGCGGTAGAGATAAATCATTTTCCCCACCTTGAAAACAAACAGGGTGAGCGGCATGGCGGAAAGGATCACCAGCGGCGGATCAACCTTCAGCGGGAAATATATCATGCCGATGGACCAGCCGACGGCGGCCAGGGTGAAAATGAGATTCAAGCTGTCAGCCATCCATGGCAGCCAGCCGGCAATAAAGTGATACCGTTGCCCGCGGGTAAGAGAGGTATTTTTTTTGAACAAGAGCGCGGCCGCATGGTGCCGCATGATCTGAACCGCCCCGTAGGCCCAGCGGAAACGTTGTTTTTTGAAATCGATGAAGGTGTCGGGCATGACGCCCTTGCCGTAGGTCTGGGGAATATAGGTGGCTTCATAGCCGCGTTCAAAGATGCGCAGACCCAGTTCGGCATCCTCGGTTATACACCATTCCGCCCAACCGCCGACTTCCTCCAGCACCGACTTGCGCACCATTGTCATGGTGCCGTGCTGGATAATGGCATTTCGTTCATTTCTGGTCTGCATGCCGATATAGAAGAAGCCCTGGTATTCGGCATAGCACATGGCCTTGAAAAGGTTTTCCTTGTCGTCACGATAATCCTGGGGAGCCTGAACAATGGCGATGGATTGATTGTCGAACTGGGAGGCCAGATCGTGCAGCCAGTCCGGCGTGACGATGTAATCGCTGTCAATGACTGCTACGACGGTGGCGTCAGGCGACGTATGTTTGAGTGCGAAATTAAGCGCACCGGCTTTGAATCCGGCAAGAGGGTCCACATGAAAGAAGCGGAAACGCGGGCCGAGTTTTGCACAATGAGCCTGTACCGGCTGCCAGACCGCCGGGTCCTTGGTGTTGTTGTCAATGACGATGACCTCGAAGAGGGGATAATCCATCATGGCAAGGGCATCGAGGGTTTCAATCATCATGTCCGGCGGTTCGTTATAGGCCGGTACATGCACCGATACCATGGGGAGTTTTTCCCTCGGCAGCTTCCGGATGGTAAAGGGGCGACGCCACTCGGCCAGCCAGGTTGCCTCGGCCCATTCATGGGCCTCGGCCAGCAGGATAACCACAACGCCGACAATACCCACCACCATCAGGATGCCGACCAGCACGGAAGCGAGGGTCATGTACTGCCGTGTGTAGGTGTAGACGATCCAGACGGCGGCTGTTGCCGCGCCAAAGGCGATAACCGCGAGAAAGCTGCGGCCGCGGGGCCGCAGTGTCCTGCTGTCGATAAGCAGCAGGGCAAAGGTGATGAGAGCGATTACCACCGAGATGGCGGCAAGAGTTCTCCATTCGGGGATTTTGACAATGGGCGAGGTGAAGGGGAATTTCGGTTGCCGTTCAACATTGTAAACCCCCCAGTACGCCCCGACGGAACCCTCCGAAACCCGTTTCCAGGGCTGGTCAAAGGCCTCCATGATATAGTAGGTATAGTTTTCCTGCTGAGCCCTCTCCAGGAAGCGGCGCAGAAAGGCGGCCTGGTTGGCGGTGCTGGCCACGGCGGAGATGCGCGTCCTGCCGTTGCTGGGCCAGCCCACCTCGCCGATGATGACCTGCTTGTCCGGAAAGGTATTTTTCAGCAGATTGACATGGTCGACGACGTAATCAACCGCACGGTCGAGGTCAACCCCCTCCCAATAGGGCAGCATATGAACGGCGATATAATCGACATGTTCGACAAGTTCCGGATACCTGATCCAGACATGCCACGGCTCGGCGGTGCTTACCGGCACGTTCAGCTCATCCCGGGCCCATTCGAGATATTCGGAGACCTCGTCAACCGTCAGATCGCCGCGCAGGATCGATTCGTTGCCGACAACAACCCTGACGACATTCTGGTAGTTTTCCCTGGCTATCCTGATGGCATCGCGGATTTCCTTGTCGTTTTTGCCGAGATCGCCGTCAAGCCACGCGCCGAGGGTGACGTTGAGTCCGTATTTGTTGGCCAGTCGGGGAATTTCAGCCAGCGTTCCTTCAGTGGTGTAGCTGCGCACGGCATGGGTTTTGCCGGCAAGCAGCTGCAGATCGGCATCAATTTCCTCCACGGAAGGAAGGATATGGGTAACGGCGCTTTGGCCGATACGCATGGGGGAAAAGGAAAAACCCTGGATACGTTCAGGCCATGCCGGTTCATGTTCAGGCTGGTTGGTAACGGCCCACAAGCTGATTGAAATAACGGCAATGGCAATGGCAATAAGGATGGTTGATCTGTTCATGTAATTTGTTTTCTAGGAAAAATTTTTCAAAATGCTGTTGTGATGTGATCACGCTTCTGCAAGAAAATGAATCGCCTGTCACGGCGTGGCTTCGGTCTTGATATGAATATCCCTCTGGGGAAATGGAATCTCAATGTTATTTTGGCGGAAGGCCGCGTCAATGGAAAAGTTGATATCGCTTAATGTTTTGAATCGGCTATCTACGTCGGTCAGGAAAACACGCAGCTCGAAATTAAGGGAGCTGTCTCCAAAACTTATGAACAGGGCGGCCGGTTTCGGTGCGGAGCCGTCGATGATAACCGCCGGATGGGCGTTGGCGATGTCCTCGAGGATTTTCTTGACCAGTTCCGTATCACTGCCGTAGGCAACGCCGACCGGAATCCGCAGTCGACCGTTTCTGTCGGAAAACATCCAGTTTGTTACCTGGGTTGAAATGAATTCGGAGTTGGGCACAATGACTTCCGCCTTGTCAAAGGTTGTTATCACGGTGGAGCGAACGCTGATTTTTTTCACATACCCTTCCGTATTGCCGACCACGATCCAGTCGCCCCGCCGGATTGGTTGTTCAAAAAGGAGGATGAGCCCGGATATGAAATTGCTGACAATGTTCTGCAGCCCGAATCCTATTCCCACCGACAGGGCGCCGGCAATGACCGCAAGCGAGGTAAAATTGACCCCGGCCATGGCGAGTCCGAGCAAAACGGCGATTATGATACCTAGGTAGCCTGTCAGGGTCACAATGGCATCACGCGCACTTTTGCTGACATGTTGATCTTCCCTGATCGATCTTTTCAACATGGTTTTTGCCCAGTTGGAAAGGGTCCAGAACAGGGCGAAAAGAAGCAGGCCGATGAGAATGCGAAGGGGAACTATCTGCGTTTCGCCGATGGCAAACCCCTGCATGATGAAACGGGTTGATTGCGGGGCGGCCGTCCATGATTGCAGCCAGGTGTTCAATACAGCCACGAGAAGGGCGATAAGGAGCAGAAAATTGAGCAGAAAATTGATCCAGATGAAATTCGAACCGACCTCATTCCCCGTAAGGCCAACCTGTTTCCGTACTTTTTGCGACCATTCGGTTTTTCCATAGGAAAGGCTTCTGAAGACACTGTTGACAAGGTACCTGGTGCAGAAAAAGAGGACTGCCAGGACAACGGTTTGGGTGAATCCCTTGATCACATAAAAAGAAATATTATGAAAGCCGAGCAGATCGGTAATGATGGCCGTCAGCAGGACGATTGCCAGGATACTGCGTATCCAGAAAGATGTTTTTTCCAGGCCGGGTATTTTATTAAAAAGCCAGCCGAGTCTGGCCAGAACAGCGCAAAGCGCGGTGCCTGTGACCAGTCGGAGAAAATAGTAATAGGCGGCCCCGGTTTCGGCTTCAACCGGAGCGACAAGTAAAAGGGACAACACGGCAATAAGAAATGCCGTTATTCGTAATTGTCGCCTGAATGCCGATGCGAGTTTGTCAGGGAGGCTGATCAGGGGCTTCTGGTCCAGGATCGGCTTGAAAAAAAAGCGTACCAGCCAGAGTTGAAAGACGAAAAGGGTGCAGGCAAACGCGAGGGGGCCGGTATAGGTAAAGGAGGCACTGTTTTTCGTCAGCAGCTGGCTGTAAAGGGTGATGACAAGGAGCGGCAGGAAAAAAGGTAAATAACCGGCAACGCTGCCCATCAGAATTTTTATGAATTCTTTTTTGGCCGAGGCTTGCGAAAGAAGGCGCCATCTGCTCCAGAACCCGAAAAGCAACGTAATGATCAGGAGGAAGATGCCGACGCCGAGATGCAGCGGGCTGAACGTTTCAAGTCCGCTGTGTTGCAGGAGAAAAGAAACGGTATCCCCGGCCCATTCGGTTTTCCGGGAGTAAAGCTGCTGCATCAGTTGCAGGAAATCCGCGCTCCTGTGAAAAAACTGCTGGGCGGACAGTTTTTCGCGACGGCCGGTGATCTCGGCCAGCAGTTCCTCGCTTTTGACCTGGATCAGGCGAACTTCGGCGACTTTCTTTTCCAGCCCTGATTTTTTTTGCTGGAGAAGTTTGCGTTGCCGGGCTACTTCGGGCGGGTCATTTTTTGTTTCCTGGCCTAAGAGATCAATGGACTGATCCACCTTGGCCAGTTCAGCCTGCAGTTCTTCGAGCGATGTTTTCGCGGCTGCCGAAAGATCATTTGTTTTTTTTGCCGTTTCGGCGAGTTTCACCTGAGTGAGATCTTTCTCACTCACGGTTTCTTTGATTGCTTTCAGCGCGGCGGATAATTCAGCCGCATCGTTCCGGGGCTGCTGGGCGAGTGCGGATTGCAGCGGGAAAAGACAAAGCAGGCAGAAGATTGCCGCCTGTAGAAAGATACGATACCCCGTCCCGGAAAAATGAAGGGAAACGGGGGAAAAACGAGACAGGGTGATGGTGTTTTTTGTGCTGGCCATAAGGTAAGGGTGTCGTGCCGTTTAAAGGGTATGATCTAGTTTGATCTGCTGCGAAAAGTATCTTTTATTTTAAGAAATTCGGCAATGTTTGTCAGAAAAACATCAACCAGGACCGGATCAAAGTGTCCTCCCCGTTCTTTTTTGAAATATTCAATGATTTCAGGGAGGTCATAGGCCTTGCGATAAATCCGGTCATTGCAGAGGGCATCAAAGACATCGGCGATGGTGGTTATCCTGGCAAAAATATGGATATTTTCTCCCGCAAGTCCCCGGGGATATCCGGTGCCGTTGTATTTTTCATGATGCTGCACTGCAATAACGGCGGCAGCCTTCATGATTTCCCGGGTGGAAGAACCGAGCATGTCATGGCCGATTGTCGCATGGTTTTTCATGGTGCTGAACTCATCAGGGGTCAGAGGGCCGGGATTGTTGAGGATATTATCGGGAATCGCTACCTTGCCCACATCATGCATGGGGGAGGCGAGGCGCAGAATCTCAACCTGAGTTGGATTGAGCCCGCATTTTTCCGCCAGCAGCCGGCAGTATTCCGATACCCTCTTGACATGAAAGCCGGTTTCCTGAGAACGGGCCTCGGCGATTTCGCCCAATGTATAGATGATTTCCTTCTGGGTGTCTTCTATTTCTTTGTTGAGATGAATGTTTTCAAAGGCAATATGGACATTGGCGCAATAAATTTCAATCAGGGATTGATTCAATTCATTCAGCTCGTGCCAGCCTTCGCAGTAGATGACGGTCTCGGCTCCGAGTTCGCTTTTAAAATAGCCGACATAGCGATCCGGATAATAAAGGCATCTTTTCTCGATGATGGCCGTCTGCAGATCCTGGAAGACCTTTTCCGGCAATTCGTGCTGATCGTTTATCTCGGTGAGGTTGTTAAATTTTCCGGTGGCGGCAAGGACAGAGAACTTCCTTGCCGAGCGGGTGACGGCAAAGCCGGAGGTCTCAAAGACAATGGCATCGGGATCCATGTGCATGATGGAGACGAGCTGGGTCAAAACGCCTGAGGCGAGCTGTTTCAGTGATCGCAATTCAAAGAGGTTGGCCGAGGCGTCGATGATTCGTTTCAGCCCGTTGCGGTTTGCCTCGATGATCAGCATGTCGCGATAGGTGCGGAGCGAGGAGACCATGACGGTAAAAAGCTTCTGGGAGGACAGCTCGGTTTTTTCCTTGTAATCATTGATGTCGTACTCGATGATGACACTTTCCTCGGGCGCCTGTCCGGGTTGGCCGGTGCGGAGGATGATGCGGACAAAGGGATTGTTTCGCGTCTTGCGCACGTATTCGACCAGAAGAAGACCGGCATCATGGCTTTCCATGACCACATCGAGCAGGATTACCGCGGTGTCCTGGTGTTGTTCAATCAGTTTTTTTGCCTCAGCCGCGCTGTATGCGTGAAGAAAGAGAAGTTTTTTCCCGTCATAGGTGAAATTCCTCAACACCAGGGTGGTGATGCTGTGTACCTCCTGGTCGTCGTCAACAATCAGCACCTTCCAGCATCGGTCTGTGAGATGGCCGCCATTGGAAGGGGCTGTTGCCTGTTCATCGCTGAAAACAAGATCGTCATTTGTCATCTTTCATATCCTCCTGTCAGGTTCTCTTTGTGAAATGCAATTACACCGTCGGCAGAAGAATGGTAAAGGAAGTTCCTTCTTCCGGAGCGCTTTGGCAGGTTATAGTCCCGTTTAATTTTTGGGTGATGATGTTGTAGATGATATGCAGGCCGAGGCCGCTTCCTCCTCTGCTGCGATTTGTGGTGAAAAAAGGGTCGAAAATATGCTGCAGATCACCCAGGGCGATTCCTTTGCCGTCGTCGTGGTAGACAAAGGTAAGGGTTGCGTTATTCAGGGAAAAATCCAGCGTGATGGTGCCGGACACGTTTTCGTCGAAGCCATGGTTAATGGAATTGGTGATGAGATTTGTCACTATCTGTGACACGGCGCCCGGGTAGCTGCGCAGGATGATATTCTCATCGCAGGTCAATTGTATCGTATGTCTTGTTTTCTTCAGGATCGGCCGCAGGCTGAGCAGCACTTCATTGACATACTGCCTGATGTTGAAATTACGTATTGCTTCCCCGGACTGGTCGATGGCCACCTGCTTGAAGCTGCGGATCAATTCTCCGGCGCGGGTAAGGTTGGATTGCAACAAGGAGGTCGATTCCAGGCAGACATTCATGTACTCCTCCAGATTCGACCGTTTCATGTCCCCTGCCTGATAGAGGGCAGCCATTTTATGCGTTTCTTTTTCCAGATGAGTGGAGGCGGTATAGGCAATACCCACCGGGGTATTTATTTCATGGGCAATGCCGGCGACAAGCTCTCCGAGAGATGCCATTTTTTCCGATTGAACCAGCTGGTTCTGGGTGCGCTGCAGCAGATCCAGGGTATTGATCAGGCTCTGGTTTGCCGTATTCAACTGGGCGGTCCGTTTCTGCACCCTTTGATCCAGGGTGGCCGTCAGTTCGCGCAACTCCTGTTCGGCTTTTTCCTTTTGTTTCTGGATACGTACTTCTTCCGTGATATCCTTGAAAAGCACGACGGCGCCGATAACGGTTTTATCTTCGATAATCGGGGCACAGGCAAGATGCACGGGAAAATCCGATCCGTCTTGACGCGAAAAAATTTCATGGCCGCTCTGGTGAAATCTGCCGTCGTGGAAAGAAGCAAAAACAGGGCAGAGCGATGGCGCATGCCGGCAGCCGGTGTCGCTGGACCGGCGGAAGAAAATATGATACGGCCGTCCGAACAGCTCTTCGCTTCTGTATCCGGTCAGATTTTCCGCCGAGGCATTTAAAAAGGTGATGCTGCCTTCTATGTCGACTCCGAAAATTCCTTCAGCCACCGAATTGAGGATGAGCTCGTTCTGGCGGTTGACCGTCTCCAGTTCTATTTCCGTGGCCTTCTGCTCTTTGAGCTGGGTTTCCAGGGTCTGGGTAAGGGCGAGGAGATTCCTTTCATACCGTTTTCTTTCACTGATGTCACGTTTGATGAAACATATCCAGCAGATATTGTCGTCGTCATCGGTCAGGGGAAGAACAAAAGTCTGTTCGAAAAATCGGCTGCCGTTTTTTTTGTAACTGGTGATTTCCCCTTCCCATATTTCTCCCCGGCAGACCGCATGCCAGGAGAGGGTGCGCAAGCTGGCCAGATCATGGAGATTGAGGCTTTCGACATGCTGTCCCAGTACCTCCGTGTCGAGGTAACCGGTTATTGAAGTAAAAACTTCGTTGACGTACTCGACCTTTCCCGCCTTGTTGGTGATAATAATGGTGTTGGGATTGTACGTTATGAGGTGGGAAAGCCTGTCCTGTAATTTTTGCGAACAGACTGCTTGATCCGGGACCAAGATTTGTGTCATGTGGGATGCGGTGTCTATTAAATTAAGCGGATAATTTTTTCATAATCTAATCAAGAATGGATTGAAAGTACAGTTTTTAATGATTTCATCATCAGATGAATCCGCTCAAGCCGTGGTCGTCAGTCACGAAGATGGAGAACCGACTTTCCGACGGAGGCTCTCCGTCGGCCGGCGGAGAAAGATGGGGCTTTTGAAAAGGCCTTGACAGTAAAAATACTCTTTTGTTATATATGATCTTTGTATTTTTTTGAACTCCTCTTCTTGGTTTGACCTTTTCCTTCTCCGTTGTCTGTACGAGCGGAAAACAACCAATTCCATCAACCAGGTTATTTTCACCCTCTCTTGAAAAAACAATTCTTTCTGTTTCTTTCGGCTGTTCCCTTTTTTCTGCCGGTTTTGTGGCGTTTACTGGATCAGGGCTTCACGCAGCCCGTCGGTCTGCTATCCGATTGCGGCCTGGGCTTGTTGGTGTGGCTGTTCGCTTTGCTCTTCCCCCAGTGGATGCGGGTTATCCTGGTGCTGCTCTGGGCAGTGTTTCAGGTCGCAGCACTTGAATTGTTTGCCGCCATGCAGCGTTTTCCCTCCTGGCAGGACATGCATTACCTCATTGATCCGGAATTCGTGAAAAATTCCACCGCCGGGTTCAACGTTGCTTCTCCCTTGAAGGAGGGAACGATGCTGGCCGCAGTCCTGCTGGTGAGTATTTTCCCGGTTTCCCGGCCCGGGTGGCGCCTCTTTCGCAATGGGACGCTTCTTGCTCTGCTCTTCTTCGCCGGGCATTCCCTGCTGGACCGCAAATATGCCGACAGCAGCATTGCCGCCCGTTACAATCCGCTCCACTGGTTCAGCGGCGACGCCATTGCCATGGTGTTCCGTCCCGATATGCCGGTTTTCACCGAGGCGGATCTGCCGGAAGGGGTGCGCAAGCTTGATCTGCAGGGCACCCCCCTGCTCGGCAAAGGCCGGGCGAAAAACGTGCTCATCGTTGTCATGGAAGGCGTTCCCGGTCTTTATCATCCGGAAATTCGCAAGGCGATGGGGGTCGACGCCCAGGCCCTTGTCATGCAGGGTCTGGTCGACAGCACCGCCAATGCCATGCTGATTCCCGATTTTGTCGCCCACAGCGCCCAGACCATTCGCGGCCTCTATGCCATTCTCTGCGGCGATTTCAGCAAACTGTCACTGAAAACCCCCAAGGCATTCGAGCTCGTTGCCGGTTCGGAACGCGCCAAAAACTGTCTGCCGGCCTGGCTTGCCGCCAACGGCTGGAGCACCCATTACCTGCAGGGTGCGGGCCTTACGTTCATGAGCAAGGACCGGGTCATGCCGATAATGGGTTTCCAGCATGTCCACGGTTCGGAATGGTTCACCGAGCCTGACCCCTATCCCTTTGAGTGGGGGATAAGCGATCCGGCCTTTTTCAAGGGGGCGCGCCGCTATATCGCCGGCCTGCAGGCGGCAGAAGAGCCCTGGATGCTGACGCTGCTCACCGTCGGCACCCATCATCCCTGCGCCCCGGTTTCCGAGGCCATCAGTAAAAAATATCCGAAACGGATTGATGCCGCGGTCATGATGCTCGATGAGTCCGTTTCCGGATTTATCAAGGGAATTGTCGCGGACGGGGTCCTGGATGATACCCTGGTTATCGTGACATCGGATGAATCCCATGGCTCGGAGATCGCAGAATGGATATGCAGCTGGGGCACCGGCATCGTCATGGCCCCGGAACAGGAGCAACTGCCGCGTCTTAAAAAAGGCACCTTCGGCCTGGTCGATATCAGCGCCTCGATTATCGACTATCTGGGGCTGCCCCAGCCCCCAACGAATATCGGCAGAAGCTTTTTCCGCGATTATGCCGAGTCCAGGGAAATGGTCGCCTATACCGCCGGCAAACTCCGCTGGCACACCAAGGACAACCTGCTTTATGAATGCGGGTGGAATTCCGATACCTGTCAGGTGACAAAAGCCGACTCCATGCTCGGCTTTCCCCCCGGACCTTTTGAGCTGTACAAGGAACACGGTTCCTCTTTTTTCTTTGCCCGGGCGGTGGTTTTGGACGACAAGCTGATTGCCGGAGAGCTGAGCCGGGAGATGCGCTTTGCCAACGGCGAAATCCGTCCGCTGCCGGAAAAAGTCGTCAATGAGTGGTCGGAAAATCTCATCGGCGCCCAGTACCTTGATTTTCCCGAAAACTCCAAGATTCATGTGTCGATGAAAATCAAGGCGGTCAAGGCCGGTGACGAGGGAATCCAGCTCAAACTGAATCTTCGTCAGTTTGAGCATCTTATTACCAGTATCTCCTATCCGCCCTTTCCGCTGCTTCACGCCGGCGAGGTGACGGAAATAGCCTTTGATTTCGACAATCCGGAGGCGCGGCAGGCCTTTTCCTTTCATCTCTTCGGCGAAGGGAAGGATGCGGCCGTGCAGATCGAAGAGTTCAATGTCACGGTGCACAGGCAGGGCGGTTGATGCCGTGCGCCACAACCTCGCAAAACAATGACCATGCCCCAAAAATCGTTTGTTTTTTCATTGATTGCTTTTGTTCTTGCCGCAACCGTCGGACTCGCGTCCTGCGCTTCCCCGGATACTAACGGGAAGACAGCGGTCATCCACGCAACAACCCCTGAGCCGCAGCGGTTCGTCGTCCGCGGCAGCTCCGTTGTTGATCAGACAACGGGGAAACCCGTCTTTTTCCGGGGCATCGGCTACTCCCCCTTCCTGCCCGGCGACAAAACGCCGCTCAGTGGCGCAAACCCAGGGAATGACGGCCGTTACCGGGATCATTTTGCCCGCATCCGCGAACTCGGGGTCAATTATCTTCATCTCTTTCCGCTGCACATGCCGGCCGGTTTCTTTGCCGAGCTTGACAAGACCGATCTCCTTTACGGCCAGGATATCTGGGTGCACTGCTGCGAAGAGGATTTTCTGGCCGAGGAATTCCAGCAGCGTACCCTGGCCCAGATCAAGGATGTCATTGATCACACCTATGCGGTTGGCCGGCCGGACCGCCTGGTTCTCTTTTCCGTGGGTGATGAACTGGAGGCGGCAGCGGTGGCCCGCACCGACAGCCGTCATCCCGAGGTGCGCGAGTACCGGGGCAAGCATGTGGTGGTGACAAATCGCACCCCCACCGAGGTCGCCCTTTCCCGTCTGATCGACGGGGCCATTGATTATGAACTGACGCGCTACGGCCGCCGCCACCTTTACTCGCACACGAGCTGGACCCACATCGGCCCGGTTGCCGACCGTCCCGATCTGGAGGTGGAGAAAAAAAGCGTTCTGGTGCCGGACATGGGGGATCTCGTCTGCCTCAACATCTACACCTATGCACGGGGGGTCGTCACCTCGCCGCCCGGCTCCGTGACGAAAACCACCTATCAGGGCTATCTCGAAGACCTGGCCCGGATGACGGCAAAGCCGGTTTTCATCACCCAGGTCGGTCTTTCGACCTCGCCCATTGCCCCGAAAGCCTGGGTACCCGGATTCGGCGGGCATCGGATCGAGGATGTCCCGGCGGTCTTCCGCTCCATCTGGCGGGACGTGCGGACAGCAGCGGGCCGGGAGAAATTCTGCGGGCTGGTCTTTTTTGAACTGCACGATGAATGGTGGAAAAGCGGTGAACACGCCGAAGACCTCACCCACCATGAAGAGAACGACCCGGAGGAATGGTTCGGACTCTATGAGCTGGGAGAAAACAACCGCCTGATGCCGAAGGGGAAGATTCCGGAAACCGTGCGTTCCCTTTTTGCCGAGCCCTGAAACCCGGCCCGTTCGGCATCACCTCGTTATCAGGATCAAAAATGAGTCATCATGAAATCATTGCCCGGGAAATGCATCTCCGGGAGCAGCAGGTTGCCGCTGTTGCCGCTTTGCTGGCAGAGGGCGCGACCGTGCCGTTTATTGCCCGCTACCGCAAAGAGGCAACCGGGTCCCTGGAAGATACGCAGATCGCCGCGGTACGGGACCGGATTGAAAAACTTGCCGAGCTCGACAAACGCAGGCAGGCGATTGTTGCTTCCCTTGCCGAACGCGATTTGCTCACCGATGTTCTTAGCCGGAAAATCTCTCTTGCCCGGGATCTTGCCACCCTGGAAGACATCTACCTGCCGCACCGCCGGAAACGCCGGACCCGGGCAACCCAGGCCAGGGAAAAAGGACTTGAACCCCTGGCCGGGCTTTTGTTTGCCCAGAAGGGGGAGAGGATCGACCCGGCGTCCTTTGTTGACCCGGAAAAGGGCTGCGCCAACGAAGACGATGCCCTGGCGGGCAGCCGGGACATTATTGCTGAATGGGTCAGTGAAGATGCCGAGGTGCGAACGGTTTTGCGCCAATTTTTTGCCAAGGAAAGCATCATTCAGTCAAGGCTGGTGAAAAAGAACGAGGAAAACGGGGCGAAGTTCAAGGACTATTTTGACTGGCAGGAACCGGCGGCCAAGGTGCCGAGTCACCGGTTGCTCGCCATGCTGCGGGGCGAGCGCGAAAAAATACTCACCCTGGCCATCCGCCCTCCCGAGGAAAAAGGGGTCGGATATTTACTGAAAAAATTCAGTAAACAGCAGGATGCTGCCGGCCGGCAGGTGGCCCTGGCGGTGGAGGACAGCTATAAACGGTTGCTTGCGCCATCGCTGGAAAATGAACTGCGCACCAACCTGAAAGCCCGGGCCGACGCCGAAGCTATCGCCGTTTTTGCCGAGAATCTCCGGGAACTTTTGCTTGCCTCGCCCCTGGGCGAGAAACGTTTACTGGCCCTTGACCCGGGGTTCAGGACAGGCGCCAAGCTGGTCTGCCTTGACGGGCAGGGCACGCTCCTCCAGCATGCGACCATTTATCCTACCCATGGCGGAGAAAAACTGCGCCAGGCCGGGGAGACAATCCGTCAACTCTGCGCGACTTACCAGGTGCAAGCCATTGCCATCGGCAGCGGCACCGCCGGCCGCGAAACAGAGGCCTTTGTCCGCAGCCTGAATCTTGCGCCGGATATCGTCATTACCATGGTGAATGAAAGCGGCGCTTCCATCTATTCAGCCTCGGATGCGGCCCGGGAGGAATTCCCCGGGCTTGATGTGACGATTCGCGGCGCCATATCCATCGGTCGCCGTTTGCAGGACCCGCTGGCGGAACTGGTGAAGATAGATCCCAAGTCCATCGGGGTGGGACAGTACCAGCACGATGTCGACCAGGCGGAACTCAAAAAAAGTCTGGAGGACGTCGTCGAAAGCTGCGTCAACAGTGTCGGCGTGGAGGTCAACACGGCAAGCGTTCAGCTTCTCACCTTTGTCTCCGGCCTTGGTCCGGGACCGGCAAAAAATATCGTGCACTACCGGCAGGAAAACGGCCCTTTCACCGAGCGGCAACAACTCAGGAAAGTCCCCCGTCTGGGGCCGAAGGCCTATGAACAGTGCGCCGGATTTCTGCGCATCAGAGGGGCGAAAAATCCCCTTGATGCAAGCGGCGTCCATCCGGAACGCTACGACCTCGTCGGGCAGATGGCGCGGGATCTGGGCTGCTCGGTTGCCGAACTGATCGGCAATGCAGCGGCCAGGGAAAAAATCAATCTGGAAAAATACCTCTCCGATGCGGTTGGGCTGCCGACCTTGCACGACATCATGGCGGAACTTGCCAAACCGGGCCGTGACCCGCGCAAGGCGTTCACCGTCTTTCAGTTCGCTGAAGGCGTCAATGCCATTGAGGACCTGTATCCGGAAATGCGGCTGCCGGGAATCGTCACCAATGTCACCCGATTCGGCGCCTTTGTCGACATCGGGGTGCATCAGGATGGTCTTGTCCACATCAGTCAACTGGCGGACCGCTTTGTCAAGGACCCGGCGGAAATCGTTAAAATCGGCCAACAGCTGCTGGTTCGCGTCATGGAAATCGATATCCCGCGAAAACGGATAACCCTTTCCCTGAAAATGGAGGAGCGTTCGCCGGGAGTTGCAACTCATCTCCCGTGAAATTTCAGGTGGGCCTGCACCAGTTTGATGTCGTTGTAGGAAGAGTCGTCGCCGAGGGCGGTTATTATCTCTTTGGTCGGGCTGTTTTTCATTGTCGCCAGTTTTTCGGCAATGGCCCGTTGCTTTTCCGGCAACAGCAGGGTGCCGATTTCCAGCTCGCCGGTTTCGACGAAATGGGCCAGGTGTCCGGCAATGGTTGATTGTGCCAGACCGCGTTGTTCGGCGATCTGCTCAATCGATAAACCATCCTGAAACAGCACGAAACTGACGTGCCGGGTCGTGGCGGGCGGCGCTTTTTCTTTTTCGGCGCGCCCCTGCTCCCCCAGGGCTTTGGGTGCAGGCAGAACCACCTCGCGAATCCTGTGTTTCCTGCGGTAGTCCGCAACCAGCTCCACCAGCTCCGTACCGTATTTTTCCAGGGTGCGTGGGCCGATTCCCTTGATGTTCTTCAGATCCCCGGGGGTGTCCGGCAGACTGACCGCAATCTGGATCAGGATGCTTTGGTGCAAAATCCGGTAATGGGGCAGCCCCTCTTTGGCTGCCGTTTGCGCCCGCCAGTCCTTTATGGCCTGGTACAACTCGGGATGCGCGACATCGGCGGCGGTGTATTCCTCCTGAACGGCTTTTCTTTCCTTGTCCGGCGCACAGTCGATTTCAGCGGCGGACAGGGCGCGCCGGTAGCGGTCCGGGGAAAAGCCGTTTTCACAACTCTTCACCCCAGCCGTTTTTATCAGCACTTCCCGGTTCAGTTCATGGAGGGCGGTGTGGATTTGTTTTTTTATGTCCTTGTTGTCCGTCTCCACCCGCAGGGCCCGGAGATTTTCCCGGAGAATGGTTTCGATTTTTTCCTGAAAATAGCGTGATGCCTTGCCGATTCGTTCAAGAATGTGACTGTTCGACTCGGGCAGGGTGTCAGGGGCAAAAAGACCGAGCAATTGCCGTTTGAAATTTTCGCCGACCACGCAGATCTCACGTACCCCGCTTTTTTCCATTTCCCGGATATCATTGATGCCGGTCACCGTGATCAGCCGTTCGTTGCCGAGCACCACCCGCAGCAGACGGTTCAGGCGAAAACGCAGCTGGTCAAAATCAAAGCAATCCAGCAGCAGCCGCTGCTGGCTGCGGATTTTTTCCGCAAGCAGGAGTTCGGGCGAGGGCGGCTTTTGGAACGCCTTTTTGACAAAAGAGAGCACCGTACCGTCGCTTTTGACCGACTGCATGGAAAGAGGCGAACTGAGCACCATGCCTTCAAAGGTTCTGCAACGGCTCAGGCCCACATAAACCTGGCCATGGGCAAAGGAGGCGGCCGCGTCAATGACCGCCTTGTCAAAGGTGAGCCCCTGGCTTTTGTGAATGGTGATGGCCCACGCCGGTTTCAGCGGATATTGAACGAATTTGCCGATTTTGTTTTCCGTGATTTCCCTGGTCAGGCTGTCGACCGTGTACTTGATATTATCCCAGGTCGCCGGTTCAACCATGATTTCCTTTTTGTCGTCAGGGCATTTGACGAACACCGTTTTGCCCGCGATCCGGGTTATTGTGCCGATCTTCCCGTTAAAATAGAGCTTGTCGCGCGACGCATCGTTACGCATGAACATGACCTGGGCGCCAACCTTGAGTTCGAGCAGGGCCGGGGTCGGATAGGCGTATTCGGGAAACTCGCCTTCCACCTCGGCGCTGAAACGGTGCAGCTTGGCCGGCAAGGCCCGCATTCTGGTTTCGTTGATGGCGTCAACCCCGCGATTGTGGGTGCCGAGCGTGATGTAGCCTTCGTCTTCAGCCGGAACAAAATTCGGGATGTAGCGGCGGTTGAGCTCCCGCAGCGAGTCCTCGTCAAGGTTGTTGTCCCGCACCCGGTTGAGCAGTTTAATGAACCGGAGATCCGACTGGCGGTAAACATGTTGCAGCTCAATGGATATCAGCTCGGTTTGCCGCAAGGCATTGCTGCTGAAAAAGTAGATTGATTCATAATGATCGCGCAGTATCTGCCGGTCGCTCTCCTTGACCACCGGCGCAAGCTGCTGCAGGTCGCCGATCATCAGCAGCTGCACGCCGCCGAAGGGCAGGTTGCCGCGGCGGTAGCGGCGCAGCACCATGTCCACCCCATCGAGCAGATCGGCCCGCACCATGCTTATTTCGTCGATCACCAGCAGATCGAGGCTCTTGATGATGTTGATTTTTTCCTTGTTGAATTTGCGCTGATTGCGCTGGTCGTTGATTTCGCCTCCCGGTACATACGGACCAAAGGGCATCTGGAAAAACGAATGCAGGGTGACCCCGCCGGCGTTGATGGCCGCAACCCCGGTGGGCGCGGTGACTATCATGCGTTTGCCGGTGTTTTTTTTCAGATTGTGGAGAAAGGTGGTCTTGCCGGTGCCGGCCTTGCCGGTCAGGAAGACATTGCAGGCAGTATGCCGGACAAAATCGTCGGCAAGTTGCAGTTCCGGGTTTGGATCGGTTGTCATGGTCGGCTGGATTTCCGGGGTGTTTTGGCGAATCGTAAAGGTGATCGTTGATTTTAATCTGATCGGCCGCATTATGCCAGGGGAGAATTTTTTGCAGCCCTGACGGCTCTCGAGCCGCCGATCGTTGCCCTTGGCGGAACACACCGGAAAGAACGGGACAGTTCAAGAAAATATTTTTCAGCCGGCAAAAAAGCTGGATAAAAACATCCTGGATGATAATATGAGTTAGAATCGTCGGATAATTTCCTTTAGGTAAACCCCCGGCTTTGCC
>AMWB02132275.1_pt1 | contig 37371 bp, 48 predicted proteins | sample 200311 | NCBI WGS metagenome assembly AMWB02 (sample SAMN02737377, study PRJNA173069) | bioreactor metagenome | biome: anode biofilm in microbial fuel cells | place: USA: California | collected 2010-12-16
GCCATTCCAGAATGGATTTTCATCACCCCAGTGTTTTACCCGAACTGTGGTCAATGGAAATCAGTAGATGCAGATAGCCGGATTGTCCCATGGCCATAGACAGTCGGGTTTCAACTCCCCCGACCGAGATGGGCAGGACAGTCAAGGCATCTTCACTCTGAGGCCGCTGGGAACGAAGTTTCGCCCAATGTGCAGGAGTCAGTCCGTCAATCATTGGACACCATTCTGTTCACAATCCAATGGGTACCGGCATCTGATGTTTGCGGCAGACTCAACGCTAAAGCTATGACGGCATCTGCATGCGGAACATTGAGGTATTCGGGGTCCAACGGGTAGATGATCAGAAGCCCCTGAGTTGATAACCTAGCCGCGCGCATAGCTTCAGCATCATAGGCACCACTGTCCCGCAGATAGCCCTCCGGACCGCTCGGCAGGTCCACTCCCTCATGGGCAGGATCGGTCAGGATGCCGATACTCTCACTACTAATGCGCTTACGGCGAACAAGGCCGATCTCTCGGTCGCCCAAGATAATTGACCTATTGCTACTTGGCGATGCCACGAAGACGGACCAATCCGTCAACTCATCAACAGCCACGCGGCCCATGATCCAGTCAGATAGGAGATCATTGCGGAATACAACAATGTCTTCGTGGATCATGTATGCCCGCAGGAACGTTGAAACTGCTTCAGGCGCGACATCACGCGCCAACAGCCCACCATGGCGGCGCACCGAAGGTGCGATTTCAGCAATAAATCGGTCAGTCAAAGCAAAATTGGCCTGCAGTTTAACCGGGTCTGTCAAAGGCAACAGTACAGTCTGCGGGTGCTCGCCTGACCAGGAGTCCTGCACAGTCAGCGCTGTTCCGGACTTGTTTCGTGCCGTCAACAGAAGATCGCTGTGTGCACGGAGCCGAATGGCCATCTGCTCCGGTTTGCGTCCGGCGCGGGCCAGTGCAATTATGGAGTCGCGCAGTGACTGCTCGACCAGGGCAAGCTCGGAAAACCATCGGGCGATGCCATCGGTTGTCCATATGCGTATGAGATCTTCATAACCACGTCGAAAACCGTACCAACGAGCCATCTGCAGCAAGGTGTCACACATGGAGGCGGTTCGCAGAAAGTAGGAAACTGTCAGACCCTCCAGCGTCAAGCCTCGGGAGAGCCGGTTGCCGCCCACAGCAACAATGTGCCGCCCTGGCTTTTCCTCATATTCCAGGTTCTCGCCGGTAACGCTGTTGAGTTCGAGAACCACCAACTCCCGAAGTACTGTTATTGATGCATCCAAAACGGCCTCATCGTCAGCGGGGGGGGCGATGTCAGACTTCATTTTGTTCCACACTGCGCTGAAGAGCACATCGAGCCGTTGGCCCTGGCGCTCGGCCTCACGCCATAGATCAAGATGTGAACGGATGGCATCGGCTATGCGCCTCTGATCATCTGTTTTTTGGCTCACGTGTACCAGCATCGTGTGGGATTTTCCGGCAAAACCACGTAGAATCCTGACGCCACCGGCTAGGCAGAAGAATATCAGAGCATCAGTCATAGAATCTGGCAACCTGTCATCAGCCAGCCCCAGTATGATCTCAGCTTTCCGACGCCTGCGGGTTCCCCGCAATGCCGTGACATCTTGCGTAGGTACTGTCTGAAGCACATCGCGTCCCTGGGCAGAGGAACCAAACAATTCCTCGGTTCCGGTGTAACCTCTCGGGCGGGGCAACTGGAGGACAAAATCCTTTGGAAATAGGTCGTCACCAACATGGCGATCTACAGAATCAGGATTAATTAGAATGTTGGCGAAAGGGGTGGCTGTGTATGCAATGTAGGCTGCTTTCTTCGTCCGGTTCAAAATAGAACGAATCAGAGCATTGGTTCTGGATGGTGCCAAGTTTTCATCGTTGTCGTTGTCATCGCCCACAGTTGGGTCAAGCGGTCTGTTTCCCTTAGTATTGATGGACGCTTGGTCAGCCTCGTCATCGATAATTAGAACCGGCATATTAACAAGATGCTGCTGTGCAGAATCCAACCAGCGGTCTAGTTTATGAAGCACAGCAACATTTTTTTTTGCGACTGCAAGGAACAGCATCGGGGATCTGAGGATGTGTACATCCTGCTCCTTAAAATCCTCGGTAAGCGAAGTAAGTAGAGTCCATTTCTCCAGGTTCTCTGCCGCCGATATTCCAATAGTCTGATTTCCTATTAACTCCCGTTCCAACCGATTCTGAGTCTGACTACGAAGAGAGTCATGGATACCGGACAGTACGATCACCATCCGGTAGCCTGCATCTACAGCACGTGCGGCCACGGCTGTATAGTTAGCAGTTTTCCCACTCTGAACATAACCTACGACAAGTCCTCGCCCCTGGAACGAATGGTTCTGAAGCGGGTCTGGGAGATGCCGCAAGACCCGGAGGGACTCGTAGGCAACTGAATCTACTTGCTGAGCCTCCCATTTAGGATCGGATTGCAACAACGCCTCCAGACGGCCCCAATTGCACCATGCATCTGGAGAGAGGCGATCCGTCCAATTTGGTTTTGGTGGAACTGCTCCGACGATACGAACTGTTTCCATCAGTCGTCTCTTTTGGGTATCAGTTGCTTCTGGGTTTTCACGTCATCCAGGCCTCCGAGGAAGTCCGCCAAATACGCAATCGCATGAGGGTCCGAGCGGATTTGCCTCACCAGAGCTGAGAGACTCGGGCTTAGCTCGCTGACCTGAATGTCTATTGAGCCGGTCATCCCTTTCGTCACTTTCCACACAAATTTGTCTGTCTTGACTTCCTTTATTCCTATTTGCGGCGCGGATACAGAAGATGCCCCCGCTGGTTTGTTTGGAGTCGGAGTTGCTCCGGGACCACTCCCAGCGGGGATGACACCTCCAACTCCACTCACTGAGTGAGGGGGAATGGACGGATGTGTTGCGGGCGTTTTTCGTGGTTTGCGGTACTTTCGTTGACTGTCTTTTCGGGCAACAGTGGCGAGAGTCTTGATTTCTGCCTGGAGCTGCATTGGAAGCTGAACAATTTGCTTGCTGATATTGATCTTAAAAGCATCATCCAACGCCTTGTCAAAATTGACAATTACCCGCGCCAGCTTAGTTTTTTCATCATTAGTTTTCCACATCTGATGCCAACCACCCCATTTAATTAGGCGGTCGTGGCGGTATATGAAAAGTCCCTGGGCATCATTCCAATTTCCATGCAGGCTGATCAGGTCGCGTGCCCGACGGGAAGCATCAGGGCCTTCTTGCCCGTGATGTGCGGCGATTTCATCCTCAGTCGGTAGCAGGAAAGCTTGCACAAACACCTTACCGTCCTCTGATTCTGTAGGGATGCGGACGGTCTTCGCGTCGTAGGCAGAGGCTAACGGGTGCCCGACGGGATTGTTTGGCTCGACACGGTTGCCGTTAATTGTGATGGAGACTCTCTTTCGCCCAACGGCTTTTCCTTCTAGGAAACGGTGGAAAACCAATGCGAGATGACGATCAAGAAGCATGACTTCATATGAATACGGATCCAGTCCTCGGGCTGCCAGCATATTTTGCGGTGGACGCATGTCCTTCCAGAGAACGACTGTCCCGTTAGTTCCAAGGTTCGTCGCTTCCTGCTCCCATGGCTCTAAAGGGTCAGATATGGCAATTCATCCTTCCATGTTGTCGACATCCCAGCTCAGATGGTGCACCTTCTCACCCTCACATTTGGTCACAACCGTGAAGACCTTTGCCTGTGACCAGGAAGCACCTTTGAGACCATAGCCATACTTACCCAAGCTGTTGTCGTCGTACACGGAATCGCTGCCTATTCGCATGGCTTCAGCCAGTTTTCCTGGATCCATGCCACAGCCGTTGTCAGCAATACTCATCCACCGGCCGTGTCCTCCGTCTGGACGTCCGAAGGTAATGGAAATCTCAGTTGCATCAGCGCTTATCGCATTATCAACTAGATCGGCGACTGCTGATGGCATCGTGTGCCCAACTGCGGCCAGAATTTTTACGAGCCGAGCAGGATTGGGGGCCAGTTCCACACCGTTGTTCAATCCAGCTTTGATAAAATTCGTAGTAGACATAGCCCCTTCCTTTTTAGGTGCAGAGAAAAGATCGGGTCTGGCATCACCCAGTATCTGCCAAGTCCGCGAACCCTCTTCGTCATGCAGAGCAACCATTGCGGACTTCACAAGCCCACTGCTTTCGCCATCGGCCAAGATAGCCTTGGTCACGTGGTCATTCGCCGGAAATATTGCCCAAGCACCAGATGCTGGATTCATTCCAGCTTCAATCTCCATGGCAAACAGGCAGCCTGGAGCCACGAAGTGATAGCACTTATCTTTTGGACAGTTACCTTCAAGGCGCCAGTTTTTTTCCTGGCGCTTCAGCCACTGCCTAGCCATGCGTACCCCACTGTCAGTGTCATACAGCAAGTCCATTTCAATGCGATCAGAGTCCTTAGCTGCGGGGAAGACACGATCGACCACATCCCAGTCAAAATTCACGGCTCTTTGCTTGGACCCTTCCTTTCCCTGTCGGCGGTACTCGTGAAACATTCCGAGTTCGCTGTGGGTAAGTATTCGCAATATCAGGAAGCGCATTTCTTCTTTTCACTCCTTCTTGTAACTTCTGTATCTAAATTTTTCACTCCCAGCAGTTTCCTTCGAATATCCGGGATTGACTGGCAACCAATCATTGTCCGCATTTCCATCGCGATGGCGTAGGCGACTAGTGGAGGGACTGCATTGCCAATCTGTTTGAACGCCGGGTTCATACTGCCACGGAGGACAAACCCGTCAGGAAAAGACTGCAGCCTTGCCGCCTCCCGGACAGAAATAGTTCTAGCCTGCTCACTGTCAAAATGGATATGACTGTAAGAGTCCTTTCCGAGGTGCGCCATCAGTGTGCGAACAGGCTTGTCCCTGTAGAGCTTCCACCATTTGTTTGGAAACTTTCCGGGATCATATGGCAATGTCCAGTCCTTAATGAACGCCTGCATTTCGGCAGCGCCAGCATGCTTGTTTTCCCCCGTTCGCCAACGTTTCTCCATCAGTTGCTTTCGTTTCTCCTCTACAAACCGCCAAACCTCAGGATACTCCCAGCCTTCCTCCATCATGCGGAAGATCTTGTAGTCACGGGGAAGGTAGCGGATGACGTGCCCGGTCGTGTAATCTCCAGCACTAAATTCCGGCCACTGCCTCATTAATCGGGACCACGCAGTTGTCGGATTGTTTGAGGCATAGAACGCGGGATCGGCCGGATCCTTGCGCCCGCGTGCGATTTCCCCTTTTTTAAGTAGATTCAGGGCATAAATCGGAGGTAGATCAGCAAGTGCTTCACCCGCTGTAGTTGTAGGAGGAAGACAATCCTCTTCGGACGGGTCACTGATCCAGCAGTGACTATGCTTATTAAGGCCTGTAAGCCTGGGAATCAGTTTCCGAGCCGTCGCACGTGCACCAGCGTATCCTGCAGGGAGTACTGTAAAGTGGGTAGGCTTCGGAAAAACAACATCTACGTCCAGGCTTTCATGGACCCCGATCAGAAACATGCGCTCCCGTGTCTGGGGTACGCCAACCCATGATGCATTGAGCAGGGTATAGCGGACTAGGTAGCCTTCTTTCCGAAGGTGCTCAGCTACTGTTTCAGCGACATTTTTCCCCCCGTGGTTGAGGATATCTGGGACATTCTCCATCAATAGGGCGAGTGGTTTTGTCGCACGGACATAATGCAAATAGCGCTGCCAAAGATTGACCCTGCCATCTACCAGGAATGCCCTGTCTGCATCATCCTCATCACGGCGATGGGCCTCATGACGAAGCTTTGCTCGGCCGACGCGGGCAAATGCCTGGCATGGCGGCCCCCCTACGAGCACGTCCACCTGCTCATCGACTGGGCCATTGATGCCAAGATCCCGAAAAATCGAATCGGGGTCTTCCAGCGTTATATCACGTGCTTTGAAATGCGACTGTTTATTCCTTCCATGGCTAATTGCAGCGAAATTGGCTCCGTGGGACTCCGCTGCCCAACGATCCAACTCAACAGATGCGGCAAGCTCAAAACCTGCCGTCGCAAAGCCCAAGGATATGCCGCCGCACCCGGCAAAAAGATCCATAAATCTTGGCGGGCTACCACCTCTCAGGCGTGCTGTTTTATTGCGAATTGCTTTAGGTGTAGCCATTGATCGAAGCTTCCTTCAGTGTCGTTGACAGAACCAAAAAGAACACCGCCGAGTTAGAAGTGAACATGATTCAATTTCCCTTGCCGTGTCATCCTGGAACAAAAATTATCGAATGTTGCCAGCGCCAGCTTCGACGGCACCGTCTTGCCGTTCTCCCAGCGGTTGACCGTGGCGAAGCTCACCCCGAGGGCGTGGGCCAATTCCTCCTGGGAGAGCGCCAGCTGCCGCCGCACCTCCTTGACCGTGGCCGGAAAGTTTTCTGGTTGGCGGATCATGGCCATTTGACATCTCCCGCTGATTGGACGAGGCGCAGCAGGCCGGGCGCGACGTTCCACTGGTGGCCGTCGTCGGTGGCGACGCTGATGGTCTTCTTGTTGAGGCGCAGCACCATGCCTTCCAGCATCCGGCCGTCCGGGGCCTGAAAGCCGACCCGGTCGCCCTTGGTGAAGCTGGTCATCAGCGTGGTGGCGCGGGCCTGGGAGATGAGCTTGAGCCGCTCGACGATGAGCCGGTTGAGAAAGAGCAGATCTTCTTCGTTCAACCGCTTGATCGCCTCGACGGCGGAGACGCGATCAACGATCTTGACGCTGCCGGGTTTCATGACTGCGCCTCGTCTTTCAACGCCTTGAGCAGCGGCAGCAGTTCGGGCACATCATCCCGGATGATGCTCCACAGGGTGTCGTCGTCGATACCGAGGTAGCCATGAATCAGGCGGTTGCGGGTGGCGATGATCATCCGCCAGGGGATTTCCCGATGGGCGGCGCGGATTTCGTCCGGGATATGGGTGGCGGCTTCGCCGATCAGTTCCAGGTTGCGCAGGATGGCATCGTAAGTCAGTCCGCTGGCTACGAAACCAGCCTGGTCAAGCCCTTCGGTGTAGGAGAGAACCTTCCCGGCGAAGTCGATCATGTCGTCGAGGTAGAAGCGCCATTCGCGCTGGCTGGCATCAGACATTGACCCGCTCCTGTTCAATATAGGGGCGCAGCTCCGGCCGAAGGGCTTTTTCGGTGACCAGATCAACCGGACAGCCGAGCAGGTCCTCCAGGTAGAACTGCACGCCGAAATAACGCTTGGAGGTGGCCGGACCGTCGAAGGCCACCAGCACATCGACATCACTGCCGCTGCTTGCCGTGTCACGGGCAGTGGAGCCGAACAGGGCCAGCCGGGTCACGCCGAAGCGGGCCTGCAGCTCCGGCTTGCTGCGGCTCAGCAGGTCAAGGGCACGTTGTCTGTTCATCGCTCAGCCTCCCAAGGCGGATTCATCTTCCGGGCTTTCGCGCACCCGAAACCACCGGGCGCTCGAAGGCCATTCCAAACTACCCGACAATATAACATCTGCTATGCCGCGTGCAACTCAAAATTCGAGGGAGTTTCGACAGTTTTGAAACCGCGCCGGTAAGTAAGGGCATAAACCACAACGAGGAGCGACCAACCATGGACATCAACGACCTGTTTGACGGAATCATGAAGAGTATCAACCAGTTTGCCGACGAAATTGCCGAGCAGCGGTTGCAGGAAAAAATGCAGGACACCGGACGAGGGCAGGAGTTTGGGGGTAAGAATGCAGAGAATTTTGAGGCGAAAGAGAGGCGGGGTGTGATGAATTTCCCGAAAATGGATTGATCGGGGCGGCAGCGCTGACACCCTGAAAGCGACACAAGTCGCTGACAATACGCAAAAAAACCCCTCCACCAACCGGATGCGGTTAGTGGACGGGTCTGTCTTTTTCAAAATGGTGGAGGCGGCGGGAGTTGAACCAGCGTTTCGCAACATAAATATTTAAAATACTTGATAAAATTGTGTTGCTACAACACAATTGCAACACAGCAAAGAGATCAGCATGGGTAAATTGGAATTGATAGCCTGGACGATGAGTGGAGTTCTTTTACTTGCTTTTGCTATCACAGGGTATTGGATTTCAAAAAATGACGCTGCTAAAGACGCATTTGTCAGGGGTTTTATCGCAGGGGCTGCGGCAGAACCGGTAAAATTACCGGTATCCGTCGGATGCGGACATTGGTATGTCATAAAAAAAAGCGACATCAACCCGGATACCGGTACGATTGATAAGATTTATATAATCAAATAGACACGGCAGCCATTTATTTTTTGTGCCGGAAACTTCTCCCCATCTCAAAAAGCTCCGCCGAAGTATAGCTCATCAGCCCTGTCAAATACCGTCCGTAATCCTCCGGTGAATAGTCACTTGCCAGCTGTTTTCGGATTGTCGTATGGAACAACCCTACGGCCTCAGGCCCCAGCCCGACAATTTTTTGTGCCTTGAGAATCTCTCCATCCAGCAGAAAAAATGTCAGCAGGTTTTTTACTCGTCCGTTTTCAGGTGTCAGAAAAGCCTCGATTCGGTCAGCCGGAACAATTCTGGCATCGAAGTTCACGTCGATCATATTGAATGGCGGCGGAAAATCGAAGACCCATATTGGAATAGGCACAGGCAGACCGGAATCAAGGAAAGAATACCGATCAAAAGATTTTTGAAACGCCTTTTTCTCTTTAGCCGTCAGCCCTGGAAACTGGCAGAAAACGTACCAGCCGCCGCCGAGCCCGATCTCCATCACGACACCTTCGGCTTTTGGGCAGACTCCTGGAAAGGGCTTACCAACTTCATACTTTATCATTTTTCCACCTTCTTTATCGGCCGCCCCCGTCCATCCGGTCGGTTTCGAATGTAGTTGACTGCAGTTTCGAACAACACTAAAGACCTCCCAATTAATTTAGCGTGGCCGTTTTTGATCAGCTCTTTACCGAGGCGGCGGACCCAGAAAGTCGTCACCCCAAGTTTTTTTGCCACGTCTGCCACGGAAAATATTCTTACTTCACAATGGCAGACGAATACTTCACCGCATTTAGGGCATTTTGTTTTTTGCACTTTCACTCCCATCGACGATCTTCTTCCAAGGTTTCCCCATTGTGTTGTGCCCCGCCGGAGCGGGGCTTGCTCAGGTGTATTGGTCAATCCTGTTCGAGCGATTGCTCGAACTCGTCCATTTCCCTGTAGCGCTGGATTCGTTTCAGTGCACGCCGGTCGGCGCGGGCGATCGCTCGCCTCACCCATGCCGCGGCCTTTGCCTTTGTCTCAAAATATCCAATAAGGTCATGGTGGAACTGTCCTGCCTGCCGATACTCGTATTGTACCCGGTAGGCTTGCTCCGGGCGAATACTAAATCCAAGGCGTTTACGCTCCTCTGGGGCTATCCAATCTATGCGGTAATCACTAATATAATCAACCATTTTTGGATCTCCTTTTATTATGCCCCGCCGGAGCGGGGCGAGCTGTTTGTTATGTTCGATAAAAGGTTGTCTTTTCGGCCCTGGGGCCGTCTCCAAGAACCAGTGCCGGCAATACCGGCAGACGCCCCGTAGGGCGTTTCGGCCTGGGTTAGATGGTCTCAGCCCGCAAAGCCGCGAACTCGTCATCAGACAGTTCATCCACCTGGACTACAAGACGTTTTAATGCCGTATCCCAATCGCGATAATCGAGTTCCTCATCCTCGAGGATGTCGTCCTCACCAAAGAGGTATATTGCCGCAACGGGGACACCGTTAACGTGGCCGTAGCCGATCCACTCCTCACTGTAGTCATGGTCATAAGACCCGTCTAAAACTCTTCCAGATGGTTCTGGGTTTTCGGTTGATTCATAATTGTCAAAACCATCGATGATCAGCCACTGCCCGAGATTCATTTCGTATTTTACGTTCATTTTTTCTCCTTTCGTTTTGCTACGCCTGAGCGTGCCGGCCGTGTGTATGTGAATGTCTATTTGCCCTGTTCTACTAATCTTGCAAATTCGCCCATTTTTTTGTCGCGCTGGATTAGTTTCAGCGCATGCAGTTCGGCGCGGGCAATTCTTCGTTTAACAAAAGTCTCGGCTTCTGATTTACTCTCAAAACAGTTGATACGTTTTAGAGGTTCCCCGCCACCACAGTCATACCACACTATGTAAATTTGCCCAGGCCAAATACTATGGCCCAGCTCCTGCTCATCCGACGTTACTCGTTCTATTCTGTAATCACCGATAGAGATGGTTTTCATGGTCGCTCCTTTTTGAATGGTTGTTACTCCCTGTGTTGTGCCCCGCCGGAGCGGGGCAATTGGTGTGATTAGCGCCGGTCTACTTCGATCTCGACCACATGTCCGGCGGCTTTGGCCTTTTCGATTCCGGCGTCGAGTTGCGCCGGAGTGAGTATCCCCGAGACTCCGTCAATCCGAACTTCGCCGTTCTGATTTTCAATGAACCTTCGGGTGACCCCTTGTATCGTTACTTTGACCACCCTGGTGTCAATCTCGTATTTCGTCTTCATGATTTTTCTCCTTGTTTGATGTTGGTTTTCATCCGATCTTGATTAAATTAATACACCAGATGAAACTAATTGTCAAGAAAAAAAATGCACTAAAAGAAACTTTTTATTTAACCAAAAAGAAAGAGCCCCACCTGGCTTTAAACCAAATGGGGCTCTTCCATTACTATATCTATTTTTTAATTACGGAATAGGCTGCCGCTCACCATCAGCTGCCGAATTGTAGTTCCAGCATGCCCATACCAGTGCGACCAGCCACCCGATGCCGGTCCACCCTCCAAAAACGGTCATGGCGACGATCGCTCCTCTTTGCGGATGATTTCTTGTCGCGGCGATGATCCACGGCAGGAGCCCGAGCGCAATAACAAGCAAAGCATATCCGGCGGAAATATCCAATCCAAACATGTTGCCCTCCTTTTTTTTGTTGTTGAAAGACAACTCAACCATGCCTGGATCCGGAGGTCAAGTTTTTTTTGGATCACTCCACCCATCCAGTGCTGATACAACCACACTGCCGGCACTTCGCACCATCTTGCGTTAAGAAGAACAAAACATCACCGCAACAGCACCGCCAGCAAGGCTCAGTTTCGTCAATAATGTTGTTTGGATCGCTTTTGCACAAGTCATATCTTTTAAATTCAGAAGCACTTCTTCCAGGAAATTTGATGATCATACACCCTCGTCTTTCCACTCGTCCGAGAACCTGACCACCCTGTCGGCGTACCACTGGTGGATATACCCGCCGGTCTTTCTATCCTTGACAGGGCTTCCGGTATTGTATGCGATAAGACCAAGCCATAAACCGTATCGCCTGATCTTTGCAGCAAGGTGCCCGCACCCGTAATCGAGTTGCGTTTCCGGGCGGCCGAAGATCTCGGAAAGCCATCCGCGGTATCCCATCTCGCGATAAACGGCACCCATCACTTGCATCAGGCCGATGCTCGTGCTCTGCATGGCAATTTCGGTATCGAGCGAGCAGATGGTAGGCTTTACCTCATCCGGGCGATACAGCCACCGATAGCAACGTTCGTACCGGCATGCGTATGGGCACATCATACTTTCCTGCATGCAGACGCCATAGACGATAGCAGGATCGAGCCCGTGCTTTTTAGCCGAATCCTTGATCAGCGACCTTATTTCCATTGCTTTGAACCATCTTTATTGTAAACGATCTTTCGCTTCCCCGGAGCGATGATTTCAATTTCAATCCCGTCTTGCATTACGGCATCCGCCGCAGGATCGGCTGTATCAACCGGGTAACCGTCGGCCAAGACGATTGTCCCTGTAGGCAAATCCTTGAGCTTCAATATTTTCTTTCCGCCATCGATGCCCGGCTCCCATTCCACTCTCTTTTTCACCGACTTTTCTTCCATGTCGTAAAAAAACCGGTCGAGGTCCACCACCGTTTTTGTCTCGACAGCACCGGTCACATCGGGGCACTGCTCCGGCATGCAGAAACTGTGGTGGATATTTCCGTGTTCGTCAAATTCTATTCCATATCTCATATCGCTGCCTATATCCAAGAGTAATTAACAGTCCCGGGAGAAAATACCGTTCCGTTTCCATCAGTGATTTCGTGAGTGAAGGTAAAGGAATTCATGGTCTGCTCGGTAATTACGCCACCATGCGAAAGCGTTATGAGCGCATATCTCCCCATGTTGTGGTTAACGGTATGCCAGATGTTATTTGGCGACGACAGCGCGACAGACCCGTAAGCCACGCCGACCTTCCCATAATTGAACCCGGCGACATCGGATACGTTCGCATTTTCGACCACCTGCCCAGTCAAGTACAGCCGGCCGTTCTGGCTGTTGAAGTAAACTCCATGCTGGCCTGCCGGCGGCGGCCAGTTGACAGCAAACATGGTCCGGCCGTAATCGCCGTCATAATATAGGGACGACACAGCGCCGTTTGGCTGGACGATATTTAACCCGTAATTGTCGGATCCGAGGTTGCCAATAAAAATCCTATCGCCGAGGGCAATAGTCCCGCCGGTCACGTATCCCAGATCGGCGCGAATGGCCGATAGGGTGATGGCATTCAGCCGGTCCACCTGAATGGAACCCACCGCGATGTGGTCTCCTGTGAGCGTCAGGAATGCGACATGGTCGCCGGTGATATTCCTGGCGCGGACCTTCGTAGTCGTGACGGCTCCGTCTTTGATAACGGTTTCATCGGCCGCACCTACCGACAACTCTCTTGTCGTAACGGCGTCGACAACCAGCGCCCGCCCCCTGATCGACCCGTCAACGGCCAAATCGCCATTGATGCCTACCTTCGAAATCCCTCCGATAGATCCAACGACAAAAGGCGCGTCTATCTGGGTTGGATTGCTCGGGTTGACGATGACAAACCTGTCCGTTCGGATGATAAACTCGCTTCGGACGCCATAAGGCACCAAACGCCAGTAAGACGTGTTTTCAGGGCTATATGAGTCCCCCACGGGGACGTTCCCCATTGCTGCGTATGCTTGGCTGTTGTACCACACAACCTGTCCATCGGAGTATGTGTCTGAGTTTTTCCAGACAGGATACAAAATCGACCCAACGCCTACGACGTGTCCATTTTCAGAAGTCTTGATCCCCCATCCGTTTTCAAGCTCGAGAACCTGCGTCTGCATCTCACCGGTATCGTTTACTTGCGCCGACAGTTCCGCCGACAATTGGCTTGCCGTAAGGCTTCCCGTCAGCACGTCGAGGACCTGAGTCGGGTCGTTCCCCGGTACCTGTCGTACGCCGCCATCGTAGGCTTGTGGGAACCATTCCGAGTACAGCCCGCGCACGTTTCTGGACCGGATCCAATAATAATGATAGACATCCCGGTAGAGGTCCACGTGTGTCGCGTGGCCGCTCTTCACTGTCGCGACCAGCTCGGCCGCGTTCCGGTCATTGACTGTCGAATGCCATATCTCAACACCGTCGATCCCGGCGCCGACGGGGTAGGTGAAATTGAGGTGGATGCAAAACAGCCCGCCGACGGCCGTGAGGTTCGCCGGTGCAAGAGGCGGGACTGTATCCCCCAACACCGTGACGGGCCAGGCCAGTTTCCATGTAGAGATTTCAACGCTGTTCGTCGTATATAAATTGGTATATGGTTTTACGACGACATGATATGTTCCCGGCGAAACGTTTTGAATCCGGAACCGCCCGTCGAAAGACTCGCCCGCCACAATCCACGTCACCCCGGCATCGGCGGAATACCATACCTGGTACCTCGTTACACTCGCTGTTGAGTTGGCCGGCATCCCGACAAGGCCAAAGTCGACGACGATATCAGACCTCCTGGCGACGCCATCAAGGACCAACTCCTCTCGCACCTGAACGTCTGTCACGAACGGCGGAATATTCGCGTTTCCGGTGCCCTGCGTGACGAACGATTCGCCGACGATCGGCCTGTTGTTGTAATCGGATACCGCCCCGTCCACGTCGTATGTGGCGACGACTCCAAGGGCACTGTACGACTGATCATAAACATCGACGTTCGGGTCCTCGTTGAATACTGAGATATTGTACTCGGCGGCCTCGATATTGAAATTCATGTCGTCCCGGTTCGTAATCGACATCACCCGGAAGGGCTTCCCTTCCTTGTCGACCTCGCCGAAATGCCAGATATCCCCCTCCTCGAGTCCTGCCGTTCCGGTAGCCGTTGTGATTTCGGAGACCGTTTCCGTTTGCGCCGCAACAAACTGGTTGATCATGGGCACATTGTCGCGGCGGCGGATCCTGAGACGGTATTCGACCCCAGCAACAAGCGGAACCTCCCGGTCGAGCTTCACTACCGGATCGGAAACCGAAACGACGTTGCCGCTGAAACCGTATTGCGGAACGTCGTGCTGAAACAAAATTAGGTCGCCAGGCTCACACATGACAGCCTGGATCGACGCGCCGAATTTAATGGACCGCCTGGTCCCTTGCGGCTTCTTCAACGCAAAAACGGCCTCACGCTTGGCCCTTGCCGTATCACAAATTCCATACATGTTGATCTGGCTGGAATTGACCGGCTCGTTTACCCGGTCCTTGTCGATCGCAACAATCGTCGTCCGGTTCCAGTCGTCTCCGGCGTCGAGGACTTGGACCTCGACCTGGTTCGGAATGTCATTCCATCCGATATAGGTTTCCTCGAACGAATCCTTGAGAATGTTTCCCATGCCGAACACTTGGGCATAGTCACTCTCGATCCGCTCCGGAACGAACTTGATTTTGTTCCCCTGCCAGAAATGCATCACCCGGCAGGAAGAGCAAATTTTCTCGATGATCTCCGACACCTTTTGCGCCGCGTCGATAACGATATCGAATTCGTAGCGCTTCTGCTGGATTGTCTCCATCATGCCGTTTTTGGGGTTGTATTCTTGGTGCGTCACGATCTCGTCCGCCCAATTCGCGAAGGTAATCAGGCTTGGCATGTCGATATTGTTCTCGTCGATGCCGAGCCGGCCAAGGCCGTAGCGCTTGTTGGTGATCAAATCATAAATTTGATTTGCCGGGTTTCTGTACGTGTTCGGATCATAAATCCGGGTTCTCACGTCCAGGACGCGGACGCCTTTCAAAATCGCCGTGAAGGTCGGCATCATACCGGAAAGCTTGTCGGTCGCCTTGATCCGAACGCCGTAGAGCGACGTGTTGATGTAAGCGCACTGCGAGCGCTCATATTCCGTCACGGAATCCAGGATGGTGTCTCCTGCCCGCATCGGGTCGCTATCGTAATTTTCACTCGTCCTCGTGATCCGGATCAGGTATTGACCACGCGGCAGGCCGGCCCAATTGAAATCAATAATCATGTCGTGGACCGTCGCCGCCCTGGTCCTGCCGTGAATCGCCTGCGTACCGATCTCGCCCCAGACACCAGGCGAATCAACATGCGCCCATTCGTATTTCAGATAGACGTAGGATTCCTGCATGTCCTGCCCGGACATGGTAAAGATCGCCGGCACGTTGATGCTGACCTTGAGCATGTCGACATCGTTATATGTCTTGTAAATATACGGCGTGTTTTGCGTCAGCCGCACCGTGCTCATAATTTTGTAGTGCCTGGCGACCTTGGAAAAATTTGGAATCGGCGATTGGTTGATTTCTCCCGTGCGTTCCCACGTTTGAATGCCACCGCCGTAGTTGGTAAGCTCGTTGTTGTCGATCTTGATCGAGTCCGGCTCGAGGCCCCATACCGGCCCCTCGGACGTCGCGAACAATGCGTTGAGATACTGCCTTGGCTGGTAGCCGTCCTCCTCGCCATCAACGAACGCCTCGACGATGGCTCCCCCGATCTTGTGCCTTCCGTAAACAATCGGCACTGGGTTGCCTTCGCCAACGATATTTTTGATGCCGTCCCATGAGTACGTCTGCGACTGATCGAACCCTTCAGCCTTGCCGATCTCGAGCGACGGCGCGAAAATCGAGCTAACGACGTACCCTATGGCGGCGCTGATCAAGGCCATGGCAACAAACTTGCCCGCGGCTACCCAGAACGCGGACGATCCAAGATAGGCTACCAGGGGCGCTGCAAACGCCTCAAGATCGTTGGTGAAGATCACCTCGTCGGCTTCGGCCGGGACATAATCCCAATCCCTGCCGGCGCCGTTCACGATCGGAACCCAGGCTCCGCGATCGCCGATGAGCTGCTCGTCGAACAACTCCCCAGTGGTTTTTCTGAACCACGCCTGATACCCTTCTTTAGATACCTGTTTCTCAAAAATGTTCGGAACGATTTTGATGATCAATGGGCAAGATCCTTGTGGCGGTAAGTTCCTACGACATATTTTTTCCAGCGGGAAAGCCTCTGGGCGCTCACGCCGGCGGATGCTGTCATGTGAATGAAGTGCTCTGGCCCCGTGGCAATGGCAATATGATTCGGCGTTTCGGAGCAGTGCAGTGTCCGCAACACCAGAATGTCATGCTTTTCGAGGGCTCCATCTGTTTTTCGGAACATGACGGAAAGACCAGGATAGGCTCCTCGGTAGGTATCGCTATTCTCGTCGGCTGGGGTCCCGTGGTAATCCGGTAAGATGATTCCTAGTTCCGTTTTATACCAGAGAAGGACGAAGCCGAAGCAATCCGTCCCGGAAAAACCACGCCCTTTGCGGCGATACGGAATTTTGTAATAATCCTCGATCAGAAATAAAACCTCGTTGACGGAATCCCCGGGAATCCTCCGAAATTAATGGTGTTGAACTTCGCGCGGCACGCCTCCCACGATAGTGCGCAATCCGTATCCGGGCCGCTATACTTGCAATTTGCGTCCCGAAACTGCCAAGTGCAGAACTTCGAACGGAGCGTACGGCCGGGAATCGATTTGAGCAGGAAATCAAATCCGAGCGAGAGCGTGAAATCGATCTGTCCTTTCTTCGCCTTCGCGCCGGTAGCGACGAAGGTAATATCCGATATCACTTCGACTGCCCCGGTGATCAGCGTGATCGCCCGGAATTTCTGCCCGATCACCGTTTGGTCCTCTATCAGCCGTTGAACCATCCGGTCTTCGTCCACGTTTCCGATCGTGAGCGTTACCGGGTTGATCTTGCCATCCGATCCGTGGGTGATATCCCCAAGCTTGAAAACGCCCGGAACGAACGTGTGCCCTTCAAAAGTCGTTTCGAGTTTGTCGTCAGTGACCATCAGAGGGTTTGAGATTTGCACCCAAACGCCGTCATGTGGCGGCGCAACACCGCTGGCCCTTACGACAGCCGAATATGTACCGCCGCCATACGATGCGATGTCCCCGGGAAGATAAACGGTAGAATCCACGTATGGCTTAGCGATGTAATGGATCTCGAGCAGCTTTTTCAGGCTGACAGACCGGCTGTTTGCGGCATAGATCGCCTGCGGCGTCATCTGTTTCATCGGTTTTCAATCTCCACGTCGCACTTGTAAAAACCCGCCTTGATCGTTTCGTGCTCGATCTTGTCGCTTGCAAAAAATACCGGAGTCGGGACCCCCCCGTTGATCCTTGCGTCCGTAACTACAAATTGGCGAAACTGCCCCAGCTGGCCGGAGAAGAAGAACATCAGGAGGTCGAATTCGGCCTGGTTCATGAGCCCCCACGACAGTTTCCAACCGCGCTTCCCGAGGTGGTCGTTTGCAAAGCGCTGGTCGTACTGGTTTTCGAACTCAACGACGGTCGTTTTGTAAGCAAGAGATACACTCTTTACCCGGTCGGGCTTCAATGCGGCTGGAAAAGTGTCCATGTTCCGGCTCTCCTGTATGAAAAATTTGTTCCACGTGGAACATTACGCGTATGTTTTGATATTCCGGATGGTGGCCCCGCCGGTAACGATATCGCCGTTGACGATCTCCAAAATCATCTCGCGCATGGCCGGGAGTGCCTTCCGAACGCCGGACTCGTCACTGTTGTTGATGTTTACGGTCATGCTCACCGGTCCTCGTCCGCCGCCGTTTCCAAGATACGACTTCAAATCCTCATTGGTCTTCGCGTCCACAACGCGCTCACCCTTGTCGAGGAGCCACGTGCCCTCTTGCGGGATTGTCGTCATGCCGTCATGGGCCATACCGGCAAGCCCTGATCCGGCGATGAAGCTTCCCATAAGTGCCGCGTTAGCGGTCGCAATGCCAGCCGCCTGCCAGTGCCCTGAGGCTTTTCCATCTCCCGTCACCAAAGATCCGATCGCAAGGGCGCTGTGTTTTGCCGCCTCCATCAAAAGCTCGGCCGTGTTCTTGGCCGCGATCAATTTCAACTGGTTGACGAACGCACGGCCGAGATCGGCCAGCGTCATCTTGCCGCCATCGGCAACCGCCGTGAAGAAGTTCGCCAGTGTACTGTCGAGCCCATCGAAGGCTTGGCTGAACAGTTCCGTCATGGTAAGCGCTTTCGGCGCGAGCGTATCGATCTCCTTGGCGAGATTGCCAAGTTTGATTCCGCGCAGCTTCTCCACCTCTTCGCCGAGCTGGGGAAAATTCTCTTTCAGCTTGTCGATTTCGGCATTGATCTCCTTGGCCTTGACGATATCCGGATCCAGCCCAAGCAGGTCACCCTCGAATTTCGCGGTGTCGATCATTTCCTGAACGGCCGTCTTCGCCCGCTCCATTTCGATGGCGAGCTTCGAATTTTCCAGCTGGTTGAACGCGGCCTGAAGGTCGGGAGAAGACGCCAGGACTTCCTTGTTCGCTTCCGCAAGCGCCGACATTTCTTTTGATATGCCAATGATCGTCTGCGTGAACTCCCCCTCGCCGACAGCCATCTTGTCAAAGCTGATTTGGCTGATCTCACCGTTGATGTCCTCGACCATCTGCTTGATCTCGAGGCTCCGCGACGCTCTGAAATTGGCCAGCCCAAGCGCGTCTATCTGTGCGATCAAAGCGCTGATCGTAGAGTCTTCGCCCAACGCCTGGTATTTCGCTCTCAACTCGTCCGTGGAATGCCCGATCTCGGCAAGCGCGGTATCGACCTCACCAAGGCCGATGATCTGCTGTTCGAACCTCAGGTCCGCAATCTGGGCTTTCAGGTCCGAAATAGCGTTTATCGCTTCTTTCGATATCACCGGGGCCGTCGACTTTGCCTTCGGCGTAACGTCGACGGTCTCCACCGGGATCCTGATCGTCTTTGGGTTTCGTTGCGGGCCGTTGAGGCGTTCTTTTTCCGCTTCCGCAATCTCGTCATACATCGATTGCAGATCGGATTTCGCGGTCTTAAGCCGCGCCTGTAGCTCGTCGACCTGAGCGTCGAGTCCTGAGCCGAATAAGTTGACGGAAGGGTCTGTAAGTTTTGAAAGCTCCGTTTCCAGTGCTGCTATTTCTGCTTTCTTCTTGCTGATCGCAGGGGATTTTTCGAACTCGTCAAGAAGATTTTGCAGCTCAGCCCCGCTCGAATTCGCCAGTTGGCTGATATGCATGTATCCTTCTGAGATCAGGCCGAGCGACGCACCGATCCGCTCAGCCGTTCTCGCAAGCGCCATCCCGGCAAGTGCTCCGGTCGGACCGTAAAGCAGAAATCCGACAAGTCCGACCTTGTAGATGGCCGGGTCCATGTTGACAAGATCCCACACCTTCCGACAGGCGGACCAGAATTTGTCTACATATCCGGGAAGATCATTCCTGATGAAGGCGGCCGTCCTGTTGGCCCACTCCGCGATATGCGTTCCGAGCTTCTGTGCCCACGTAGCGATCTGCCCGCTTGCTTCCAGCCGGTCGAGGTAGTCGAGCAGACCGCGCAAATTGCTCTTGATGGCGTCGAACGCCCCGCCGGAATCCATCACATGGTTCCGGAACAAAAACCACCGGTCGGCCATCATCGAGATCATGCCGTCCCACGTGCCGGAAAGCTTTTCAGCTGTTCCGGCAAACTTGCTGGCCGGATCCTCAAACGCGGCGATCAGCATCCGCTTGGTCTCTTCGGCGGAGTATGAAACACCGGCCTGGAACCCAAGCATGGCGAGTACGCCCTTCTCCCGGAAAAGATCAGCGGCTCCAGCTCCGGCCGAATACATCCGGATGATCTGTCCGGATGTTTCCTCAATTGAAAGCCTCGATACGGCTGCAAGGTCGCCGATCATCGGCATCCACTTCTGAATTTCGGCAACACCGCCTTCCATCACCCCCGAAAGGGCGACGGCGCTGTCCATGATCTCCTCGTACTCGGCAGGGACCCTCGCGGCATACTTCGTCATCTCGTCAAAGAGCCTCGCCGCTTGTTGTTGAGACCCCAGCGTTTGTTCGAGCGTGATCCGGTACCGCTCGGAAGCGTTCGCCGCATCGACAAAGGTTTTGCCGAAATCGCCTACCTTTTCGATCGCCGAAAACCCCTTGCCGACAAGCTCAAGGGCTTGGTTCAGCCCGACGGCAAGAGCACCCATCTGCCGAAATCCTGACTGGACGCGGTTGACCCCACGGTCGAACCCGCCGGTCAAAAGTGTTATTTGCGCTACGAGGCTGCCTATATCCATTTATTTATTTCCCACCATCATCGCTTTGAGCCGTTCAACACCGGCCCTGTCAAATCCGCTCCCGGAATATTCGATCTCTACGATCCGACCAACGTCAGCCTGCATCCGCTCGACGTATTCGCCGACATGATCGCCCGGGTGCATGGCGTTTTGCATGGCCGCAAACAACCGGAGGTCCTGTTCCGCTTTCAGCCGGTCGATGTTCCGCGCGAGCGCCCAGAAAGTATAGATCGGAAGCCGCATGATCTCGCCGTACTGCATCCCGTAAAAGTGCAGTACGGCGGAGATGAAGTACCCGAAATCAACGCTCGTTACTTTTTTTCTTCCCCCTGGGCCTCACCTCCCGGCAGGGTTGGGTCAATACCCTGGCATACGGCAAGCAGGCAGTAAAGATCCGCGAAGGTGCAGCCGAAAAGCACATCATGCGGAATATCGGTCAGCTTCATCAACAAATTGATCGTCATCTCAATCTGGCCTTTCGTATCATCAGTATCTTTGATCGTCTTGAGGACATTCCCGTGGTCGAGATACATCTGTACAGTGAAGCCATTGACGGTGTACTCTTTTCCGTACAGCACCACCTTTGTTTTCGGGCGGAACTCATCAATATTTATAATTTTCATATTATCCTTTCAGTTATCAAGCCCCGGTCGCGGTCGTGTCACCGAACGTCACCCATCCGTTTTCGCCGACGTATGCCTTGAACGTAACCTCGTAAACCCTCAGGTTTTCTTTCTCGAACGAAAAGTTGAAGTTCGGCACCGGCCCGGCATGATGAACGGTCACCTTGTCGTTGTCACCACCGCCGACTGGCGTCAGGATCAGTTCTCCGGCTGTCGCTTGCAACTGTGCGCCAGCCGCTCCGGAGAGCACCATCTTTTTCTTTGTGCCGTCCGTAACGATCGTCGCACCCGGTAATAGTGTTGCCATCCGATCGAGATCGTGTTCCGCCATCGGAACTATGACTTGAAAATTTTGTTTGGTAATGAGTTCGTCAATCGGGGCGTCTTCCTGGTCCACCTCTTTCGCCACGGTTTCGGTCGAGTACTCGCACTTTACATAGCCTTTCGTATACCCGAGATCGGCGCCCTTAAAAGAGACGTTGCAAACCCCCATTCTAGTTTTTGTCGCATCACCCATGATTGAATTCCTTTAATTTTGTCGGTAATAAGAAATCAGAAAATTGCTGCTGAAAAAATGACTATCATCAGCGCCGAAGATCAGCACAGGCCCATTGATTACAGCAACACCATCAACCCTGTACTGTCTGGAGTCTCCGTTCTCGTCCGTTACGATCGTCGTTCCCTCACACCCCTCGATTTTTTCGATGATCGCTTCGGAAAGTGCCTCTCCTGCCTCGACGGGATATCCGGCGACCAATACCTGCACGGTAGAGTATCGAAGCTCAGGAATGGTATCGGTAACACGTCGCGCCCCTGTCTGTTTGATGACGACGCACATGGCCTCGCTTCCCCGTTCGGCGAAAATCAGCGCGGATCCACCGGCTGCGGTGGAAATTGCCGGATCGGCGCGGGCAATATCAAGAATCGCCTTTGATATCACGTCAGCATCTCCTTCAGTTTTTTTGAGATATAAGTTCTGAATGCCTTCTCGTTTTCGTTCAGCGCCCGTTCCAAAAACTTCGGGCCGACCTCCTCGTCCTGCACCGCATTTTTTCGTTGAGAGTGCTCGCCGAGATTGTAATCCCCCTCGTGCATGTAAAGCGCGTAATCGGATGCCGGGCTGTTTGCCGGGATGAACACCCTGCCGACGATATCTTTTAGGATAAACGTCTTTTCGACCGTCTTCTCGTGCGACTTCTCGAGCATCCCCTCATCAATCGGCGCTCTCTTCACGGACTCTTCCAACAGCTTGTCGGTGACGACATCGACGATTCCGACGCACTCTTCAACGATGTCTTCGTGCGCGGCCTCGAGCTTTGCAATCATCTTCTTGATCTCGCGCTCGAGTTCTTCGTTGTTGACCTTGATTTCGGCCATTACACTTGCCTCAGTTCGATCTCGTAATGGACCGGTTTGGAGCTGAAATTTCTCACCTTGGATATGCTTATAGGCGCATATTCGCGCCCATCCGCGACGAATAGGGTAAGCTTTTGAGTGAAGATGCCGACATACGGATCATAAATCTTCGCCGGAACGATGATCTTCATGTCGTATCCGGGATAGCTCGCTTCCGCGCCAGTAACGACCGATCTCCGGTCATCAATGATCCTGCACCGAAGGCTCACTTCATCAACGAAAACCGGCTCGCTATACTCGTTATACGATGTTGGCAGCTTCGCCGTGATCCTGTCGGAATACTGCATCAGTCGTTCACCTCCGCGAACACGTCATCGATTTCCTTGTTGTAGGCAAGCAGGCGGTGGGTACACCTTGGGTGAAAGATCTCCTTTGTCGCTTTGACCTCGGAAAGGGTTGGATACCCCTGCGTAGCTCCGGTAAGCGAAATTATCTTGCCTTCCCACCGGCTGCATGCGTCCGTAGCGCCGCTTCGGCTGATCTTCGCAAGGTCCTTGCCTTCGTTCACCAGTGTGTTTACGTATGCTTCATTTAGCGTCGTCGCCATCACCGTTCTCGTCAGCATGTCGAAATAACGGCGAGAGTCCCACGGCCTGCCGGCACGATCGACAAACTGAAACTCCGGATCGTTTTGCTCGATCTGCGCCTTTAAAAGCCGGTACGCTTTCCTTCGTGACAACCCCTCGACGGCAGCCCTCCTGGAGATCATGGCCGTCTCTTGACGGAGCATCGCTTTCATATCCTCAGCCATCTTGTCCGTTTGACCGGCGACGTGTAAAAATGCATCCTTAAACGTCTGCTCGGCATACTGGCTGTTAAACTTGGCGTGCCACGCCTTCGGATTTGTGATTTCACCGCCAATCAGCTCGATATCCCTGATGGCCGAAGCGCTCGCGTAGGCGGTCGCCTGCCGAATCGCTTTTCGGAAATACTCTCCCGCCGCATTCCGCATCCGGTCAAGCTCCGCGCCGATCTGTTTCAAGAGTTCCGTTTTTTTGGCGTAATCGGCATAGTTGACACCACGCTTCGCCGTCGCGATCGCGCGGAAAATCCGGTTGTAAGCGCCATCATAAATCTCCGCCATCTGCCTTGCGGCGTCTTCCGTAAGCTCTTTGGCCACAGTATCCCTACCAGCGTAGCGGTTCTTGAAGTCGGTGAATGCGTTCTTGGGCACACTATCCCCTTCCTACCGAGAACGTCAGATCGAGCCAATACCGCAACAGCTTGATCGCTCCCGGGCTGTATCGCTTGAATGGATTGTACCCGGTAACCGACCTGCTCATTCCGGAAAGCCCTTCGGATCTTACCCCGAGAATGCCCGCCGATTGCGCTTCCTTGATGCTGTCGGCGTTCTCCATCAGATAGAGCGCCTGAAGCACGGTTGCCTCTTTGACGTCATCGAAATCCGGGTCGGTCATCCCGTCAAGCGGGAAGCAAAGAGATTGAGTTTCGGTTTCAGGGCCGACCTCAAGGTTCAACTCGTCGATCATTCTGGTGGCCGAGATCAGCAGCCGCGCTTTGTCGTCCTCCGTAATCTCTCCCCATCCGTCAGACCCGTAAACCTGATCGAGCAATGCGTCGGCGAACGATATGTCACAATAACTGTTCGCATTGGCGGCGCCTTTATTGGAGACGATGACGGGCATTACTTCTTATCCTCCTTTTTTTTAGTCTCTGCCTTCTTTGCGGTGGCTTTTTCAGCCTCGATTCGTTCATACTCGGCTTTTCTTTTCGCGTGTTCCGTCGCTTCTTTTGCGGCAGCCTCGCGGCGCGCGCGGTTGAATCCGGCAAGTCCCATGCATCCTCCCGTAAGTGGGGGCGGTTGCCCCCACGGTATGATTATCCGTTGGTGACCAGTTGCACGATCCTCACGTTCTTTTTGCTGTAAACCCGGTCCCAGTTCACGGCGAGTTCACACTGAGCATTCGTAGGGGCAACACCAGTAACGGTGGTCTCCGTCCACTTCACTCCGCGAGGATGCAGGATAAAATGACGGCGGTTGACGAGGATGTCAGACCCGGCGAGGGAGTCCCGATCGGTTTCCGTCGGAACCGGCGCTGCTCCTTCACCCCTGGCAACCGCACCTTGGCCGAATAGGTACGACGTGTACTTGAACCCGTTGGTGGACCCGGCTACGACCGGGCAAGAGTCGTCAACGATGATGCGCTTGCCGTCAAACGTCGGCGCCATTCCTTCGCGAGTGAATCCGTTTTCAGCCCTTGCAGTGCCGATGGCGATCCAGTCGATCAGGTTCAGCAACCTCAGCCTGGTGTACGGTACGCTGTGCATACAGATTGCGGTAAGGCCGCCTGCGGCATCCCCCAGCTTCGCGGAGGCGTTGATGATTGCCTCACCGCCCATTTTATTGGCGTCCGTCGCGCTGTTTCCAGCTTCGATGGCAATGTTGGAAATCAAATCCCCGGAGTCGTTTGCAAGGTTGTCGGCAAACACCCCTTTGAGCGAAGAGATTAACAGATCCTGCTCCCTATGGACCCAATACGCGGCAACCATCGTCGCAATAGCCTCCATTGGGTCATCGCCAGACAAAGCTTTGGCAAGGTCGTTCACGCCCCAAGCGTTTCCCCTCGTGTGGAGCCTGGCGACATCTTGCCCGGACGCGACGTTGTTAACCGTGAGTGATGCGGAGTCAGACAGCACCTGGTCTGCTCCGGTTAATTCCTTGAAAAACGGAACATTGATCAGCTTCCCGCCGGCGGTTGCCAGTGTGTCGAAAAGGGGATCTGTTTCGACAATCCCGGACTGGACCAGGTTGGACATCTCCGTCGTCTTTTCGATGACATAGGGATTAAATACACTCGGAACAATAATATTGGCAATTTTGGTTTCAGCCATGCTGGGCTATTCCTTTCATTATTTGCCCGCCTCGGCCCTAAGCCTTGCGGCGAGCGTTGGATCTTGCGTATAGATCTGACCCTGCCGGGTCAGATTGAACGTCTCTTTTTTCCACGGGTTGGCGATTCTCTCGCCATTGAACATTTCGGTTCTCGACCCGGCGCCCGGCCTGGCCCCTTCGAACAGATGCGCATACTCTCTTGCGCTTTTCATTTCATCGATCAGCTGCGCGGTCGTCATCGGCTTTCCGGTCTTCATGTCGATCCGCCTCTCTCCGTCGGGATCGGTGACCACGGTCGTCCTGCGGCCGTTGTCGTCCGTTTCGACCTTGCAATATTTCTTGGCCACCATCTCCACCAGCTCAGGGTTGATGGCCTTGGCTGTCGCCGCAGCCAAGGAAATTTCATGTCCGAGAATCACACCGGCCATTTCGGCCTCGATGTTCGCGGTTTTCTGCTCCATTTCCGCTATAATCTTGTCTTTTGCGGCGATGGCGGCGGCGTGCTGTGTTGATAGCTTCTCGCGAAGTTTTTCCCACTCGCCTTTCCGCTCTAGGTTCTTTTCCTCGATCTTTTCCGCGGCACTCTTCATCTCGGCGATCTCCTCCGGGGACATCCCAGCGTACTTTGCAAGCCTTTCCTCAAGCTCTTTAGCCCTGGTGCGGTACTTTGCATTCTGCTTGCGCAAGTCCTTCACCACGGCTTCAGGGTACGCTTTTTCGTCCGCATCGGCCATCGCTTCAAGCGATTCCAGCCGGTCATTCTCATCTTCGGATCTGTCGTTCTTGCCCTTCAGGGCCTCGAGTTCTTTTTTTTGCGCATCTGTCAGCATGTTTTTGCTCTCCGGTTTTAAAATGGGCCGATCCAGCCGGCCGGTTATTGTTTGTCGAACGGAAAGACGGTCTGACTCGCGTCCGGCGCGTCATCTTGCCGTTCTATTTCTTCAAATATTTTCATCATCGTCTCCGGCGTCGCTTTCGGCAGCGCCTTCATTGCGACGGCCTTTTCAACCTCTGCCGTAAAGGTCCTTGAAATGCCAAGCGACGCCATGCTTTCAGCGATCGAAATTTCGTCTATCAGGCTCCGGACGTCAAATTCGTCGGGATAATCGATCACGACGTCGCATTGAATATCGCCGCACCAGGCTTTCACAATCTCAATAATCTGTTTCTCAGCATGCTCGAGATTGTCGGCCTTCGTGGCAAGGACAGCGTTCATTTTATCGAAATCGTATGCCTTTGACACGCCGCTTTGCGCGGTCGTTTCCGTTGCTACCTCTGCCTGCATTCCTACCTTTGCATAAAGCTGCTTGATCTGTTTGAGCGTCATGTCGAGGATAAACTGGGCCTGGCTGGCGTCCGGGCTGATAAAACTCGGCGGTTGCTGTGCCATCGCGGAATAGAGCAGCACTCTGTTGGTGGCCAGCACCATGAATTTATCGCGCAATGTCTTATCTTCGATGATTTCCGGCGGAAGACCCTCGATCGGAAAAATCAGCTGGCTGAACGTCTGCCCGCAAACGATCGCATCAAGCCTTGACCAGTTATTGAAGATTGCCCGGTCAATATAAGCAATATCGCTGATCGTGCTCTTTCCGGAGTAAGCGTCAGCGGCGTCGGCATCGACGACAACGACAGGAGGGGCTTTCAATCCGGTAACTCCCCTGGAGATCTCATCCCCGGAATCGTCGTACAAAATCCACTCTCCGCCGAACCAAAGTCGATATTTTGATGACAAGGCGTCTCCGGCCGTAAACGGATCGTCGTCGTCGCGGTAGGTTTCGCGCACGACACACCACTTAACCTTTCCGTCATCCGAAAAGGCTATATCGATCATGTCTTGCGGCATCACGCGATAAAGATACGGCGCGGTTCTTGGGTCTATGTTATCCCTGTTCGTCCCGGAAGCCTGTTCGCCCGGCAATGCCTTTCGATCGACAAAAACATATATCCGGCCGGCAACCATAGCCCACTGCGAGGCGTCTTTCATGAATTTTCGAATGTGTTTCCCAGTGCCATCGACGTTTTCGGTCCAATCCGAGATCATGAGCGCGCTTATTTTTCGGGTAGCGTCCTCCTTGAAAAGATACGAGTTCATGAGGTTAACGACGCGCTCCGAATGATTCTCGCGGTACGCTCTTTCAAGTCGGCCCTGAAACTCTTTTTCTCCTTCGACAAAGAATTTAAAAAGATTCTTTCGCAGGTACTCACTCCCACCGGAATACGACTGTCTGAAAAGCTCCCATTCAGGCAGAAGCTCGCCGTACCTCGGATGCCGCCTCGAAATGATTTTTTTGCCATGGCTCATTCCCCAATCACCTCGATCCTGAACCCCTTTACCGGCCCTGGATACTTGATGATTACGGGCGCGGGAGCGATCGGGGCTTCGAGGATATTGCTGTTCCCGCTCTCTACAGCACCGTAAACCGCTCGGGCGACGAACCGGTATAGCTTCCCGGCTTCGAGTCCGTCAATCCGGCAAAAATTTTCAACGCCCTCCCAGGCCGGTGCTGAATAATCGAACTCCGCGCCGGCGGCGGCGACGAAAATCCTGTATTTATCCTGCAGCCCCTCGTCCGGCGGGTCCCATGTCAGACTCACGGACGCCGCGTTTGCGGATCCGGCGAAGACCAACAGCGCTATTAGCATTATGATTTTTTTCATGCTACGATTCTCCCGGCCCCCTGCATTATTGTCCCATCTTCCGTCGGAACGAAATATTCCGGCCAGTCAAGGGGGTTCAACACCACTTCCGTCCGCGTCTCGTCCGTTTCCGGGTCGGTGATTTCGAGGGTCTCTTCGACCATCACGTCCGGCCGCCAGTCGCAAACGAACACCGGATCTTCAAGATATTCCGGAAGAAGCGCCATCTGCGCGTCCGACAACAGGGCCGTAACGATCACGTGCCCCCGGTCGTCAATCAGCGCGGGCGTGTTGCACCGCCCGATTCTGGCCTCGACTGGAAGAGGATTGCCTTCTTCATCCACCGGTGGACGTGTCTCGATGCCAAGTTGGGTGAGTTTGAAAATTAGAAGCTCCGTGTCTGTCGATCTCAATACGACCTGGTTCATACCTTGGCCTATTTCTCCGCTTTCCGCGCGTCTTTGAACGCCTTTGGGTCAACCTCCTCGACGCCGGACTTCGCGATTGAGTCTGGAGCGCCGTCTGTAAAATCCCACGTAGGGTCCATCGGGTAATATCGGCCGTCGGACGCTTCGACCATCAAATAGGATTTGTCTTTGACCTTGGCGTCCTTCTTGGCCGTGCTTGTGATCTTCATCGGCTTTGCAATCTTCATTGAAGCCACCATATCCCTTCAGGATTATATGGGATGCCGTCTGCCGGGTCTATGACCCGCTCGCCGTCCGATGAAATCACCGACACCTCGCGGTGACCCGGCGGGCCATTCCTACCGGGCGTGTCGTGATAATCGATGATCGCCCCCACAACGCCGATGTCCGCGAATGCTTCTTCGAGCGCGTCCCTGTATATCTCAGCCCGGTAAACGCAGTTGTTCACATCTGTGTAGGGCTCTGCGAACTCCCCGCTGCTGAAGTACAGACCGGATTCCATCCGCACGATCAACGTCGCCCGGTCAAGCTGCCGGGTGCTTACAAACGTTGATCCATCCGGGTGGTGGATCGGCGGTGACCCGGCACATCCGGCGAGGATAATTGCCGCCACAATCAGTTTTTTCATGGCGCCACCTCCGCCGCAAGCCATGTCTGAACGGCCGCATGGGTTTGTAGTCTTGATGGGACCTTCAATACCTGGGTCCATGGGTAGTTGGCGTAGAACTGACCGGTGCCGTCCCTGGCACCGATCTGATACGCCGCCGTTACCGCCGCGTCGCTCTTTGCCGTCGTGGTGTCTGCGTCCGCCCACGTCAGCGCGGACCACTCTCCACCGCTGTACTCCCGAACCGCAATCCCCATCCCAACGGTGGATAATTGATAGATCAGGACATCCACTGGCTTGCCCGTCGCGTGGGTATAGGCCACGGTCACCGTCGTCACTACGCCGCCTACCCGCTTGGTGAAAATGATCGCCGTCGCCGTTGCGCTGACGCTCAGGCTGTTGTCGGCGTTGGTGTACATCCCGAGCAAATAGGCGGACTGGCCCACAGCCAGCGGATTCACCCGCATCGCCACGGCAAAATCGTTGTTGCCGTAGATCCACTGGCGGCTTACGATGTCTGTAGGGCGGGTGGCGGTGTCGGTGGTGGTGTCAATCCTTGACGTTTTCGAGGTTCCCGCTTCAAGCTGGAAGTGCGTCAGCGTTCCAGAAACCGTCACCGTGCCAGCGCCAGCGCCAGTCACAGTAAGCGTTTTCGGTGCGCTTTCGGTTGCCTCGCCGCCGCCGGTGATCGTCGCCGTTCCAGCCGATACCGTCGCCGTCCCGGAGCCGACGCAGGATAGACAGTAATCGCCTGTCGCCAATCTTCCGGTCGTCTGTGTTACCGGCGATGCCGAATTGAGCAGGTAGTTGGTGGCTACCGGCTCGATCAGCTGCCCCTTGTAGGTCGGGGCGTACTTCGGCACCGTCCCGCGATTCTTGACGTAGACGGATTTCTCGGTCGCCGCCCCGTTCTGTGCCGGGTGGGTGAACTTTTTCCCGGAAAAGGTCCCGCCTTCGATTACGGGGATGTTCGCTGGAATTCTTACTAAAGTCATTTCTTATCCCCTTTTAAAAGCAGAGCCGCCCGCCGAAACTCGAATGCGCATACGACGACGCGTTATTCGAAAGCCAATTGAACGCGCCCGCAAACACCCCGCCATGCGCAACCCCGCCGAGCAGACACACCCGCCACCCGGAATTGAGGTCGTTATCGAAATACGTATAGTAGTAGCCACATAGTCCGGTCGCCGAGGTCGCCCCCACCGTCCTAGGGGAGATCACTCCCAGAATCGGTATAATCTTCTGTCCATAACCGTCCGCCTCGGCCGCCAGCCCAATCAGCCCGTAACCGGTCGCCGTATCATCGGCAAAATTGGCCGGATCGCCGCAGACATAAACACGGCTCCGGTCTGCCACAGAGTTATGGATATTGATTCCGTCGACAAATTTAAAGATGTGGCCGAACCAGTTCTCGACGCCTCTATAGGACATATACTTGTTCGTTCTCACGCATTCCCAAGTGGCAGCCCCATCAACAACCGTGCCTCCGATCGTCGTCGGCCATGTCGGTTCTGCCCCGCCGGTCGTTCCGGCGGTGGTACACCGATAGGTATATCCGGTCTGGGTGGCGTTTGGAATTACCTCACTGCCGATACTCTTGGCGGTGGCCGCTATCCATTTCGGAACGACGCCGGACACGTTGCTCGTCATAGCCCCGGCGGCATCGCTGTTTCCGGACAGCGCCTGTGGACCGCTCGGCCATGTAGCGTATTCCGTGACACCAGCGCCGATCATTGACTGACTGTCAAAATCCGCGTATTCGATCAAAAAAAGCCGCTGGAGCAGGCCGGCAAGCGCCGCATCGTACTGATGCCATCCGGCGCCGCGAAGAGCGGCGGCGGCCCGGAATTGCGCTCTTGTTTTATAGGTGGAGGGCAGAACGCCGGATATGGAACACAACTTCCCGGCACCGTCGATATATCCCTCGTAGGCCCCGACCAGCCGGTAAGGAACCTCTATGCCCCCTTTGATGAACGCCGGATCGACGGTGAACCCGGCCTTCGGAACGGTAGATATCTCCCACTCATGCCGACCGGCGTTGTAATCATACCGGCTGTACAGCTTCTGGATGTACGTCATCACCTGCCCGTCCGCGCCGGTAAGGTTCGCAGCCGTGCCATCGGCTTTCTTTGTCGAGTTGTGTGAGTCAAGAAAGTACTGCACTACCCCGGTGTCATTGACGACGCACCGTTTCATCTGGGCGTGGATCGGAAGCAGCGCATTCCCTGGGGACATACTTGTGGGATACAACGCCAGGTCTCCCAGACGCTCATACGTGCCGGTCTCCTCGTTCCACGCGACGCCGTAGCTGCTGATCTGGATCAATGACGGGTCTATATCAACCCACTTCATCCCGCTCGACACTGTTGTTGGAGGGTTTGTTAGTAGGTAGCCGTTCCAGGCGTCTGCGGTGTCTGACGCCTGGCCCACAAAAATAGGCGCGATGATCGGTTTGATCATCTCCTTCAGGATCGGTTTGATCATCGGATAAATCCCCTGATGACAACGGCACCTGTCGTGACAATCTTGATCCACGTCACCTGCACCTGGATGCCGAACGGGTTCTCCGTCGGCGCGATTGTGGTCCAGTCGCCCGCCTGAATAGTCGCCGGATCTGTCGCAACCTTGTCCGTAACGGACAATACCGCCGTTCCGGTAACACTCAAAGAGGGGCTATACCCAATCGGGACCTGTAAATAATCCGTCGCGTCGGTGATCGTTGCCGGGCCGACCGCGTATATGCTTTCCCCGATCCGCTTTCCCTGGATTTCATTGACTGCAATCATTTTCCCAGGTCCTCTCTATTTAATCGTAATGGTCTTGTTGCCGTTAATATCGATCGAATGCGCCCCGCCGATGCTGATTTGAAGATCCGTGTTTCCAACAACCGGCGGGGTGGTATCGGTGATCGTTCCGGAATAGTCCTTTTGCACCGTGTTGCTGTCTGCGTCGGTACATGTAACTGTAAACGCGTAAGGCCCATCTATTGGTGGTGTCGCACTCCATGTCCCGTCCGCGTTGACGGTAAACCACGACGGTTTGTTGGCCGAGCTGAATACATATGGTGGCACACCGCCTGTGGCCGTTATGGTACCGGCGGTAGTCGCGCCCTCGCTCAGCTCGCCAAGGACTGCGGTTAAAATCGTAAGGGGCGGCGGCGGTGGGGCGGTCCCGCCGCCGCTTGCGGGCGCGACCTCGGCATAGGACGAGTTCTGATCCCCTACCCTGAACTCGTCGATATAGATCGTCAGCCACCGCCGCTGAACCGCATAGAGCCCCGTTTTGTAGAACGGTCCCTTGGCGTCGTTCCAGCAGTTCCGGCCGACGTCGTTGACGACCTGGGCACCGTTGACCCACACCTTGAAAAACCCGGTGCCGGGGTTTGCGTAATCAAACCTGAAGTTAAGTACGACGTCGTTCCACGCCCCCTTATTCAAGGGAAGGTTACTGTATTCTTTCCACCTATCCTTTGTCGACGTCGAGCAGGCGGCAGACACTCCCTGGACGACGAACCGCTGCTTGTCCGGTGGCTGTGAGTAGAAGACACACGACGGGTTCAAGATCACCGTCGCCTCGCACGGGTCTGGCGCGCTGTGCCACTGCCCGAAGATCCCCCAGTCGCCGGCCTGATCCGTACCTGGCCATACGAAATCCGATGGGATGTAAATAGAATATCCCATCCAGAATGTCTGGTTGTACGCCCAGTTGTTGATATTGATTGGGCTATCTAACCCGGCCAGCCTTATTTCCGTGCGCTTGGAGTTGGAGTCGGTACCGTCGGTGCCGATCGGCGGCAGAACGAATTTATACGACTTCGCCCCGGCCCTGGCCTTTTCCGGCGAAACATCGAAAACGGACTGATCCCGGGGAAGACTCGGACCGACACCGACTAACAACCAGTCCCGCTGAAGGTCCGGGTAGTCCTCGCAGTTGTCGTAAAACAGAATCGCCGCCATGGCTGACGCTGGCCACGCCATCAGAACGACCAAAACGGCCCATAACACCCGCCGCATCATGGCGCCGCCTTGAGCGATATGGCGAACCACAGATCGGCTGACTGGTCTGCCCCGTTCTGCCATACATCGAACGCGGTTCCTTCATACAGCGTCTCATTCCAGTTCCCCTGTACATAGGTGTTTACGTTGGGCGTTGTTTCAAACGCCCAGTGTAAGAAGTAGTTAACACCGCCGGTAATGATCGGAGGGTTGCTTGACCATGTAAATACCCTTTCCAGGGTATTCGTGTCCGAAATCGTAACGGTCGCAGAGTCTACGCCGATCTGGGTGGTGGCACCCTTGACTTTCCCTGCGTCGTTGGCGCCCTCGGACCACCACTCTATATGCCCCGCCGATGGCGCCCCGTCCGCTTTCCGGATCATCAGCCGGACCTCGCACACCTCCCAGTTCCCCGGTGGTATCGTCGCTCCGGATATTTTCTGCGCCAGGTTCCCGGTAGAGAGGATGGCGAATCCGGTGTCGTTTGCCGCTGTCTGGGACAGGTTTTCGTCGACGGTACAGACCGAAGCCCCCGTGAACGCTATCGGGGCACATATGACGTTTCCGGTCACATCGGCGCATAGGTATTTTGTCAATACCCCTGAGTCTGAAAATGCAACCTGCAGATCCCCGTCGGGCCCGGTGAGAAGGTCGTACCTTACCGCCATGGTTATGGGATTAAACACTGTGCTATCGGCGTTTGTCCATGGGGCCCCCCCAACACCGTCGAAAGGCGTGGTGGTCGGAGCGCCGCCGTCCGATTCCGACAGCCACGTCATGACGCGGTAATTTCCCTGCGGGGATACGGTCACCGTCGCGGTGATGGTGCCTGCCGCTTCAGGACCGACGGAGATTGCCGCCGCCGCGCCGGTCCCTGCGGGAACCTCGATGTCGTCAATCTGTTGTTGCAGGTTGGACCGCGCGCCGTCCAGCGTGTTCAGCTCCGTCGAACTGACGATCGGATGCGACTGCAGCTTCCCGTTCAAATCTGCGTAAACAGCTGTGTTCGGTGTCAGGTTGCCGATGTCCGCAGAAAACGACGGTACAACCTCGACACCGGAAGCATCGCTATTCACTCTCAGCAAATACAGCTCGCTGCCGGAAAACGCAGCGGGGCAGTCGGATAAGTCCGTTATCTTCGTCGGGACCGTCAGATTTCGAAGCCCTGGAGGAAGAAACTGATCGTCGAGGATGCCGTCGTTGTTAGCGTCCAGGTCTATCGAGTCAGCGCATGCCAGAGATGCGACCATAAACACGCACACAAAAAACAAAGGAATAATCTTTTTTATTGCCATTCTACCTTCTTCCCCCCAAAGTACGCCTGCTTCCCGCCAAACGTCGTTCCGGAAATTCCCTGGCCGATAATATCCGCCATCAGCGCTTGCGGAGATTCGCCATAAGGAATTTTAACGATCCCGACGAAAGGGTATCTCGCCGATATGGTAGCACCAGCGTCTTTGCCGCCGATATAAAAGAGCGCCCCTGGCGTGAAGGGTTCAACACCAACAGGCTCCTCCCCATACGGTATCATCGTGCCGCCGACCTCAATCACCGATACCCCGATGCCGAAATCGGCCGTCTGATATGCGATAAACCAAAACGCAACACCGGCATGGTGCGCGTAATCGGCACTTGCTTCCGATGATCCGATTGCGGTGGTTTTGGAGACAACCACCGACGTTGGGGTGATCGTGATCCCAAACTCATCTTCACTCCCGCTCCAGAATATCGCGCCCGACTGCCCTTCGATCGTCGGTACGCACATGCCGTAAATACCGAATCCGTTACCGGAGGCCATCGCTGACTGGCTCACGACGCCGAACACCGCACAGCCCGGCTGTATCAACGTACCGCTGAATTCGGGGTATCGGTACCGGTTGACCTCCCCTGTCGTCGTTCTCACTGTGTCGAACGGCCACAGGCTGAAACCGTCATCATCCACCGGCGACCATTGCCCGGCGACCCACCTGCCGCCGGCCGGGATGACGCCTGCCGGCGTTTCTCTTTGCACGCCTGACACATCGAGAATCATAGTTGGGCCTCCGATAAACCCAAACCCGCCTGAAAAACCGGTAAATAGATTTGTTGTCCTTGGCGCGTTGCCAAATTCAATAAGCGTCGAGCTGGTAGGCCGCGGCGTTTCGAGTTTCGTTTTATCAACCATGGGTCAGTTGTAATTGAATCCGGCAAGAAACTGTTTGTGCTCCCTGAAAAACCTCGTGAAGAGTCCATACCTGACCATATCGACGCAATGGTCGTTCGTCTTCATGGGCCGGTCTTCCCCTGCGCGTTGTGCTTTTGGGTCCCACACGTAGGAGGAAAACTCCTTTCTTGTCTCTTTGCATTTCCGGTCGACCAGGAATTTCCCGGACGACAGAAGGCCGGACACAAAGCGAATGCCGTCAATAACGGCATTGTTCGCTTCGACCACAGGAACTCCCCTAGTGCGAAGTTCCGCGATAAAAGACGCTGCACTCGGATCCACGTAGACGGCTTCTACCGGAGTGCCGCCAAGCCATTGCTTGAAGTCATCAGCATACTGCGCATCGGTCTTTTGTCTGCCTGACGATCTGCCGTCATGGTAATACTCTTTGATCATGGCAGCCGGCCGGGACGATATCGATCCGGAATGGCCGAAAAGCCCAAAAACGGTTGGATTGCTGGTGCCATAGTCCACCGAAACGAAAAACCGATGATACTTATCGCCAGAAGTGTCGATCACATACTTTGTCTCGTCCCACATGTCATAGACCGCCCCTTCGGCCTGCACCCACAACCCAAGGATAAAGCGCTTATACCAAAGGCCGGTATATTCCGCTTTCAAGGCTTTTACATATTCCGGATCGAGGTTCGGGTTGTCGTCTATCTTGAATTTGAACCTCTTGAGGTCGAGTTCGCCCGTCCTGTCGAGATAATTCGTCTTGAGCCAATGGTATGGAGAGTCTGGGTTCGTGGTGCCGAACAACTTCGCACCCTTGATCGAAAGGCGCGAAAGCAGCATGGTCCAGAAGGATTCCGGGAGAAGCGTAATTTCATCAACATACGCAAGCCCAAGAGTCCTTCCCCGGATCTTTTCCTGTGCGCGCTCGTCGGACGCGCCAACGCATTCGATATCGTGGCCGTAAAGAGTAAACGTCCCGGTTCCGCGATTATACGATGCATTTTTGGACCCGACAATATTGATGACGTCGTTCAGGATGTTGAGGCGCAGCGTCCGTTCAGTACGGCCAGACATGAGTTTCGGAACGTCCTTCGGGGTTTTTTTGACGATCTCGATCCACCTCACGATCGACGAAATCGTTTTGGACGACCTTACTGACCCGTCCCAGACGTTAATTCGCGCGGTGGACCCAATGATGCTTCTGTAGGCCGCCGGGGAGAACTTGCCCCACTGGAAAGCCATTATTCGCCCACCGGATGATCTTCAAGACCGGCGGAGGACCTTGCTTCGTCGAGCTTTTCGACGATATCATCCATGGAACTGCCTTCGTCGTCGCTCTCTGTGCGGATCAACTTTCCATACTCGGTCGGATATCTCCGCTCGAGTTTCCACGCGTCGGCTTGCCAACATGGCGGCGCGTACTTTGTGACTACAGTTTTTTCGGTTGATGACGAGCCATCAGGGTTGGTCTTAACAACTATTTTCGTTTCTCTTGTTTCGGCACCTCCGCGGCCTGCTGCATCGATGCGCTCGAGAAGTTTTTCAGCAAGCTCGGCCTCGGCTTTTTTTATAGCCTGTAAAAATCGAAAATATGGACCGGACGGTTCAGCCTTTCCGCGTCGAAGCCATCCGTACAGCGTTGCTTCTGAGATCCCGCAAAGCTTTGCCGACATCGCGTAACTCATTCCATTGGCTACCGCTTTGCAAATGGATTTCGATCTCCCCGGCGTTAACTTCAACTCAGGCACTCGCCTTCCTGTACAAAAGCCATTCCTGATACTTCTCGCAATACGCCCATGTCGGTATATCCGCCGGAGGCCGATATCGATACGTCATCCTTGTACAATGAATACACTCATCTTTCATGACGCGCGTCGGTATGTCCTTCGGATCGGCCATTTAGCAGGCTGAATCCGGTTTGTCCACCACGCCCAGCAAAGTTCTGAGCGTTGAGATTACCGGCAGAAAAGTCTTGTCGTCGATCGTGTTCTCACTTCTTTTCACGATGTCTTCCAAGAAATCAAAAAGCGCGTCCATGCACCTTTCATAATTCTCCTGGGAGAGCATCTGGTTAATAACTTGGTTCACCACCGGGATCACCGCGTTTAAAATGAGCTTGGTTTTGATGTCCATTTTTCAGTTCCTCATACTTTTGATAGCATCTATGATTTTCTGCGTGTCTGCCCTGCTCGCGAGTAACGATTCACACCCCCCAAGCAAAACCGATAGAATTAAGCAATTGCCGGCGGGGCTAATCCCTTGCGCCCTCGGGCGATTGTCAAAGCG